>Ga0302325_10031567_pt1 | contig 10897 bp, 16 predicted proteins | sample Palsa_T0_2_FD_201948 | JGI IMG/M metagenome (GOLD analysis project Ga0302325, IMG submission 201948) | Peat permafrost microbial communities from Stordalen Mire near Abisko, Sweden - Palsa_T0_2 | ecosystem: Environmental > Terrestrial > Soil > Palsa > Peat permafrost | place: Sweden: Abisko... | reverse complement strand
GTGGCTCAGTTTGAGCTTTGAAGAGCAGCGTCATCCCGAGCGGAGCCGCTTTTCAGGCGGAGAGCGGGATCTCCCTTAAAATCGCTCTAGGGGAGATCGTTCCCGCCGCTGAACTACGCCACGTATCGGGGTGACCCAACGACCACGATTCAAAACTGAGCCACCACCGCCTCGAACCGGAGTTAGACTTTTTTCGCGGGCTCTGCCTTGCCAGCATCTTCCGCCGCATACGCCGCCTTCGGCGCCGGCAGCGCCGGACCAATCAGTTCGCGCAGCCGCCGCGAAAGTATCGCCGCCAGCGATTGGTAGAAGCGGGAACCCAGATGCGGGAACAGTTCAAACATCGACTGCAGGGTCTGCCGGTCGAGGTAATAGGCCCAGACCTCTTCTTTGGCGACCACATTCGCCGTCGCCGGCAACTCGTCCAGAAACGAGATTTCGCCGCAAGCCTCGCCCGGCCCGATCCCCAGCATCCCCTTCGACGGGATCTGCACCGAGGCTGTGCCCTTCACCAACAGGTACACTCCATGCGTTCGCTTGCCCTGTTGCACGATCGTCTCGCCTGCTTTGAACTGCCGGCGCACCGACTTATCCGCGATCAGGGCCCAGTCGTTGGCCGTTAGATACACGAGTCCGCTCTTGGCGGACGACAACACAGAAACATCTTGCTGCTGACTTGCTTTCGACATGGCGCGTGCGCTCGATCTCCCGGAGAGCAGTCCGGTAGCGATTTGAAAGATAACAACAGGGCTGACAGGAGATTAGCAGAAACTTAGTAGAAATAACGTCCACGCCCACCGGCACGCATCACGAAAGTAAGCGTAGGCAGCCACTGCCCAATGTCATTCTGAGCGCGGCGACAGCCGGGCGAGGAACCTTACGTCGCCTGACACCCTCGATGCCGTGGACGGGAGTGCCTGCGCTTCATGCAGCGCACCCGCCCTCCCATCAGCACAACCGATATCTAAGCGTCGTATGATCCCTCCGGAGCGCTTGGCGCGCCCCTACAGGATGACATCAGCCAGTGAAGCCGTTTAGTGCTAGCTCCAAATCGAGTCATCACCCAACAATCCCTCAATAGTCGTCCGGATCGGTCATCGGCCGCGGGTCATTCAGGAAAAAACTCGCGTCCTTCTCCGCCGGAATCGTCGCAAAGACCCGGGGCACCTGCGTCAGGTTGAAAAACTCGCTTAGGTCCGTAGTCGATCGCGCATCCGCGAAATCCAGCGCCCCCTCTGCGATCCCGAAATTCTGTTCGATAAAGCGCAGAACACTTCCGAAGTCCTCGCGAACATTGCTCACATAACCTGCATTGGTATAAGCCGAGACCGCAATGAATGGCACGCGAAACCCATACTGGTAATCGCCCTGCGGCTGCGCCAGAAACGTAGGCGGCTCGTGATCGTACCAGCCTCCCCAATCATCCCATGTGATCAGAATCGCCGTATTATCCCAATACGTTTCCCCATCCGGGCACTTGCGATTGTTGCCAATCGCGTTGACGATCGAAGCCACCCAGGCCGGTCCGCCCCCGTCGTTGGTCTTAGGATGATCGGAATTCGCCCCACCGGGAATCACCCAGCTCACACCCTGCAAGTTGCAGCCGGAAATGTCGGTCAGCACCTGCTTAGGATTGAGCACCACATCGCTCGTCCATTCCGGCCCCTCGCACACCCCACCCGTCGGCTGGCTGGGCTCGCAAATGTGATCAATCGCGTTGGGCGCAGTCCAGATCGAACTCGCACCCGGGGTGTAGTACTTCCAACTGATTCCCGCGGCAGCCAGCAGGTCCGACAAAGTCTCATGCTCGAAGCAAGGATAGATTTTCTGCTTCTCGCCCGCCGGCGTGATCAACTCCACTGTCGTAGTCGCCGCGGCAATGCATCCCGCCACGGTCGCGGCCACTTCCGGAAATACATTTTCCGAGGCAAAGGTTCCAATCGCGTCGTCGCTCGCGCTAGGCGCAGACGTTCCCCCGAACAAAAACTGGTGCGCCGGAAAACTCGGCCCCTGGTTGGTCTGAAACATATAGTTCGACCACCCATATTCAGTAGCCAAATCCAGATACGGCTTGAGAATTCCCTTGGAGTCGGAGACGTACGCCAATTGAGCGCGCGCCGGGCACGTCCCCGTGCAGCCCCCCAGCGCGGCCCCATCCATCTTGCAGGCTCCCACCGCATTCAGATCGCAAGTCGCCAGGAACGAAGTGTGCGTATGATCGGGGTCGTAGCCGTTGGCCAGCGCCACCGGCTGCGTCACGCCCGTGGATGACGTCCTATCCAGCCAGTTGCTGGTCTGAATGTCGTATTGCGATCCCGTCGGCGTGGTGCTGCACGAACTGCTGCTGCCGTAAGGCTCCTTGCACAATCCATAAAAAAGATTGTCAGGCGTGCGATTTTCCTGCACGATCACAATCACGTGCTGAAAACTCGAAATCTGCGCCTCCGCGCGAACTCCCCCCAGCCAGATCGCTCCCAAACCGCCGAGCAACAGTAGCTTCGTTCCCGCGAATCTCATCACCATAGCTTTCCTCAAGAGCCGGCAAAAGTCTTAGGGTCCGGAGGACCGGAAGGAGGTGGCGGCAGCTTACCACGAATCAAACCAAGGAAGCCGCAAAAATGCCTCAGCTTGAGGCGCCATGCGGGCGGGAAGGAATCCAGAGGTTGGAGCCGAGATCACGCCCGGAACCCTGGCTGAAAATGGAATCCGAGTGTCGGGACGGTCTGAAGGAGGCCCCCAAGGAACTTGCCGAGGAGGAGGGCGATAACCCTAGAAACGATAACCCTAGAAACGATAAACCCAGAACCAGCGATGACCGGAACTCTCTCCCTTTCTTTTTCCTTAAAGGTCAATGAAGATTTATCGCTATTTGGGGCAACTCGTCATCGCGACAGGTCCATCTCACCTCTATCGCAACTCTACACCGATGCGCGCCGGATCCCATGTTTCTGCGATCGTAGGTAAACTGCTCTCCCGCGGAACCCCCATCCTCTGTCTTATCGCTCTTATCATTCTGACAACCGGAGCAACGCAGTCTCTTCCTCCTTTGTCTCGCGCGAGGTCAGCGACAGCCGCGCTCGCGCACCGCAGCGGCAGGCCGTGCTTTGAAAACCAGGACCTTCAGTACGAAGTGTTCCCCGCCAACGCGCAAGGGTTCGATGCAATCGCAAAGCCGTATCGACCAAAGGCTGTTCTCAGTTTCATGATTGAAGCACCCGTTGATAGCAAACATCAGAACCGGCCACCTCCAGGTGTCTAGCCTCTCCATCTTCCTCCAGCAATAGCGGACTCTCATCCAACGCGGGACCGGAACTCAGACGGACCGTTCGTCGTCGCTTCAAACTTCGGGGAGGAAATTCAAATGGCAACCCGGGAAACAAAGCTAAGTTCGTTGACACGTGTTCTTGCAATCCCGATCGGCGTGGGTGTCGTCTCGTTCCTTGCCACCGAACTAATGCACCATTGGCTGGTGCCCGATCTTGGACGCAATCGCGAAAGATTGCTTGCGGAAGCCTTTTCGGCTCTCATCGTAACTTGCCTGGTGGCAAAACTTGCACAGATGGCCCGCGAGCACTACCGCGCAGCTATCGCCCGTATGCAGGTGATCGACGAAATGAATCATCACATCCGTAACGCCCTGGCCCCGATCGCGCTCGCAGTGGATGCCATCGAAAATCAGCATCTCATTCGCATCATCTCCGACGGCGTCGATCGCATTGACTGGGCGCTGCGAGAGATCCTGCCCCGCGAGAAACCGTTCTTGAAACAAGAAGGGTACGCTGCGTCTCCATTCTTCGCAGCAGCGCAAAAGTCCCGGGCGACGGCGAAAGCGCCTTCCGAGCGAAAACTGACCTGACTGCAAGTGATTGAGGAAATGGTGCGCCCTGAGAGATTCGAACTTGAGGCGCTTTGCGGGCGTCAGCGAAGCGGGAGCCCGCAGCCGAAATCCCGAGCGTTCTGTGCGAGGGACCTCTTGCCAACCTCAAGACTTGGAAAGTATGGTGCGCCCTGAGAGATTCGAACTCCCGACCTACTGGTTCGTAGCCACCTTTTGCCAACTACGCCATACCAAGCTAACATGCAACGTGCTGAAAACATTGAGCGGCGTTTTCAGAAACTGACGCTGGTTTAGGCTGGAATCGGACCCCGAACCCGCACAGTTCGCGCACAGCGGTACAATCGTGGAGATGCCGGAAATCTCAGGCTTCTCGAAAGTCGCGCCATATCTAGTCAATCCTCTTGTTCTGGTCGGTTTCTGCCTATTCTTGTTCTTTGGAATACATTGGGCACTCTTGAAAGCTGGACTTCTCACCCCGCTATCCCAAAGACAATCCTCGACCGTCATTCGGCTTTTTCTCAAGCACGGTTTTTGGATCGCGACAATCGTTATCATTCTCGGCTTTGGTCTTCAAACCTACCGCCAGGCTAGCCACAAAGTGAACCAGCAGGCTGGCGACTGTTCAACTAATGTCAACGGTGACAACAACACCCAAACCGTAAACTGCGACGAAAAGGACAAAAAATGAAGGGGATGGCGAAGATTGTTGCAGCAATGCTGTTGATCCTCACGCAATCTTTCGCCCAATCGAAGCCAGCGACGCAGCAGCAGGCTGGTGACTGCTCAATCAACGATGTTGGGAGCAACAATCAACTCACGATCAATTGCCCTGGGATGTCTAAGGAGCAGGAACAGAAAATGCTTGTCATCATGAACAAGATTCTGGCCAGCCGCGACTTCGATGTCGTCACGAAGAAATTAGATAAAATCCTGGACGCGGTTAAGGCGGAAGCAAGTCCTTGCACACCGGGCAAGCCCCGTATCAATGCAGGTCCCGATGGTTACAAAGGTGTCTGCGATGAAGACTTAGCTCAGTGGGTGAGCGACGAGGCTCAAACAATTAACGACCTCGCTGTGACGTGCATGAAAAGACTGCAGAATTCTGCCAAGAGTGGAGAGAGTCCGGGAGCTATTAGATTCGACTTTACGGTAGATTTCAACGGCTGTTGTTCGGAGGAAGCAAAACAGCTACGGACCGAGGTTATGACGAGGCTTGGCCCAGCGGCCAAGAACCCTGAGGAGCAACGGTATTGGGAATTCCTATTTCCAGAAGAGAGGCCACTTCCAGAAGGCGTGCCTCCAGAACTTCGGCAGCGAATGTCTCTCAGCTCACATGAAGCGGATTGCGGAGCGGCGGAACAATATGCACCGTATCTTCGCTTTCTGGGCTTAAAGCTTAAACGTCGCGCTGTCGCCCGCTTGCCTGCTAGACAATTGCAGTTTCGCGTCACCCAAGTGGCACCGAGAAACGACCACTTCAAGTTCAAGATTAGCACTGCTATCGAAACGCAGGTTCCCATATCATCGGGGTATGTCGTGGTCGAGTTCAGCGGGGGGCCTGGGTACGTATGGGCTCCTGACCTTCCTACTGCCAGCCTTTTAACTGGCGCTAGCATAATCGACAACAAGCCTCTAACCAACTACTTGGGCACATTCCCGCCCTACACGCATCCATTTACGCTGGAGATTGGCAAGACCCCCATTATTCCCGGAACACCTATACACGTAGAGGCGGAGGGACCAAACGAACTCAGCGTGACCAAGGTTACGTGGTTCGACGAGTAACGAGTTGGGGGTGAGGTCTTGCTGGTAGCGACCAGACGCGCGTACCAGGTTGCCTCAGGTTTCAGACGTTAGTGACTCCCTTTATCCAAATCTCTTGGTTGCGGTCGAAGGCCCATGTCTGACTGTCTTCTTCTGTTGCATCCGTCTTATTGATGAACGAGTGAACCTTCTTACCATCGGCGGCGCGTGTGACTGGGTACCCTTTTTCGACGTTCAGCTTAAATAGTGTTGCCAAGAAGTCCGGTCTCGAATTTTGGCGATATTCGTCGTATTTGCTCTCTTCGAGACGAATGTAAATCAGGTGTCGCTGCGCGGAATCCTCTAACTGAATCGGCGGCGCGGGATTCTGGTTAGGTGGTTCTGTACATAGTTTGACCGCAAAAAAGACGAACCCGCTCGTCCTCTCAGGACGTTGCTCCAAAACTTCCACGCCCTCGATTTTGAGGTGCCTTAGTACCTTCTTTAACGTTTCGATTTCAGCCCAAGGGATGTCAGCGGTCGAATGCACTCGTCTGTACCTCGATTCTCGATTCGGCGAAGATCGGCGAGCAGAATCGGAGTGCCCGCACTTCGGCCCCTCGGTTCAATCATTGCCGACGAACGGCGCGTAGTCTATACCAGAATCCGGTTGGAGGGTGATTTATCATGTTAACGATGTTGCCCTCCGAAAAACTCGAACTGGCCATCTATAGGGCCGCGAACAAAGGACCGGGACCAGTGAACTTTGGCCTCTCAATCTCGATGCTATCTCGGTTGACAGGAGAGGGCGACCACGCGGCAATCGTTGACCGTCTCAAGTCTTTGGAGGCTGAAAATCGAATAATGCTCTCCAAGTATTCAGGAGATTCAAGGTTGCCGCGCGCAGATTCTCCTGACCGGGCATTCTTTTATTCCGATTCGTTTTTCATCGAAATCGCTCCGCAGGGCAGAAAGTTTTTTGAAAACCTTGAGCAGCAAGCCGAAGACGAGAAGAAACCAATGAGGGTACGAAAATCGCCTGATGGTAATACCCAACTGATGTCTCCTAAGAAGGCAATAGAAATCCTGACACCGATGGTCAATAACTCCGCCTTTCTCTCGGGCGAACCCTTTGGTTCCCCCAAGCGTGAACAGTGGACCCACACCGCAGAGGGCGCTCTGGCACGCAGCTTTGCGCCCGGTAGCCGCATCCTCGATGGCTTCAGCGCGGCTCAAGCCATCGCCTTCAACGCCAACGATACAGATGAGCAACTACGGCGAGTAGCAAATGAGAACCTCGCGGCACAGGTCGCTGTCCTGAACAGTGCCATCGAGCAATTGGGATGGGAACTTGGGGAGGACGAACAACCAGTGATGCCCACAAAGCAGACGAACGCAACAAGAGTTGAATTGGAGATTTTCATCTCCCACAGCAGCAAGGATAAGGCTTTGGCCGAGGCCGTCACCGATCTTCTCAAGTCAGCGTTTCACCTGACTCCAGATCAGATTCGGTGCAGCAGCGTAGACGGTCACCGGTTGCCGGTCGGCGTCGATACGCAGAGCAAGCTTCGCGAGGAAGTAAACGCAGCAAACGTCGTCATCGGCCTAGTCACGCCAAATAGCCTAGCCTCATCCTATGTCATGTTTGAGCTTGGCGCACGGTGGGGGGCTGAGTTGTTCTTGGCCCCGTTGCTGGCTGGCGTCACACCTGGAGGACTCAGTGGCCCGTTGAGCCTCTTGAACGCTCTTTCAGCGAGCGACGAAAATCAGATTCACCAGCTTCTCGACGATGTTTCAAGAGAACTAGGGGCGCAACTGCAAAGTACTACCTCCTATCTAAAGCACGTTTCCACTTTGAAACTGTTGGCCGACAGGCTTGCCAACGCTTCCGTGGTTGAGAAGCCATCAGAGTCAGAAATGGAGATCAGGCAAGTGGGTGCGGCCAATTATTACTTCGCTGGCAATAAAGGGCCATACTGCCAACCCTGTTACGACGAAAAAGGTAAGCGAATCTTTTTGACGCCGCCACAGCAATGGAGCGGTGGAGTTCGCAGGAAATGCGAAGTCTGCAACAAATATTTCTATGAGAAACCTATGGCGTAGTTCCAAGCACCCACTTTATCGATAGGGTGATTCGCGCTTAGCAAATGCCGTCCTGATCCAATCGGACGGTCTTTTTTTGCTCGCGATTGAACAGGTTAATTTTGCGAAAAGTTATAGAAATGTCGGGGCGGTAACCCGGCTCTGCGAGGGTCGATTTCGGTTGTCGTGGCATTGATTTAGTCAGGTCAAAACGCATATTTCTCGCCTGCACATGAAGTACGATCTTTTATCTTCTTTCGCAGGTTTCGAGATGTTATCAAAGCTCTTCAGACTGTGCTAATAGCTTTTCGCAGGAGAATCGGGCGCGTCGCCGGAAACGGGCAAAGTCGCCGCATCACGCAAGCCCGCATCGTCTGGGATGCGAGGGTAGCAGCGTGGGCAATGGCGACGGAGCCGACGCCCGCCGACGCAAGCCGTCATGGTATCGGAACCGCCGTGAGGTGTTGGACGGCGCACCGAGAGAGCACGGCAGCGGATCGCCCGAACCCCTCCGGTTACCCCGTCGCTAGGCCGTTTCCCGCCTGCTATTTCAGTCCAGAAAGGGAAAGCCCACTGGGTTGTCAACCAAACGGGCCAGTATAACCCAGCGTCACTCAATGACTTGCAATGGGCTGTGCGGATACTGTGCGCCTGCGTGAAAGGAAAACCGGGAGCAGAGTGAAGCAATTTCTCTGCTCCCTTAGTCGGCGGATTTTATGACGCGCTCGCGCGAAGGCGCGTGTGTCTTTAGAACCGCCGCTGCATGACAAGCCCCGTTTCGACCTCGGCGGTCCGTCTGACGCCCAGACGAAAAAAGTGGTCGGGGGCAACTTGTTAAAAAATCTAGGGGCTGGATTGATACAACCCCCGATACTGGAAATTTTCCTAGCCGCCGAACAGGTAACGGCGTGCGGTATGCGCCAGTTTCGACGCGCCTGATTCCCAATTCTCAAATTCTGAAGAAGGACGACGCCGTTGCATGCAGCGCCGCCCTTCATCCTGTACAGGAGAAAAGCCAAAATTACTCCCAGCGGTAGCTGCTGACGCTGTTCGCGGGCAGCACCCCCGCGAAAGTCTGCGGCGCATTGAGCGCCGGTGTGCCTTGCGTTACGCCCTTCGAACTTTGCTGCATAGATAAGAAGCCCTGCGTTGAAGTCTGGCCGTTTACTTCGTTCCAGTTCGTGTTCCCGCCAGCCGGGGCGGGTCCGGGACCGCTCGTCGCGGTGTAAACCCAAACCGCATTTCCGCCGACGATCTGCCATTCACCAAGCTGAGAGGAGACTCCGCCCGGAGACAGACTGGAGCTAGAACCGGCTCCAGGTGCCGGGCAGTTGCCAGCAAGACTCTGCTCAAAAACGTCAGTAATCACAGTTGCGAGGCTCGGGGTTCCGGGGAAGTTTCCGGCTGTCTCAGGTGCAGGAAGATTGCAGACCGGCGACCCGGCGGAGGCGATGCCCTTCGTGTTGATATTCAAGCAGGGCACGCCCGGACCCATTGTCGGATCGCTGACGAATGCGCTTGTGCTCGGACTTGTGGCCGTTGGCCCTGATACTGTGTTCGGTTGTAAGAACGCCATAATTATCCTCTTTCCATTCCAACGATCACGCCGAATTTCGTTCCATCGGGCGGAACCGGCTTGTGATCCTGCTCAAATCGTTTGTTTGGCGTGTCCACGGCCACAGATTGAGCCGGGATCACAAACGGTGCCTGGGGCTTAAATTCGGGGAAATTCTTTCCGGGGCTAGGAACATATTGCGGTCGAGAAACAGCCTCTAGAGTGACTTCTTCTGCCGGAGTTGGTGCAGGCAGTTGAATCGCCTCCACGTAAGGCTGGTCGCTCCAATACAAAAAGGGACCCCAATTGTTCCAATGAACGCCTTGTTTTGCAAAAAATTCTGTTGACGGGTACGTCATGCTGTTACGCCCGTTCTAATCAAATCTTCGAGCAACTTTTCGCCGCTCTGCTGCGCGCCACGCATCGCTTCGTCGGAGCAGGCACCGGCGCGCACGCCGAAGGCCGTTTCTAGTTCGGATCGGAACGTTTTCAGCATTCCAGCGAGAGCGCGTGACCGCTTGGGTGCACCTGCTTGCAGGTTCTTCGCAATCGTCGCGGCCTTCATCAGAGAGCAGGCCTTGTTCATGTCCAGCTCGAAGATCGGAACGGGCTTGGACGATGGGAAAGTTTTTCGGAACTCCGCAAGCGCGGGCGTGTCCGCGAGCGCCGTTTCCGGCGTGGGCACGTCGCCCAGCAACGCATTAGCGAATGCGTCATTTTCGATCTTGTTCAAGGCACCGGCGTGTCGGTCACTCTCCGGCGTGAACTGCCAAAGTGGATCGTCCAGCAAGGGCACGCCGGGCACCGGCGAGTTGCGCGACAGCACTTCCTCAAAACCATAAATCTCTGCAAAAATGCTCATATTTCCCTCTCAAACCCGGTTACGCCGGGTTCATATTTCTCATCAAACCAAGTGCTAAGTTGCTTCCCCGGTTCGGGCGTCGCGCTCGCTTTCGCGGCCTGCGCCAGCAGCACCGACAGCCGCATGGACGCGGTAAAGCGGGCGCTCTGCAATTCCACGATCCGCCGGTCAAGCTCGCTGATTCGTGCTTTTACTTCCTCTATCGTTTCAGTGCTCATACAACCCCCTGAGTTTTCTTTTCGTTTGCGTTGCAGATGAGTGCATCCAACCACGCGCGGAATTTGTCGCCTTCGTCATCTGTCCAGAGACGCGTGTCGGTCGGTAGCTCACGCGCTTCCTGCTCCTGTGTTTTCTCTTCGTGTTTTCGCTTAATTTCCAAAGCGCGAAACGCCGTTGTGATCGCTTGAGCCTGCCCGCGAAGATCAAGAGCCGCACCGCTGGCGTTATAAAGATCGTCGGCCCGTTGCAGCCACAGGGCAAGAGCGCCATCGCCGGTCGGCGTCGTCGCCGTGGGCGTTAGGCAGTTGCGCTTGTGGCGCGAGAGCGCGTAGGGACTCGCGCCTGTCTGAGCCGCGATGTCCTTCAGCTTGATCCCGGAAGCGATGAGCGAGTTCACCTGGGCGGTGTTCTCGCCGGTGCAGATGGTGCATGGTTTTCCCCGGCTCACTGTTTCACCTCTTGCGGCTGTTCGCCTTCGGCCAGCAGCGCACGCAGGCTGCTCAATCGAACCTTCCGATGTCCACGCGGACCGATGCGAAAAACTTTCAGGTGGCCTTTTGCGACGTAGCGATTGAGCTGGGCGTAACCGACTCCAAGA
>Ga0302325_10031566_pt1 | contig 10897 bp, 10 predicted proteins | sample Palsa_T0_2_FD_201948 | JGI IMG/M metagenome (GOLD analysis project Ga0302325, IMG submission 201948) | Peat permafrost microbial communities from Stordalen Mire near Abisko, Sweden - Palsa_T0_2 | ecosystem: Environmental > Terrestrial > Soil > Palsa > Peat permafrost | place: Sweden: Abisko... | reverse complement strand
GATCGGAAACGGCTCACCCCAATACCGTTGCCGCGCGAAAAGCCAGTCGCGCAGCTTGTATTCGATGCGCGCCTTGCCACGGCCTTCGGATTCCAGCCGTGCGGTGATGGCTTCCTTGGCGGACGCGACGCTCAACCCGTTGAGGTAATCCGAGTTCACCAGGATGCCCTCGCCGGTGTATGCGGCCTCCGAAATATCGCCGCCGGCAATGACTTCAACGACCGGCAGGCCGAACTCGTGGGCGAACTCCCAGTCCCGCTGGTCATGGCCGGGCACGGCCATGATCGCTCCGGTGCCGTATCCGACCAGCACATAGTCGGCGATGAAGACCGGTACCTGCTCACCGTTGGCCGGGTTGGTCGCATAAGCGCCCAGGAACACCCCGGTCTTGGCCTTGTTCTCCTGACGTTCCAGATCGGACTTCGCGGCGATGGCCTGCCGGTAGGCGGCGACGGCCTGTGCCGGGTTGTCCGCAGCGTAGGTCCAGTGCGGATCCACACCCGCCGGCCATTGCGGCGCCACCAGACGATCGACCAGCTCATGCTCGGGAGCCAGCACCAGATACGTTGCGCCGAAAAGGGTGTCCGGCCGGGTGGTGAACACCTCCAGGTCCACGGTTTCGCCATCGGTGGTCGGCGCCGAGAACAGCGCTGCGGCGCCGGTGGATCGGCCGATCCAGTTGCGCTGCATGGTCTTGACCTTGTCCGGCCAGTCCAGCACGTCGAGGTCGTCGAGCAGTCGGTCGGAGTAGGCGGTGATCCGCATCATCCACTGCCGCAGCCGCTTGCGGAAGACGGGGAAGTTGCCCCGGTCGCTGCGGCCGTCGGCGGTGACCTCTTCGTTGGCCAGCACGGTGCCCAGGCCCGGGCACCAGTTGACCATCGAGTCGGAGCGATAGACCAGCCGGTGCGCGTCGACCACGTCGGCGCGCTCCCCCGCCGACAGCGTCGACCACCCCCGGCCATCATCTAATTGGCGGGCACCGGAATCGAATTCGGCGATCAGATCGGCGATCGGACGGGCCTTGTCAGCGGCGGCGTCGAACCACGCGTTGTAGATCTGCAGGAAGATCCACTGCGTCCACTTGTAGAACTCGACGTCGGTGGTGGAGAAGCTTCGCCGGTTGTCGTGGCCGAAACCCAGTCGGCCCAGCTGGCGCCGGAAATTGACGACGTTGGCCTCGGTGCGGGTGCGCGGGTGAGTACCGGTCTGCACCGCGTACTGCTCGGCGGGCAGACCGAACGCGTCGAAACCCAACGCGTGCAACACATTGCGGCCCAGCATCCGGAAGTAGCGGGCGTAGACATCAGTGGCGATGTAGCCGAGCGGATGGCCGACGTGCAGACCCTCACCCGAGGGATACGGGAACATGTCCTGCACGAACATCTTGGAGCCAGGCGCCTTCAAGAGGTCGGTGCCGTCCGTCGGCGCCAGCGAACCGACCGGATTGGGCACGTTGAAAGTCCCCAGCCGGGTCCAATTGTCCTGCCAGGTGCGTTCGATCCGGCCGGCCAGGTCCGCGGTATAGCGAAAACGCGGCGCGTCGGGATCGGCCTGCTCGGCAGGGGCGGTCGGGGAGTCGGTCACGCCCAACAGGTTATAAGGGCGGCGTCGAGCGACCCGCCGACCACCGACGGTCTCGGTTGGATTGCAGACCGGTCAGGGGTTTGTCCCAGGTGTGTTGCAGGTCGATTCCAGTGCTGGAGCCGCCGCTTCCCCCTGGTTACAGTCGCTTTCTGCGACTTCGACAAACCCATGAAGACCCGCCGGACCATCTGGGAAGGACCGACCCCCATGAAGCAGACTGCCCGTAGCTGGCGAGTAACGGTCGCGGGTCTGGCCGTCGGCGCTGCCGGTGTCTTGGGCCTTGCCACCCCCACCGCGTCTGCCGACCCGGTGTTCCCGCCCCGCCCCAACCCGGCTCCCGCCGCCCCGATGCCACAAGCCGTCGCCGTCGTCCCCGGCGCCGTCGGCAACCCGATGCCAGGCACGGCCGCAGCGGCGCCCGTTCCGATCTCTCCCGCACTGGCCCCGGCGCCGCAGGGACTGCCAGCGGCGCCACCGGTCGCGGCACCGCCGGAACTCACCCCGGCCGGCTCTGGCACGCTGCGCGAATTCTTCGCGAGCAAGAACGTCAAGCTGGAGCCGCAACAGGCGAAGGACTTCAAGGCGCTCGACCTCACCCTGCCGATGCCGCAGGGCTGGACGCAGGTGCCCGACCCCAATGTCCCCGACGCGTTCGTCGTGACCGCCAACCGGCACAGCAGCAGCCTCTACACCCCGAACGCCCAGCTCGTGGTCTACCGGCTGGTCGGCGACTTCGACCCGAAAGAAGCCATCACGCACGGCTACCTCGACAGTCAGCAACTGCCCGCCTGGCGCAGCACCAACGCCTCGCTGGCCGACTTCAACGGCTCTCCGTCGTCGATCATCGAGGGCACCTACCGGCAGAACGAGATGACGCTCAATACCTCACATCGCAACGTCATCGTCACCTCCGGGCCCGACAAGTACCTGGTGTCGCTGGCGGTGACCACTGAAGCCGGCGGAACCGTCGCCGAGGCGCCGGCCACCGACGGCATCATCAACGGATTCCGGGCCGGCGCGCCCGGGTCCAGCGCACCCGCTGCCCCGCCGCCGGCACCCGCCGCGCCCGCGCCACCTGCGGCGCCCGCAGCTCCACCTGCGGTGGTCGCTCCGCCTCAGGCACTGTCGCACTAGGGCGTCGCACCGGGGCCGGAGTGGCCTCGTATTGTGGCCCCATGCTGATCGCGGGAGTGCTGTGCGTGTGCGTGGCGGTGGTAATGGCCGTACTCGGACTTCGATCGCTGGCCGGTCCCGTCGGCACCGGCACCGGCACCGTCGGGCTGATCATGCGCTCGGTCGCGCCGCCCCAGCTGGCCGGCGCGATCATGCTGGCCGCCGGAGGCGCAGTGGCACTGGCTGCACCCGCGGCCACCGCACTGCCGGTGATCTGCGTGTGCATCGTCGGCGCCCTCGGTACCGTCGCCGCCGGCTCCTATCAGACCGCGCGCTACGCACTTCGCCGCGAAGAGGCCGCGGCCACCTGCAGCGGGTCCTGTGCGGCCTGCACGCTGGCCTGCCACTGACCGGTACACCCCTGTGCTGAAAAAACTCTCGGCGCTGCCGATTGATACTTTCCTGCTGGCCATGGCCGCCACGGTCGCGCTGGCGGCACTGTTTCCGGCCCGCGGCGTCTTTGCCGACGTCATGTCGGTGGCCGCCAAAGTGGTTATCGCGCTGCTATTTTGGCTGTACGGCGCCCGACTGTCTCCGCAGCAGGCCTGGCAGGGCGTCAAACGGTGGCAGCTGCATCTGCTGGTTTTGGCCACCACCTTCGTGGTCTTCCCGGTGCTCGGGCTGGCCGCCCGCGGCCTGGTTCCCTGGCTGCTGAACCTCGACCTGTACAACGGGCTGCTGTTCCTGTGTCTGGTCCCGTCGACCGTGCAGTCCTCGATCGCCTTCACGTCGATTGCGCGGGGCAATGTCTCGGCCGCGCTGGTCAGCGCATCGCTGTCGAACATCGTGGGGATCGCGTTGACCCCGTTGCTCGTCGTACTGCTGATGAACACCAGCGGCGGAACCCGGATGGACGCCACCGCGGTCCGCGACGTCGTGGTGCAACTGCTGCTGCCGTTCGTGGCGGGTCAACTGATGCGGCCGTGGATCGCCGACTGGGTTGCCCGGCACACGGTGTTGACCAAAATCGTCGACCGAGGCTCGATCCTGTTGGTCGTCTACACCGCGTTCTCGATGGGCATGGTCGAGCACATCTGGCGCAGCGTCAACGCCTGGCAACTGGCGATCGTCGCGGTGGTCAACACCGTGCTGTTGGCGGTGGTGCTGGCCTTCACCTGGCTGGTCGGTCGGGTGGCCGGACTGGATCGCGGCGACAGCATCGTGCTGCTGTTCTGCGGCTCGAAAAAGAGCCTGGCGTCCGGCCTTCCGATGGCGCTGGTGTTCTTCCCGGCCGCGACCGTCGGCGTGATCATGTTGCCGCTGATGATCTTCCACCAGATCCAGCTGGTGGTGTGCTCGGTGATCGCAAGCAGACTGTCCCGCGACTCCCTCGACGACGAACCCGCCGCGGCCGCCTAGTTGCGCCCGCCTAGTTGCGGCTGACGTCGATCGGGTGGGTGGCCAGCATCGACAGCGGTTGCGGCTGACGGCGCAGCACCCGGCCCCACAGGTCCACCCGCGGTTGCACGAGAACGTCAGAGGGCAACGCCGACAACACAATCCAGTCGTCGCGCTCGATCTCTCCCTCGAGCTGGCCGATGGTCCAGCCGGAGTATCCGGCGAAGATCCGCACACCCTCGACCAGCGGGCCGATCGACTCGGGGTCGGCGTCGAGGTCGACCATCGCCATCCGGCCGGCCACATGGCGCAGACCCGGCACGTCGTCGGGAACCGCACCCACCCGCAGCACTGCCAGGCACAGCGCCGCATCGCGCTTGACCGGTCCGCCGATGAACATCGTCTTCGGTTTCGAAGCTATCTGCGCCCACTGCGGCAACACGTTGTAGACCGCGGTCTCGCTGGGACGGTTGAGCACCACGCCCAGCGTGCCCCCGTCGTTGTGCTCGACGATGTAAATCACGCTGCGTCGGAACGTCGGCTCGAGCAGATCCGTGTTCGCCAGAAGCAAAGTGCCCGCGCGCACTCGGTATGCCGCGGGGGCAACATGGTCTTCTGGATCTTCGGACTGCGCCACCTTCCCATCATGGCATCCAGGCCCGACGACCGTGGCGAACAAGCAGGGCGCTGCGAGGAATTTGTACTGTTGTTAACAGGCGCCTGATGCTCGGTTCGCGACTCCCGGGCCCATGCCTCTCGGAAGTAGGTGCAGTGACTCATCCGCGCGCGGCGGTCGCTGTCTGGCGTTCGGTGCGCCGCCTGCCCGACTTTTGGCGGCTGCTGGAGTTGCGGATGGCAAGCCAGTTCGGCGACGGCCTTTTTCAGGCGGGTCTGGCGGGCGCGTTGCTGTTCAACCCCGAGCGGGCCACCCGCCCGCTGGCGATCGCTGGCGCGTTCGCCGTGTTGTTTCTGCCGTATTCGCTGCTCGGTCCGTTCGCCGGTGCGTTGATGGACCGCTGGGACCGCCGCCTGGTGCTGATCGCCGCCAACGTGGGCCGGGTGGTGTCGGTGGCGATCGTGGGAATCTGCCTGGCGGTCGGTGCCGGCAATGTACTCGTGCTGTGCGGCGCGCTGGTGGTCAATGGCCTCGCCCGGTTCGTCGGATCGGGACTGTCGGCCGCCCTCCCGCACGTGGTGCCCCGCGAGCAGGTCGTCACGATGAACTCGATCACGTCGGCGGTCGGCGCGGTCGCGGCTTTCCTCGGCGCCAACTTCATGCTGGTGCCGCGCGCGATCTTCGGCTCAGGCGACAGTGGCGCCGCGTCGATCATCTTCCTGGTCATCGTCCCGTTGCTGATCGCGCTGCTGCTGTCGCTGCGATTCCCCGCCCACGTGCTGGGTCCCGACGACACCCAGCGGGCGATCCACGGGTCGGTCGTCTACGCCGTCATCACCGGTTGGCTGCACGGCCTGCGCACCGTGCTGCAGCGTCCCACCGTCGCCGCCACCCTGTCCGGGTTGGCCGCGCACCGAATGGTGTTCGGCATCAACTCCTTGGTGGTGCTGTTGATGGTGCGCAGCCGCGATACGGCCGCGGTCTCCGCGCTGGGCAGCGCGCTGCTGTTCGTCGCCGCGGCGGGCGCTGGGTCGTTTCTGGCCAACCTGGTCACCCCGGCCGCGGTGCGCCGCTGGGGCCGCTACGCCACGGCCAACGGGGCCTTGGCGATCGCGGCGGCCTTCCAGCTCGCCGGCATCGGTATGCGCCTGTGGGTGTTGGTGGCATGCGGCTTCCTGCTGGGCGGAGTCGGCCAGGTGGTCAAGCTGTGCGCCGACACCGCGATTCAGATCGATGTGGACGATGCCCTGCGCGGACACGTGTTCGCGGTGCAGGATTCGCTGTTCTGGGTGGCGTTCATCGCCGCGATCACCGCGGCGGCGATCGTCATCCCGAGCAACGGTCACTCTCCCGCGCTGATCGTGGCCGGCGCCGCGGTGTACCTGTGTGGGCTGGCCGTGCACAGTGTCGTCGGCCGCGCCGCGAATCGTTAAGGTACGCAGATGGCCGACCTGTCAGAAATTGTCGACGACCTGCGCGCCGAAAGCGAGGACCTCGACGCGCTGGTCGCGTCGCTCGCCGATGAGCGCTGGGCCGCGCCGACGCCCGCCGCGGGCTGGACGATCGCCCACCAGATCGGGCATCTGTTATGGACCGACCGCGGCGCCCTGGTGGCGGTCACCGACGAGGACGCGTTCGCCGACGTGGTGAAGACCGCGGTGGACGACCCGATCGGTTTCGTCAACACCGCGGCCGATGAGCTGGCGGCCGTTCCGCCCGCCGAGTTGCTCGCCGACTGGCGGCTCACCCGCACCCGGCTGCACGATGCGCTGCTGACCGTCGCCGACGGGCGCAAGCTGCCGTGGTTCGGCCCGTCGATGAGCGGCCCGTCGATGGCGACGGCACGGCTGATGGAGACCTGGGCGCACGGCCTTGACGTTGCCGACGCCCTCGGCGTGACCCGACCTGCTACCGCCCGGCTGCGATCGATCGCACACATCGGGGTGCGGACCCGGGATTTCGCGTTCGGCATCAACGGCCAGCAGCCGCCGGTCGATCCGTTCCGGGTGGAGTTGCGGGCCCCTGACGGCAGTACCTGGTCGTGGGGGCCGGTCGATGCGTCGCAGCGGGTCACCGGGTCCGCCGAGGACTTCTGTTTTCTGGTCACCCAGCGCCGCCCGCTGCGCGAGCTGGATGTCACGGCCACCGGCGACGACGCGTCGCGCTGGCTGCCGATCGCGCAGGCCTTCGCCGGGCCGCCGGGCGGCGGTCGATGAGCACGCCGCGCGATGCGCTTTCGATCCTGCCGCGGGAGCTGACCGAGGGACTCAGCGACGACGTCCGGGACGCTCCCCCGCCGCCCACGCCGGCGCTGGCCGAGCCCTACGCGCTGCGCTTGGTCGATCCAGACGCCGACGCGGAGATGATCGCCCGATGGATGAACATGCCGCACCTCGCCGAGGCATGGGAGTCAGCCTGGCCGGCAACGCGGTGGCGCGACTACCTACGCGCGCAGCGGGCGGGCAACTACTCCCGCCCATTCATCGGCAGCATGCACGGCGAGGACGGCGGATACGTCGAGGTTTACCGCGCCGCAAAGGATTCCATCGCGACGCGGTATGACGCCGAGCCCTACGACGTAGGCCTGCACGCGGCCATCGCCGAGCTGTCGGTCGTCAACAAGGGGCTCGGCCCGTTCCTGCTGCCGCGCATCGTCGCGAGCGTCTTCGACGTCGAACCCCGTTGTCGCCGAATCATGTTCGACCCCGACCACCGCAACACCTCGGCACGGCGGCTGTGTGAATACGCCGGCTGCGCCTTCCTCGGCGAGCACGACATGAGCAACCGGCGGATGGCACTCTACGCGTTGCCCCGCACGCCCGCCGACATCCCCGAGGCCCGCTAGCCGCCGCTCAGCGGCGGTGCGGCAACCGAGATCGACGCTAGCGCGCCGGTCACTCGCACTTCTTCGCGCCAGCGCCAATCTCGAGAAAGCTTTGTCGCAGCAGGCCCGCTAGCCGCCGTTCAGGCCGTGGTAGCCGTCGTAGTCGGGTTTCATTGCCGCAGCGACCAATTCCCACAGCACCTCGTCAGTACCGCCGCCGACCCGGGCCAGCTTCATGTCCCGCCACCAGCGGCCGAGCGGTGTCTCGTCGACCAGATAGCCGGACCCGCCGAAGATGTGCATGCACTCCGACAGCACCTCTTCACCAAGCCTTGCGGCGGTGACCTTCACCCCCGCCGCGGCCCGCAGATCAAGGCGGCCCTCGGCCGCGATTCCGTTGAGCCCGTGGCGAAGTAAGTCGACGCGGGCCTGCAGATCAGCGAGACGAAGCCGTAGCGCCTGGTGCTCGAACAGCGTCGAGCCGAACTGCCGGCGCTCGACCATCCTGGCGTGGGTGATGCCGAGCACCCGTTGGCAACCCCCGGCGACCTGCCCCGCGATCGACATCCGCTCATGGGCCAATCCCCAGGAAATCGCCGCCAAACCGGTTCCGGGACGGGCGATCAGCGCATCGGCGGGCACCCAGGTGTCGATATGCACCGCGGCGGTGTCCAGCGGCCCGGCGCCGACTTTGCGATACGGCACCTGCACGTCGGTCTGAGCCGTCGGCACCGCGATCACCAACACGTTGCCGTGCCGGCTGGTCTGGTCATGGTCCACGCCACGGGCGACGACCATGATGTGGTCGGCCACCGGTGACAGCGACACGAATTTCTTGTCGCCGCGGACCTCGAATCCGTCTCGGACAGAACGGCATTCGGTCTCCACAATCTGCAGGTCCGAACCGCCCGACTCCTCGGACGCGCCGATGCACAGCACCGCCTCACCGCGGATGGCCTGCTCGCAGATGTCCTTGAGGTAATCCGACCGGGCGAAGCGGCGCAGGATGGCGATCGCCGAGTCATGCAGGCTGACGCCGACACCGATACCCGCTGAGCCGAGCCGCCCCAAGGCGAAGGCCAACGCGACGAGCTTGGGCACGTCGGGATGCTGACCATTGCGCCACTTGTCCGCGAACACGCCGCTCTCACCCAGATGCTCGATCAACTTGCGCGGAAACCGTTCGCTGGCTTCGGCTTCCGCGGTCCAGGTGACGACGTCGTCATTGAATACCCTGTCGAGCAGCGCCCGGTATTCGTCGATGCTCAGCTCTGCGGTCATGTGGTCACCGCGGTCAGGTTGCGTTTGACTTCCAGCCGCCGCAGCTTGCCCGACGAGGTGCGGGGCAGCGAGCCCGGCCGGACGAACACCACGTTGGCGGGCACGATGCCGCACTCGGACGCCACCCTGGCGACCAGCTCGCTGCGGGCGCCGGCTTCATCGGGGCCGCGGAATTCGGCGGTGATAATCAATCCCGGCCGGGTGGTGTCGTCGTCGGTGCCGACGGCCACCACGGCACCCTCACGCACGCCGCGTATTTCGGCGGCGACCCGTTCGATCTCGGCGGGAAAGACGTTGCGGCCCGCGATGGTGATGATCTCCTTGGCCCGCCCGCAGACCACCAGGCCGTCGTCGGTGAGGTAGCCCAGGTCTCCGGTCGGGAACCAGGCACCCGGCTGCAGCGGGGTGCCGCCCAAATACCCGGACATCATCGAAGTTCCGCGGATCTCGATCTCGCCGACGTCGCGATCGGGCAGCTCGGCGGAGTGCTGCGGCGTCGGGCTGATCCGGATTTCCATCCCGGGGATCGGCTCGCCCAGAATTGCACGCCGACGCGGTTCGGAATCGTCTGCCGCGGACCGGACTTCGTCGTACAGCAGGCCGGTGCCGGGCGCGGGGATGGTGACCGCGCAGGTGGATTCGGCCAGCCCATAGGACGGCGCCAACGCGCCGGCGTCAAAGCCGAACCCGCTCAACGCATTCGCGAACCGCTCCATGCCGGCACAGTCGACAGGCTCGCCGCCGTTGATCGTCACCCGCACCCGGCCCAGGTCGACGTCGGACACCAGCCGGGCGTACTTGCCGATCATGCTGTAGGCCATGTTCGGCGCCGCGGTCAGCGAGGCGCCGCTTTCGCTGAGCCACCGCAACCAGCGGAACGGTGACGCGGTAAACGCCGATGTGGGGGCCAGCCACATCGGTGCCCCCGTCAGTGCGCCGCTGAGCAGAAACGTCAGACCCATGTCGTGGTAGAGCGGCAGCCAGGTACACCCGATATCGACCGCCGGGTCGACATCGGAGCGGCTGAGCAAGCCGTTCACGTTGTTCAACACCGCCTCGGCGGACAGCTGCGCGGTGCGGGGATTTCCGGTGGAGCCGGCAGTGCCCTGCAGTACCGCGGGCGTCTCGACAGCAGCCCCGACCGGCGTGAAGGCAGTGGACGGTTCGTGCACGATGGCCCCGAGGTCGAGCACTGTCAACGGCCCGTCCACACCACTGAGCAGGCCGAGTTCGGCGCCGTGGCTGATGACCGTGCGCACGCCGAGGCCGGCGAACCGGGTCAGCGTGGCCCGGGCCCACTGCTGCGGGTCGGCGCCGCGGACCGGTCCGGGCAGGATCGACACGGTCTGGCCGGCCAGCCAGGTCGCGTGTACGGCCGCGACGAAATCCGCGGTCGGCTCGCCGACCAGGCCGACCGCGGACTGCTGCGGCTGGTCGAGGATGCGGGTCGCGACGCCCTCGGCACGGGCGTGGACCTGCGGCCACGGGTGCCGTGTCCAGGCGTCTGCGTCCCTGTCGAAGACCACCAGGTCGCGAACTGAGGCGCGCATCGCCCTGGACAGGGCGGTGGCCAGCACACTCACTGGCCGACCGGGACCTTTGCCCGGATGACGTTCTCGAGGTCGCCGACGGTGTCGCAGCCGAGCAGCTCCTGTTCGGACACCGCCGCCCCGAGCTTGTCTTCGATTGCGACCATGCCCACCGCGAAGGCCACCGAGTCCAGGCCGACGTCGTCCACCAGCCGGGACTCCTGCGTCACCCGGCTGACGTCGATATTGAGGTCGTCGCGCAGGATCTCGATCAGGGCAGCGCTCACCGAGTCAGAAGACGACTGGTCGGAGTTCATGGGCCGTCACAGTACCGGGCCGCTGCCGCCAAAGGGGATCTACGGTTTAGGCGCTAACGCGCTGGCCGCGTCGGCGGCGCCGTCGCCGTCGACGTCGGTCAGCTTCACGTCCCACCGCCCGTCGCCGTCGGTGTCGACGTAGCCCGTGACGCCGTTCTCACCGGACGTGATCGCCCGGTCGGCCAGGCCGTTGCCGTCGCTGTCGAGCAGCCGGACCTCGGCACGGCCCTCG
>Ga0302325_10031565_pt1 | contig 10897 bp, 11 predicted proteins | sample Palsa_T0_2_FD_201948 | JGI IMG/M metagenome (GOLD analysis project Ga0302325, IMG submission 201948) | Peat permafrost microbial communities from Stordalen Mire near Abisko, Sweden - Palsa_T0_2 | ecosystem: Environmental > Terrestrial > Soil > Palsa > Peat permafrost | place: Sweden: Abisko... | reverse complement strand
ACCGGGTGACCGTCTGCGACGCCCGGCCGGTCTTCGCCACGTCTGCGCGCTTTCCCGACGCGGACGAGGTGGTGACCGACTGGCCGCACCGCTACCTGGCCGGAGTCAGTACCGACGCGCGCACCGTCATCTGCGTGCTCACGCACGATCCCAAGTTCGACGTGCCGCTGCTCGAGGTCGCCTTGCGGATGCCGGCCGCCTACATCGGGGCGATGGGCAGCAGGCGCACGCACGACGACCGGCTGGCGAGGCTTCGCGAGGCCGGGCTGAGCGAGGAGGAGCTGGCCAGGCTCCGCTCGCCGATCGGCCTCGATCTCGGGGCGCGTACGCCTGAGGAGACCGCCGTCGCGATCGCCGCTGAGCTGATCCAGCTGCGCTGGGGCGGCTCCGGGCAGCCGCTCACCGCGACCACCGGGCGCATTCACCACCGCTGAGCCCGAAGCGCGCCGGGTCCGCCGCCGGGTCCTGGCCCGCCGGGTGCGCCGCCGAGGTCGGGCCGGGTGCGCCGCCGGGGCCCGGCCCGCCGGGTGCGCCGTCGGCGTCCGGACCGCCGGCGCCGGGCAGGCAGGAGGACCTCGCGGCGGCCCGGGCCGTACCCTTGACGATCGTGGAGTCTTACGTCGCCGGCATCCTGCTCGCAGCGGGCGCCGGCAGCCGTCTCGGCCAGCCGAAGGCGACCGTCAAGATCGGCGGCGAGCAGCTGGCCGGCCGGGGGGTCGCCCTGCTGCGTGACGGCGGCGCGCAGCCTGTCGTGATCGTCACCGGCGCCGTGGGCGTCGACCTGCCGGGCGTGCTGATCGTGCACAACCCCGGCTGGCGCGCTGGCATGGGCTCCTCGCTCGCCGCCGGGCTGGCGACGGTCCCGGACAGCTGCGGCGCGGCGGTAGTGGCCCTGGTCGACCAGCCGCTGGTCGGCCCGGAGGCGGTGCGGCGGCTCATCGCCGCCTACCGGGCAGGTGCCAAGGTCGCGGTCGCGACCTACGGCGGCAGGCAGCGCAACCCGGTCCTGCTCGCGCGTGAGCACTGGCCGGAGGTGACCGCGCTGGCCGTCGGCGACGCCGGCGCCCGGCCCTTCCTCCGGGCGCACCCGGAGCTAGTCACGCCGGTGGAGTGCGGCGATACCGGCAGTCCCGATGACGTGGACACCCGCGCCGATCTCGAGCGCATCGAGGGCCTGGCCGGCCAGGACCGGGGCTAGCGCACCTACCGGATCAGGGCTCGCGCACCTACCGGATCAGGGCTCGCGCACCTACCGGATCAGGGCTCGCGCACCTGGATGCCCCACGTGTGCGTCACGCCGGCGCCGGGGTCCAGCGTGATCAGGTCGAGCCCGGTGACGAAGGCGTTCGGCGGACAGGTCATCGGCTCGACCGCCAGCGCGCGCCTGCGGTGCGGCTCGTCCAGCGTGTCGCCGGTGAATACCTGCAGCCAGCGGTAGCCCTGGCCCGCCCAGAACGAGACCTGCAGGCCGGCCGCGGACAGCCGTGCCCAGGCAAGGCCGTCGGCGTCCCTGGCGAGGCCGGTGAGCGCGTGGTCGAGGCAGGCGCCGCCGATCGCGCGGCCCTCGCGGAAATCGTAGGGCGTGCCGGTGACGTCCTGCGGGGGCCCGGCCGGTATCCCGCGAGGGCCGGCCGGCAGCCATTGCGCCGCGGGCAGGGCAAGCTCGCATTCGTCGATGGCGGGCGTGCCTGCGGTCAGGTACGGATGCGACCCGGTGCCGTACGGCGCCGGCCGGGTGCCCGCGTTCCGTGCCGTGATGGCGACCCGCAGCCCGTCGTCGGCGGTCAGCTGGAAGTCGGCGGCCAGGTCCAGGCAGAACGGGTAGCCGGACCGTCCGAGCAGCAGATGGCTGAGCAGCACCCGGCTCGGCTCGTGCTCGTCGGCCTGCCAGCCAGCCCACCGGGTCAGGCCGTGGATGGCGTTGCCCTGGGCCGGCTCGCTCAGGTCCAGCTGGCAGTCCATCCCCGCGAAGCTGTAGCGGCCTCCGTCGATGCGGTTCGGCCAGGGCGCCAGCAACTGGCCTGCGGCCGCTGGCGGCTGCTCGTCGGCTCCGTATTGTGCGATAACGGGCCTGCCGCGGTAACTCAGCTGGCGCAGGCCAGCGCCGAGTTCGGTAACCGTGGCCCGGTAGTCGCCGGCGGAGATCTCGTACTGCGCACCGGTCAGCGGGATCGATCTCGGCGTCACCATGGTGCCCATCATGCATGCCGGACTGGTGGAGATCCTTTGCTGCCCCTGGCATCGATGCCGGCGGGGCTGCCTGGGGAGCGGGGGACCGTCAGCCCCGCCAGCAAGTGCACGATAACTTTCCGCGGCGCACACGCGGGCGGACTTGACCAAGACCGTGCGTTCCGCGGCGCCGTCCCGTTTGCGCTGAGGCATGATCGAGTTCCGGCGCGCCCCTGCGCGGGCCGGCGCCGTCAACGCCGAGGAGGACTCGAGATGCCCGGACCGCTGGACGGAATCATCGTGCTCGACATGACCAGGGCGCTGGCAGGCCCGCACGCGACGATGATGCTCGGCGACCTCGGCGCGCGGGTGATAAAGATCGAACAGCCGGGCACCGGCGACGAGTCACGGCACTGGGGGCCGCCGTTCGCCGGTCCCGACAGCACCTACTTCCTTTCTTGCAACAGGAACAAGGAGTCGGTGACCTGCGACCTGGCGACGCAGGAGGGCAAGGACCTGATCCGGCGGCTGGTGGCCCGCTGCGACGTGCTGGTGGAGAACTTCCGCCCCGGCGTGCTCGACCGGCTCGGCTTCTCCGGCCGGCAGCTACACGAGCTGAACCCCAGGCTCGTCATCTGCTCCATCACGGGTTTCGGCCATGACGGGCCGGAGGGAGCGCGCCCTGGCTATGACCAGATCGTGCAGGGCGAGGCGGGATTGATGAGCGTCACCGGAATGGATCAAGCTCATCCGGTGAAGGCCGGGCTGTCCGTCGCGGACGTGCTGGCCGGGGTGCACGCGGCGCTCGGCGTCGTCGCCGCGCTGCACGAGCGCACGGCTACCGGGCTCGGCCGTGTCGTCCGGACGTCCTTGCTGGCGTCGGTCGTCGGCGCGCACGCGTTCCAGGGCACTCGCTGGACCGTGGCCAGGGAGGTACCGGTGGCGACGGGCAACCACCACCCGTCGATCACGCCGTACGGGGCGTTCCGGTGCGCGGACGGCATGCTCCAGGTGGCCGTCGCCAACGAGGGGCAATGGCGGCGTTTTGCCCCGGTCGTCGGCATCGACCCGGCGGACCGGCGGTTCGCCGAGAACCAGCTCCGGGTCGCGCGGCGGGACGAGCTCATCGCGGAGATCGAGCAGGCACTTGCGCGGGGCAGCCGCGCGCACTGGCTCGCGCTGCTAGCGCAGGCGGGCGTGCCGGCCGGCTCGATCCGGGCGATCGACGAGGTCTACGAGTGGGACCAGACCCGGTCCCAGGGCCTGCTCATCTCGGTCGATCATCCGGTGCTCGGCAGGATCGAGCTGCCCGGGCCGGCGCTGCGCTTCGACGGCGCGGCCCCGCGCGATCACGCTGCTCCGCCGGTGCTCGGCCAGCACGACGCCGCCGTGCGCGGCTGGCTGGACGAGCAGCCGCCTGCGCCTGCCGGAGGCTGATCCGGCTGGTCAGTAAGGAGCGCAGCGACGCTGTCGCGACGGTGCCGTCCGGCGAGGACGAAAGGGGTTGTCCGCGTCCTGGCTCGTTATAAGGAATCCTGATGCTGGCCGGAATGGGAACCGGCCATCGGCTTGACCGCGAGATGCCCCAGCCGCGGGTTCGCCTTGACGGGAGGCGCAGCGCTGCCCTGCGCGCCGTTCGCGGCGGCGTAGGTGGACGGGATCGGCGGTGGTGCCCAGCGAAATGTGTGCCGTCCGGCGAACGCCATCACGACGCCGGATGCCATCAGGCACAGGACGACGGTGTTCAGCCAGTAGATTTTGCCGCGCCGCCGGTTACGCACGGCAGGCCGCCGGTGCCTGCCGTGGGTCCGCGATTTGCGCACGGTGCTCAGCATGCCCGCCCCCCGAGTGCGATCCACGCGATTACTCTGCGTGACTCATGCCCAGTTCCGTGCGGGATAAGCGGATCCTGCGGGATGAGCGGGAATTGCGCGGATATTGCGGCGAATTGCGAATGATGTCGTCAAGGGAACGCCTGGACGCCGGGTAGTTTCCGCACAGCCGCAGGCTGCCGGGAGCGGGAGCTATCGGTGCGGGATGAGCAGGCCGGTCCTGACCGCTTCCGCGGCCAGGACGCCGAAAAGGTAGAAATAAGCGGACTCTTCGTCCTCGAAGAAGCGCACCTCGTGCCGGGCCCCGCCGGCTGCGCTGAAAATCTCGTACCCGGTGGCCGTCTCGATCAGGCAGAGAGCGCCATCGACCTCCTCGCCGACCGCATAAGCGGCAGCCGGGATGGCCGCGAGTGCCGCGAGCTCGGTGAAGATCCGCTGGGTGGCCATCCGGGATCGCGCCGACCTCTGACGGCGGGCAGCCGCGGCCGCCGACGGGTTCAGCGGCAGTTCTGGCGTCGCCGGCACCCGCGGCGGTGCCGGGGCGACACGCGCTGCCGGGGCGACACGCGCTGCCAGGGCGACCGGCGCTGCCGGGGTGACACGCGCTGCCGGGGTGACCGGTGCTGCCGGGGTGACGGACGCTGCCGGAGCGGCCGGGGCCACGGGCGTTGCGGGCGCGGCCGGCCCGGCTGGCACCGTGAGCAGCTCCAGTGCGGCGGGTCGGGGAGCCTCGGCCGGTGCGGGCCTCGTGGCCAGCGGAGTATCGAATCCCCGGGTGGCCCCAGGCTGCTGCGTGGTCAGCCGGGTATGGCCGGGGGGAGTTCCGGCAGTGGCCGCGCGCAGTGCTGCCGCTTCCAGCGGCATGGGAGCATCACGGCTCGGCGCCACGACGGTGAACCCGGGCGGATTCGGCAGCGGGGAACGGCCCGGCAATGCGCTGGCCTCGAAGTCCGGCGGTTGCGGCAGCGGGGAACGGCCCGGCAATGCGCTGGCCTCGAAGTCCGGCGGTTGCGGCAGCGGGGCGAGGCCGGGCGAGACGTTAGTCCCGAAGTCCGGCAAGACTGGCGCAGGCGTCAGGCCGTCGGCCGGAAAGATGACGCCAAAATCTGTCGTGGCTGGGCCGTAATCGGCATTCAGCGGGTCGTAGTCAGCCGCCGCGGTGCCGTTATCGGCAGTGGCGGGGAGGTAATCAGCAGTGGCGGGGGCGTAATCGGCAGTGGCGGGGAGGTAATCGGCAGTGGCGGGGGCGTAATCGGCAGTGGCGGGGAGGTAATCGGCGGTGGCGGGGGCGTAATCGGTCATCGTGGTGCCGAAGTCAGCGGCCGCCGGGTCATAGTGAGCGCCCGCCGGGTCGTAGTCAGCGGCCGCCGGGTCGTAGTCAGCGGCCGGAGTGCCGTAATCGGCGGTGGCGGGGGCGTAATCGGTCGCGGTGCCGAAGTCAGCGGCCGCGGGGCCGTAATCGGTCATCGCGGGGACGTAATCGGCCGTGGCGGGGCCGTGACCGGTCATCGCGGGGCCGTAGCCAGACGCGGCAGGCGGCTCGTCCGCGCTCCCTGGCGGATAGCCAGGGTAGTCGGCGCGTTCCTCGGTGATGTCAGTCACTTCATCCCGTGGCGTGACGAGCTCGAACACGCCACGGTCCACCTGCCAGTACCCGAGTTCGTGCGCCTGGAAGGAATCGTGGCCCAGGTACGCGATGTGCAGCCGGTCGCCAAGATCGTCGAGCACTATGCAGCGCTGGCCCCGGTACATGGCGATCGGCCGGGACTCCCAGAGCGCCTGGACATCCTGGACCCGCAGCTGCTTGCGCCAGTGCCCGGTAGCCGGTTCGAAGCCGAGTTCCTCCGGCGGCGGGCACGCCGCGAAGAGGACGACGTCGCTGTCCGACGGGCCGACTCCCGCCTCGTAGGGGGCACCCCCATAGGTCGCCATCAGCCGGTAGCGCATGATTCAGGTCCCTCCGGACGGGCGCAGCCACACCTGGCCGTCGAACCGGGCGATGAACTCCTCCGCGCCCGTGGTGATCCGGTACATCTCGGCACCGACCGGCACCGGGATCGGATCGGTGTAGAACTCCGCCACCTCGCGTGCCCGCCAGGAAGTGAAGCCAGTGCCGGTGAACGGCGGCTCGCCGCGCCAGTCGCCACCGCGCTCCGGCGAGTAGGGCACCTGGTAGGACCGCACACCCACGGCGCGCCAGCGCATGACGTATACCTCCGTGAGGTCCGGCCCGAAGTCTGAGCCGTCGTAGCGAAGGTCCAGCGCCTCGTAGAACTCGGCGGGCTCATCAAACGAGCTGTCCTGCACTCGGTAGACGAACCCGGCGATCACCGAACGCCGGCCCGTCAGATAGGGCTCCACCAGCCGGGGCGGGATGGCCTTCTGCATCAGCGTACCCGGCTGAACGGGCATAGATGCTGGATCGACCTCGCGCACGCGCTCCCCCCTGTCAGACTCCCGGTGCATTGTCAAGAGACTCTCATATCGGGAAATAAGTCCTCAGCTGCTTCGGCCGACTGGCCAGCCCCACTGACCGGCCCGGCCACTGCCGTTGATACCCGATCCGGCGCACCGAAACGCGCCGGCGTGCTGGCCGAACTGCGCGTGCTGGCCGAACTGCGCGTGCTGGCCGAACTGCGCGTGCTGGCCGAACTACAGTGGTCCCGTGTCTGGGCTCAGCAGCGAGGCGCACCGGTTCGGTGCCGACGACGGCTCTGCCGATCCGACGGTGGCCGCCGCGCTCGCCGCGTTCGCTTCGGGCGCCGGCACCGAGCACGCCGCGCTGACGTCGCTGGCCAGCGCGCGGCTGCTGGTGCCGGTGGTGGCGGCCCCGGCGCAGGACCCCGGCGACCGTCCTGCGGCCGGCCAGCACGGCCACGGCGGTGACCGCGCCGAAGCCGGTGACCGCGCCGAAGCCGGTGACCGCGCCGAAGAGGTCGTCCAGATGAGCATCCCTACCCTGGTCGGGCACGATGGCCGCTCCGCGGTTCCGGCGTTCACCTGCCTTGACGCGCTGGTCAGGTGGCGGCCGGGCGCCCGCCCGGTGCCCGTGCAGGCGGCCAGTGTGTGGCAAAGCGCCGCCGCGGATTCCTGCGCCGTGGTGCTGGACGTCGCCGGGCCGGTCCCGCTCGCCATTGACGGCGCGCGGCTGGCGGCGCTCGCGGGCGGCCAGGCTGTCCCGCTGCCGCACGCCGATCCCGATGTGCTCGCCGAGCTGACGGCGGCCGTCGGCGGGCAGCCCGCGATCGACCGGGCCCGGCTGGCCGACGGCGACGGGGACGCAGACGTGGTCATCGAGCTCACCTTCTCGCCGGGGCATGCGGGGTCGGCCGACGAGCTGGCCCGGCTGGTGGGAGCCACCGTGCTGGCCAGGCTCGGCGGCAGGCTGCGCAGGGGCGTCAAGGTCGTGATCAGCCCGCCATCTCCGGCCCGCGCATAAGGCCAGCGCATAAGGCCGGCGCATGGCGGCGCGCCAGACGGGCGCATGGGCCGGCCCACGAGGCCGGCCCAGGAGACGCCGACGCGCCGGGCCAGGCCGCCCGCATGGCAGGATCGGCACCATGCTGCGCTGGCTGACCGCGGGAGAATCGCACGGCCGGGCCCTCGTCGCCATCTGCGACGGAGTGCCCGCCGGAGTGCGGATCGAGACGGCCGACGTGGCGGCCGCGCTGGCCAGGCGGCGGGCCGGGTACGGCCGCGGCGCGCGGATGAAGTTCGAGCAGGACGAGGCCGAGATCACCGGCGGCGTGCGGCACGGCCGCACCCTCGGGGGCCCGGTCGCGATCCGGGTGGCGAACACCGAGTGGCCGAAATGGGACGTGGTGATGTCCCCCGACCCGGTGCCGGAGGCCGAGCTGGCCGAGCTGGCCCGCGCCGCCCCGCTGACCAGGCCCCGGCCCGGCCACGCCGACCTGGCGGGCATGCAGAAGTACGGTCACGGCGACGCGCGGCCCGTGCTGGAGCGGGCGAGCGCCAGGGAGACCGCGGCCCGGGTCGCGCTCGGCGAGCTCGCACGTCGCTTCCTGCGGCAGGTCTTCGGCACCGAGATCGTGAGTCACGTCGTGTCCATCGGCACGGTCAGCGCCCCGGACGGGGTGCTGCCCGGCCCGCAGGACGCCGCCCGGGTGGACGACGATCCGGTGCGCTGCCTGGACCCGGTGGCCGGCGCCGCGATGCGGGCCGAGATCGACGCGGCCCGGCGGGACGGCGACACGCTGGGCGGCGTCGTCGAGGTGGTGTGCTACGGTCTGCCGCCGGGGCTGGGCAGCTACGTGCACTGGGACCGGCGGCTGGACGGCCGGCTCGCCGGCGCCCTGATGAGCATCCACGCGATCAAGGGGGTCGAGGTCGGTGATGGCTTCACCACCGCACGCCGGCGCGGTTCGGCGGCGCACGACGAGATCGACGGCGGCCCCGGCGGGATCCGCCGCCGCACCAACCGGGCGGGCGGGATCGAGGGCGGCATGAGCACCGGCGAGGTGATCAGGCTCCGCGCGGCGATGAAGCCCATCTCCACGGTGCCCAGGGCGCTGGCCACCGTGGACGTGCGCACCGGCGAGCCCGCGAAGGCGATCAACCAGCGCAGCGACGTGACCGCGGTTCCGGCGGCGGGCGTGGTCGCCGAGGCCATGGTCGCGCTGGTGCTGGCGGACGCGGCGATCGAGAAGTTCGGCGGCGACTCCGTCGATGAGACGACTCGCAACCTGCGCGGCTACCTGGAATCACTGGTGATCGCGTGACCAGCGGGCCGGCCGCGATCCTGATCGGGCCGCCGGGCGCGGGCAAGTCGACCGTGGGCCCGCTGCTCGCCGGGCTGCTGGGCGTCACCTTCACCGACACCGACGCCGTCATCGAGGAGGTGGCCGGCAAGCCGGTCGGCGACATCTTCATCGAGGACGGCGAGCCGGCCTTCCGCGCGCTCGAACGCGAGGCGGTCGCCCGCGCCGTCGCTGCCCGCCCTGGCGTGCTCGGCCTCGGCGGTGGCGCGGTGCTCGATCCCGGCACTCGTCGGCTGCTGGCCGGCCAGCCGGTGGTCTACCTGGAGACCGGGTTCGCCGTCGCGGCGAAGCGGGTAGGGCTGGACCGGGCCCGGCCGCTGCTGCTCGGCAACCCGCGGACGCAGCTGAAGGCGCTGCTAGAGGAGCGGCTGCCGATCTACGCCGAACTCGCCTGGATCACCGTGGCCACGGACACCAGATCCCCGGCGGAGGTAGCCGACGAGATCGCCCGCCAGTTCGCCAGGCAGCGGGCGCGCCGGTGAGCGTGACCCGCATCTCCGTCGGCGGTGAGCGGCCGTACGAGGTGGTCGTGGGCTCCGGCGTGCTCGGCGAGCTGCCGTCGCTGGTCGGCAAGGACGCGGCCACCGTTGTCGTCGTGCACGCCGGCGGCCTCGGCGAGATCGCCAGGCTCGCCTGCCGGGTGCTTGCGGAGGCCGGCTACGCGGTGCACCCGGAGGCGATCCCAGACGGCGAGGCGGCCAAGGACGTCGCGGTGGCCACGAGGCTGTGGTCACGGCTCGCCGCGCACCGGATGACCCGCTGCGACGTGCTGGTGGCGGTGGGCGGCGGGGCAGTCACCGACCTGGCCGGCTTCACCGCCGCATGCTGGCTGCGCGGCATCCGCCACGTCCTCGTGCCCACGACGCTGCTGGCGGTCGCCGACGCCGCGATCGGCGGGAAGACGGGCGTCAACATCCCGGCGGGCAAGAACCTGGTCGGCGCCTTCCACCCGCCCGCGGGCGTGCTCGCCGACCTGGCGGCGCTGGCATCGCTGCCAGCGGCGGAGTACCGCAGCGGGCTGGCAGAGGTGATCAAGGCCGGGTTCATCGCCGATCCGGTGATCCTCGAGCTGATCGAGGCCGACCCGGCCGGCGCCGCCGCTCCGTCCGGGCCCGCCGAGCGCGAGCTCGTGGAGCGGGCGGTCCGGATGAAGGCGGCCGTCGTCTCGGCGGACCTGCGCGAGGCCGGGCAGCGGGAGATCCTGAACTACGGTCACACGCTCGGCCATGCGATCGAGCGGGCCGAGCACTACCAGCTCCGGCACGGCGAGGCGGTGTCGATAGGCATGATTTACGCAGCCACCGTGGCCAGGCTGGCCGGCCGACTGGATGCCGCGACGGCGGACCGGCACCGCCAGGTGCTTTCCGCCGTCGGACTGCCGACCGGCTACCGGCCCGGCGCCTGGCCGGAGCTGCGGGACGCGATGGCGGTCGACAAGAAGGCGCGCGGCGCGCGGCTGCGGCTGGTGGTGCTCGACGGTCTGGCCCGCCCGGTCATTCTCGACGACCCGCCCGAGGAGCTGCTGGAGCAGGCATACGCGGAGGTGTGCGGGCTGTGAGGGCAGAGGCGTGCGGGCCATGAGGCAGGTGCTCGTGCTCAACGGCCCGAACCTCGGTCGGCTCGGCTCCCGCGAGCCCGAGGTCTACGGCTCGGCGTCCTTCGACGACCTGGCTGCGGCCTGCCAGCAGGCCGGGCGTGAACTCGGGCTCGATGTGCAGGTCAGGCAGACCGACGACGAGGCCGAACTGGTCCGCTGGGTACATGCCGCGGCCGACGCCAGGACGCCCGTCGTGCTGAACCCGGCCGCCTTCACCCACTATTCGTACGCGCTCAGGGATGCCCTTGCGATGCGGACCGCGCCGCTGGTCGAGGTGCATCTGTCCAACCCGGCCGCGCGCGAGTCGTTCCGGCACACCTCGGTCGTGGCCGGCGTGGCGGACGGGACGGTAGCCGGGTTCGGCATTCTGTCGTACCAGCTCGCGCTGCAAGCGATCGCCGCGCTGATCTCCGCGGCCGGCTAACCGCACAGGCCCGCGGCAGCATGATCACCTGCCCGGCATTCCCCATGGTCACCTGACCGGCTTCGGCTTCCTGCAGCAAACCCCGCATAAGAATTGG
>Ga0302325_10031563_pt1 | contig 10898 bp, 7 predicted proteins | sample Palsa_T0_2_FD_201948 | JGI IMG/M metagenome (GOLD analysis project Ga0302325, IMG submission 201948) | Peat permafrost microbial communities from Stordalen Mire near Abisko, Sweden - Palsa_T0_2 | ecosystem: Environmental > Terrestrial > Soil > Palsa > Peat permafrost | place: Sweden: Abisko... | reverse complement strand
CACCCCAGTTTCCGGGTCCACCCAAAGAGAACCATGATAGGCTGGCGCGGTGCGCACAGTCGAGGCATCCGCAGGTTGCCACTTGGGTCCGTGGACGATCGTCCCGACGATCTCGTAGTGCGAGGCGGAGTGAGGCACCGCGTAGTGGAACACCGCGGCTGGGCCTGCCGCCATCTGCTCCCAATGACTCCAGGCTACCTTGCCGTTGACCGTGTCGGCGAGAATGACGGCCGGCAGGAACCCAAACTCACCCCAGGAGCTAAGCCCACTCAGTTCCTGCGAGGCTGCGGACCCTTGCTTAACGGCCTGACCATCCCTTTCGTTACGGACCGAGATCTCCCGGCTCGAGGTGCCGACCAGATGCAGTCCTGCGCGAACCGGCCAAGCCCCTTTCTTGAGCGCCTGGGGGCTGTCGTCGTACCGGTTGATGGTCCGGGTGGCCAGGAAGTCAGGCAGACGCGGCAACGTTTGCGCAACATAGTTGCGCGCGGCATCGAGCATCCGTTGCTGGGCGGCGCTGTCGGGAGCAGCAGTTCCGGGCAGCTCAGCGACCGGAGGATCCAGGAAAGCCGACCGGTCAGCGAGCAATGCAAGAGCCTCCGCCGTTTGAGCACCTGGAGCCAAGCGTGCCTTGAGCCGCTCCAGCGAAGCCTCGGTCAGTCGCTCAGAGAGATCCCAGCTCGCAATCTGTCGAGCAATTTCTGCATCTGGCTTGCGCGCGGCAAGGGCCGCGGTCAACGCCTGATCCAGTTGCGCCACTGTGACCCGCGTTCCAGCCCCTGCGGGATAAGCCAAGCCTGCCAAAACCATGAGGAGAATCAGCCGTCGCAATGCACCTCTCCTTTCCTGGCCCGCCTCCTCTGACGCTGGGGATGGATGTCGGGATGTCTTTAAGTTGCCAATCAGGACACTCCCTTTGCACCACGCAAGAGGTCTTCAGGAGCGGGTGCCAAGTCCGAAGATTTGTCACCAAGAGCCTACGCGCCCCATGCGAATGGATGCAATGCCGGAGGGATGCCCCGGGCGCCTAACCTTGCCCGCTGAAAAGGCCTCCTATGCCCACTTCTGCTATTCAGCTAAACCAGCTTTTGAGAGAAACAGCGTGATCTATGGGCACGATTCTGAATACCTCTAAATGCCCCAACACACTCGGTGAAGGTGATTACTTGCAAAGGCGCCGATTACTAACCTAAAACGCCCATTGCGACGGGAACCAAGGAAGGTGCTCCATCGCGGGATTCCAGTTGCCGTGCCGACACTTCGTTACGGATCTGAACTCGACGAGTGACTCGGCGATTGGCATGAAGCGAGAAAAAGGCGTTCGGGCCGCCAGAGTTTGGCTGTAGACACTCTACTGCATTTGGCTGTAGAGTGACTACATCTATGAGCGCAACGAGGGAAAAGCCGAATCCATATCAGAACCGGGTCGAGTTGCTTCAGGGCACGTTGGACATGCTGATTTTGCAGACGCTGCAGTGGGGCTCGCAGCATGGATACGGGATCAGCCAGGCGATTCGCATCCGATCCGGCGAAGTGCTGCAAGTGGAGACCGGTTCTCTCTATCCCGCGCTTCATCGGCTGGAGCGTCAGCGCTGGGTGCGCTCGGAATGGAAGCTGACGGAGAGCAACCAGCGGGCGAAGTACTATCGCATTACAGCGACGGGCAAAAAGCAGCTGGCGTCGGACCACGGGCGCTGGCAGCAGATGGTTGAGGCGATCGGCGCGATTATGGGTGTCGAGCCGGAAGCGGGTGAGCCGTGAACGGGCGGCGGTTTTTCGCGAGGCGCAGCAGCGACCTCGATGAGGAGATCGAGGCCCATCTGCGGATGGCGGTGGGGGACCGCGTGGAGCGGGGCGAGTCGCTTGAAGAGGCCGAGGCAGCGGTCAGCAAAGAGTTCGGCAATGTGCCGCTGGTGAAGGATGTGACCCGCAGGATGTGGGGCTGGGAGTGGCTGGAGCGCGCGGCGCAGGACCTGAAATATGCTGGGCGGCGGCTGGTGAAATCCCCGGGATTCACGATTGCCGCGGTGGCGACGCTGACATTGGGCATCGGTGCAAATACGGCGATCTTTCAACTGTTGGACGCGGTGCTACTGCAGTCGCTTCCGGTAAGGAATCCGCAGGAGCTGGCGGAGGTGCGGATTGCCGATATGGACAAAGCGCGCGGGGGCGTTTTCAGCGGATATCCGGTGGTGACGAACCCGCTCTGGGAGAAGCTGCGCGAGGACCATCAGGGCTTCTCCGAGATTGCCGCATGGAGTGATGCCGATTTCAGCCGGGATTCGGGCGGCGATGCGCGTTTTGCCAGGGGCTTGTGGGTGAGCGGAGATTTCTTCCGGCTGCTCGGCGTGAGGCCGATCCAGGGGCGGGTCTTTACCGCTGAGGATGACCGCCGCGGATGCGGGCTGCCGGGCGCGGTGATCAGTTATGGCTTCTGGCAGCAGGAGTTCGGCGGCGGAACGGCACTGGGCCGCAAACTGATGCTCAATGACAAACCGGTCGAAGTAATCGGTATAACGCCGGCGAACTTCTTTGGCGTGGATGTAGGGCGGAGCTTCGATGTTGCGGTACCGGTGTGCTCGGAGCCGATGCTGGAAACAAAGAACAGGCTGGATGCGAGCACTATATGGTGGCTCTCAGTGATCGGAAGGCTCGATCCTTCGTGGCCGGTCGAACGAGTCGGTGCCCATCTTGGAGCGGCATCGCCTGCGATTTTTGCGGCTACGCTGCGGCCGGATTATCCCGTGGAAAGCGTGAAGGACTATCTCGCGATGAAGCTGACGGCCGAGCCGTCGGCGGCGGGTGTGTCGATGCTGCGCGATCAATATTCCGACCCGCTGCGTTTCTTGCTTGGAATCTCGGGGCTAGTGCTGCTGATCACCTGCGCCAACCTGGCCAGCCTGATGCTTGCGCGAACCAGCGCGCGCGAGCGGGAGATGGCGGTGCGGCTGGCAATCGGAGCGGGGAGATGGCGCCTGATCGGGCAGGTGCTGGCGGAAAGCCTGCTGCTGTCGCTAGGGGGTGCAATTGCCGGTGCGTTGCTGGCAGGTGGGCTGAGCCGTGGGTTGGTGGGGTATCTGAATACTCAAAGCAATTCAGTCTCCCTCGACTTCACGCTGGACTGGCGGTGGTTTGCTTTTCTGCTGGCGGTATCGCTGGTGACCTGCGTGCCGTTCGGGCTTGCTCCGGCGCTGCGAGCATCGCGGACTGCTCCTGTCTCGGCGATGAAGACCGGCGGGCCGGGCATGACGGCTGGCCGCGCGCGGCTGGGATTCCGCGGAGCGCTGGTGGTGTCGCAGGTGGCGTTGTCGCTGGTGCTGCTGTTCGGCGCGCTGCTGTTCACCGAGAGCCTGCGCAATCTGCTGACGGATGATCCGGGGTTCCAGGCAAAGGGAGTGCTGATCGCTGGGTTGGACTTTACGCGCCTGCAGATTCCCGTCGAGAAGCGCGGCGTGTTCCAGGGACAGTTGCTCGACAGGATCCGAGCCATCTCCGGCGTGGATGCCGCAGCTAACACGAACATCGTTCCGCTCAGCGGCGCCGGCTGGGGCAACGACGTGTGGGTTGACGGCCACGAGGCCACGCAGCGCCAGAACTCGAATTTCAGCTCGGTCAGTCCGGGATATTTCGAGACGCTGCGCATTCCGAGGGTGGCCGGCCGCGACTTCGACGACCAGGACACGGCTCAGTCGCCGCGCATGGCGATTGTGAACGAGGCGTTTGTGAAGAAGCTGGGGCTGGGTTCGAATCCTATCGGAATGAGGTTCCGGCGGGAGGCGACTCCGTCGAGTCCGGAGGAAGTGAACGAGATTGTCGGTGTAGTGAAGGACACGAAATACCGGCACATCCGGCGCCCCGCTGGGCCGATTGCGTATCTTGACATCACCCAGGACAAGGACGCGGACACCTCCATGCGGGTGCTGGTGCGGTCGGGGCTGCCGATGGAGACGATCGAGGCGGCGATCCGGCGTTCGATCCATGAGGTGAGCTTGGGGATCAGCTTCGATTTCGAAGGGCTGCAGGACCAGATCCGGCAATCGCTGCTGGCCGAACGGCTGCTGGCGACGCTCTCCGGATTTTTCGGGGGGCTGGCGGTAGTGCTGGCTATGATCGGACTCTACGGGGTGATGTCGTACACAGTTGCGGAGCGGACGAGCGAGATCGGCATCCGGATGGCGCTGGGGGCGCGGCGCGGGGACGTGACCGCGATGATTCTGAGCAAGGCGGCGACGCTAGTGGCGGCGGGTCTGGCGGTCGGTGTAGGACTCTCATTGGCCGCTGGAAGTGCGGCCGGCGCGCTGTTATTCGGGCTGCAGCCGCGCGACCCAGTGACGTTGACGATCGCAGTTGCGGTTTTGGCGGCGGTCGCACTGGGGGCGAGCTACCTGCCGGCTCGGCGAGCCGCTGCTCTGGATCCGATAGCCTCTCTCAAGGACGAATAGTCGTTCCCCGCAAAATTCAGCATCTTCCCCGCCGAGATGGCGAACCTCACTGCCATTCCATAGTCTTAGTTAGTGTTGCAGGCTTAGGAGTATTGAGGGGCGGTTCGAGTGGAGAAGTTAGGCAGAATGCGATCGCGGGTGAAGTCGGCGATGGTCATTCTGGAGCCGCGCAGAACGGTTCTCGCCGTTCCCGATACCAGAAACTGATTCAGAGTCCTTGAGGCATCAAATAGGTCCGACGGCCCAGCAAGCTATGACCGTGGTCTCTCAGGATGGTTCCATACTGGTCCAACGCGTGGCCGTAGTGTGGTGCGGGCGGAGGGAATTGAACCCTCACGGCCTTGCGGCCTGCGGATTTTCGTACCACTTCGGCTTTCGCCGACCCGCCCAACGGCGGTTCGTGGTCTGGACTATACCTTCACCATTCCCCGTGGGGTTTAGGTGCTGCCCGTCTAGTCTCTACACCTTCCCGGAAGTGCTCCGGGCTTGGCTCGGGATTGCCATTGCAGGTTTCCCCGACTTTGAGCAGTTCTACGCCGTCGGTTTCCCGATGGGCACTCAAGGTTGCTTAAGTCCGCTGCGTCTGCCATTTCGCCACGCCCGCGGGAAATTGGCTACAGCTCGATCATACAAGTAACCGGTGTCGAGTTTATGCCTCGCTCGCCAAGCAGGGAATTCCCACTCGGCCGGGGCTCTTCTTATGGCTCTCCTTCGTCTTCAAACCTAGCCTCCTGATGTAGATGGCGGAGGCATCGAGCTGCGTCTTCCAATGCGCCGCGCAGTACTTCTCAATCACACACCTGCTCGACAGTTCTTGGCGATCGGGAAACCTTTATGCCAGCCGAGCGGCCAGTTCACTCGATTCTTCGCCAGCAAGGCGCCAGAAGGAACCCTCTCTGACGCCGACAATGACTGATCTGCGAACACTCCTCAATCGTCATGAATGCTCAAAACCAAAGCGGCGGACTATTGCAACCGCCGATACTCGATTCCGCCTTCGTGGAGATAGTATTCTGCCGAGCAATGCTGCGAACCGCAGATCATGGATTCGACGCCGGCATACTGCCTTCTGGTAATTAGCCCCAGCGCGCCGCACACCGGGCAGGAGAGCACCGCCCAATAAGGATTGGTCGCTTCACCCATGGTTCCTGCGTTCTCCAGCACAAACAGTGTCCCGGGCTCCATCTGTTCGGGTATCCACTCTTCGAGCATCTGCAATTCAGCTATCATGGCTCTCTCCTTGTTGGTTCGCGTTAGCTGGGTTGTGAACTCGCCCTACCACCTGTTCAATCCGCGTGCTTTTCTGAGGTTCGAAACTGATTGTGAGCGCGCGCCTCTCTCAGGCGCTGATCGCTCCTTTTTCCTCCTTGATGGGAGTCGATGGCCTTGCTCGACCCGCAGGCTTCTTTGACTCCCCTACCTCGGTCGCTGCGAGCGTCAACCCCGCGACCTGCAACTTCTTGGCCGTGGCGCTCAGGCTAATCAGGAAGACTGCCTGCTCGGCGTGCTTCAGCAGGTCGAAAATTTGACGAGTATCGGTTTCAAGATACAGGCGGTTCCCATCGATCAGCAGGTGGTAGTCGGGAAGCGGATGTTCCGGCTCCTCCAAAACCAGGTCCGCCAATCGCGCATGAAGCTTGTTTCTGAGGAAACGCAGCACTTTACGCACCTGTTGCAGCGAAATGTGCCTGCGTCTCAGCTCCAGGATCACTAGGATGTCGGCCAGGTCGCTCGCCGAGTAGAGACGCTTTCTCCCCTCCCGCGTGGGGACGACCAGGAAATGTTCATCCCACCATTGCAACTGACGGGCGGTAGCGCCTGTCAATGCGAGTACCCGGCTAGTGCTGAAGCTTCCACTCAGCATGGGCGGCATCCTGCGACCTGCGGAATATCCCTGGTTCGGAACATTTCTGCCCTGAACGTTTGAGCTGATTCTTGACGCACCGTTGTCGAATGTCAATGCGAAAGTTGAGCCCAGGTGCCGTTGGTGAAACTGTCTATCCGGCTTCCCCGCTGCGGGCGGCAATCAATTTGGCTTGGCTTGCTGGGCCGTCTGGGCCGCTGTCTGGTCGATCGACCGATAGATATCTTCATTCCTCAGGATCGCCTGCACGTAGTCGCGGGTTTCGGTAAATGGAATGGATTCAACAAATTCATCGACGTTCTGCTGGCCCGCTCCGCTCCGCCAGTCGACCACCCGGGCATCGCCGGCGTTATAGGCGGCGAAGACGTACTCTGGCTGGCCGCCAAACTTGTCCATGGTCTGTTTAAGATAACGGCACCCGAGCTGAATATTCACATCGGGATCCAGCAGTTGGCTGGCCTCGAAGTGCTTCATTCCCTCCGCCTTGGCCATCGACTTGCCGACGGATGGCAACAGTTGCATCAGCCCATATGCGCTCTTGTTGGAGATCGCCTGGGGGTTGAACTCCGACTCCTGCCGAATTAAAGATGCCACCATATATGGATCGAGCCCGTTGGCCGCGGCTGAGGCCTTGATTTGCGGCCAATAGGCCTCCGGGAAGAGGATGCGCCAATAAGTCAGCGGCATCGCCGAAATCGACGCGGAAGTATAGAACGGGATCGCCCGTTTCAATACCCGCATGGCTCGAAACGCTTCGCCATAGGAGTTGTAGACCTCGGCTTCGGCGAACGATCCCCACTCCGAACTCCCATCCGCGGCCTGGATCTCGGCCGGGATGTATTCATTTAGGCCCGCATTCGCCAGCAGACGCGCCTTGACTACGTGCGGATCATCTTCCGGTACATCGTCACTCAACTCAGGAATCGTCTCCGGATGCATGGAGGTGAGCATGGCGACCGATTCGGGAGTATCGCTGCCCATCTCCGCCAGCCGTTGCTTGGCCTCGGCCGCGTAGTAATAATGCTGGTAGACGCGGATGACGGTGCGGTAATAGGCGGCTGCCGTCGCCGGGCGCCGCTCCTGCTGCTCGTATATTCTGCCCCGCCAGTAAAGTGCGCTGGGGATTTCTCTGCCGCCCGGATAATTCGCGATCTGCTCGTCCATCAGCCGTGCGGCATCGGAGTAGTTCTTGAGCCGGTAATTCAGCCACGCCGTTCGCCAATGGCTGCTGGGCGAATAATTCGAGCAGTTGGCGGTCGGCTCCGGCTCGCAGGATTTTGGAAAGCGCTTCGCCAAATCGCCGTAGAACTCGATGGCCCGGGTATAGTCCTTACGCAGCAGGTACATATTGCCGCTGGAATAGAGCGCTTCGGCCAGCCATGGGCTGTGCGGAAACCGTGATTCGAGCTCGTCGACCAGCATCTTCTGAGAATCGCCGTCATCCCGGTCGCGGGACAACTCCATCAGCAGATACAACCGCCGTGCCCCGGATTCGTCCTCGGTATCCGGCAACCGGTCAAGCTCCGGTTTGTTGAGCCTCTTTAGCTTCCAGTCGCAGTTGGCCGCGGCCACCAGCAAGGCATTCCTGGCGGCTGGGTCTGAGACCGAGGGATCGTTCGCGAGGGTCCGGTATTCCTCTCCGGCATCGTTGAATCTGCCCGCCTTGTAGAGCGCGTCGGCATGGTTGCGACGTTCCTCCGCCGAGAGTGGAGCCGCGCTCCCGAGCCCCGCCAGTTGGCTCTTCGCAACCTGCGCCTCGCTGCTTAGGGGGAACTCCAGGAAGAGGTGGCGAAACAGCTTCGCGGCAGCATCGGTCTGCCCGGCCAGCTCGTCGGCCTTCGCCTGGGCAAGCTGAAAGTCGGCATGGGTGGCGATTGCTTCCCCCATATGGGGCTTCAATTTCGCCAGAGCGTTTTGCGGATCGCCCTGCTGAATGAAGAGATTGGCCTCCAGCACCGGGATGCTCTTCACAAAGATGCTTTCTGGATGCCGGGTGGCAAAGCCGTTCAGCAGCCGCTCCGCTTCCGGCAATTTGCCCGATTGCAAGTTGGCTTGGGCCGCCAGATATTCTGCATAATCGCTAAGCGACTGACCCGCAGTGCCAGATTTCTGCAGGCTGGTCACCGCCTCGGGGAATTTCTTGTCTGTGAGGTAGGCGTGACCAAGCGCCAGATAGGCTGCCGATGCTGCTTCACCCTGGTGCGACAGCGCGTAGGCTGTCACTCCGGCATATGCCGCCGGACTGCGCATGGTGGTTAGCTCCTGCGCCATGGGACGCAACTGCGACGATGCCACAAAAGCGCGCTGCAACGAGTGACTGCGGGCCAGCGCCTTGGCCGAAAGAGGTTTCCTCTTCCCATGTTTGGCTTTCTTGGTCGGATGGGCGGCGGTCTTCGCGGCCGGATGAGTCGAATGGGCGGCGGAGCCATGGCTGGCCGTGGTGCTGGGGGTATGCTTCGGTTGACTCGCGGTGGTCGTGGTTTGCGCATCCGTGACGCCGCCCAGCAGCAGCGCCAGGGCCAAAACCCTCCAAGCAAAACCCCGGCCTCGCTCCATCTTTCGACGCTCACAAAGGCGCGATTCTTGCATCAATCCCGGTAGGGCCCCTCTCATCCTGGCTACTCAACTCCTTATTTAGACTTTAAGCCGAAACCCGGTGGGAAATGCCATGACTCCGCAATGGAACCCAGATCGGCATCGCCAATTCGGGGAACGCCGCCTAAGGACCACAGGTGGTTGGACTTGCCCTGGCAGCCGATGTCGTTCCATCCACTTTTGCTCCGCAGCGGCACTCCCATTTACTATGAGCGAACAGCGAAAAATGCAATACCGCCCCAGATCTCCAGCAAAACGAACCAGGAAAAGGTTAAATTTCTGAAGCCTCCAGCCATGGAAACGATCCAATCAGCAGGGACCGAAGAGATTCACCCAGACGTCGCTCTGGTTGCAAGAGCGCGCGAGGGTGACCTCCAGGCGTTCGAGACGCTGGTCAAACAGTATGACCGGCAGGTGTTTCGTATCGCCCAGCACATTACGCAGAACAAGGAAGATGCGGAAGATGTCGTTCAGGACGCATTCCTCAAGGCCTATGAGAAGCTTCACCAGTTTCAGGGCAACTCCAAGTTCTACACCTGGCTGGTCCGGATTGCCGTCAATGAATCGCTCATGCGCTTGCGTAAGCGACGCACCGGACGGATGGTGTCGATCGATGAAGACGTCGAGACGGACGAAGGTTCCATGCCTCGGGATCTTGCCGACTGGGGACCCGATCCGGAGCAGATGTACAACCAGTCCGAGCTGGCCGAAATCCTGCGCAAGACGATTCAGGGATTGCCGCCGGGTTTCCGCACCGTTTTCACTCTTCGCGATGTGGAAGGCCTCTCGACCGACGAAACGGCGGAGGCACTTGGATTGAGTGTTCCCGCAGTCAAATCCCGGCTGTTACGCGCGCGGTTGCAGTTGCGGGAGCGACTCAGCCGGTATTTCCGTAAGAGGAATGGAGATGGAGTCCAGTGACTTGCTCTGAATTTATGGCGTTGCTCGACGATCTGCTTGACGATGGCGTCAGCGCTACCCTGCGCGCCGATCTTGAGGAACACCTTGGCGGCTGTGAGCATTGCTTCATTACCATGAACACCACCAAGCGGACCATCGAGTTTTATACCAACCAGGAACTCTATCCCTTGCCGGAGCCGGTTCGCACCCGCCTGCAAACCGCAATTCTCGCCAAATGCAGGAAGTGTTAGGCGCGAAAGCTACTCGAACGCGGGCACTGGTAGTAGAACGCTGTCTTGATGAAGACCCTCCGCCTTCCGGTCGATCCCGGCAAATTGAGTTCCGAGCCTTCGCGCAGCGCCATTGAGCAGGCCGCTTCGATCCTGCGCGCGGGAGGCTTGGTTGCCTTCCCCACCGAGACCGTCTATGGCCTAGGCGCCAACGCGCTCAGTGCCGATGCAGTTAGAAAGATATTTCAGGCCAAGCAGAGACCCGCATGGGATCCGGTCATCGTTCACGTCTGCGACCCGGCAATGCTTTCCACGGTGGTTGTCCATGGCCATCTCCATGCCTGTGCGCGCGAGCTGATGGCTGCCCACTGGCCCGGCCCGCTGACTCTGCTCCTGCCCAAGGCTGAAGCCGTTCCAGCCATCGTGACTGCCGGACGGCCTCTGGTCGGCGTCCGGATGCCGGCATCAACTGTTGCTCAGGCTTTGATCTCCGCCGCAGGCCTCCCCATCGCCGCTCCCAGCGCCAACCGCTTCGGCCATATCAGTCCGACTACTGCCGCGCACGTTTTGGAAGACCTTGATGGTCGCATCGACGCCGTGCTCGATTCCGGCGAGACCGCTCACGGACTCGAGTCCACGGTGGTCGATGCCTCCATCGATCCCGTTGCCGTCTATCGTCCCGGGGTCGTCTCCTTGCATGAAATTCGGAGAATCTGCAGATCGGCGGTGATATGGATCCCTCCGGATGCACCCGAAGGCGCGATTGAGTCCGTTCCAGAATCGTTGCCATCCCCCGGCGTCAGCCTTCGACATTACGCGCCGCGCGCTCGCTTGGCTTTGATCGCCGGAGAACTCCCCCATCAGGCG
>Ga0302325_10031562_pt1 | contig 10898 bp, 7 predicted proteins | sample Palsa_T0_2_FD_201948 | JGI IMG/M metagenome (GOLD analysis project Ga0302325, IMG submission 201948) | Peat permafrost microbial communities from Stordalen Mire near Abisko, Sweden - Palsa_T0_2 | ecosystem: Environmental > Terrestrial > Soil > Palsa > Peat permafrost | place: Sweden: Abisko... | reverse complement strand
TTGCGCCATGATGCTGGGGCTGGCCGCGCGCGCGATTCCGGCATTCGCTTCCGACGCGACCACGCAACCGGCGGATGATTCCAAGTCGGCACAGATTTCGCAATGGATCAATCAATTGGCGGATGACGATCCAGATCTCCGTCGCGCCGCGGCACAATCTCTCATGGGCCTTTCTGCCGACGATCTGCCGACGCTGCGAGAATGCGCCCTCAAGCAATCGCCGCTGCTGCCCGGGCAAATCTCGGCGTTGCGCGAGATCGTCACGCAGGTGTATCTCAGCGGCGACAACGAGCCGGTCACGCCGGCCGTGGGATTTTTGGGCCTGCATTGGCCGCCGCCCAACCCGCAGGGGATGATGCAGATCGGCGTGATCCAGCCGGATGATCTCAACACCGACGGTCTCCCCGTCGTCGAGCGAATTCCCGGATTCCCCGCATATCGTCTGCTCCAGCCCGGCGATCTAATCACCGCCGTTCTCAACGAACCCGATATCGACGTTCACGATCGCAGCCAGTTCATCCAGTCCGTTTCTCAGATGAAGGCCGGCGATGAATTGGATCTGCAAATCAAACGCGGCGGACAAAATATCGAAATCCCCCTCAAACTCGCGCCCCGTCCCCTGTCGCTGCTTGGCGAACCCGCCAATTACGATGCCTGGCTGGACGAGCGCCTGACCGATGCCCGCGATTTTTGGAACAAAAGCTTTTCCGATCTGGAACCTCAATCCCCCCAAACCTCGGCCGACACCACCCAACCCTGAAACCCCAATGGCGAATGACACATTTGATTCGATGATCGACCAGCTCAGCCGCTGCCGCCGCGTGCTGATCACCACCCACGTTCGCCCCGATGGAGATGCACTCGGCACCTGCGCCGCAATGTCGCTGGGATTAGCCCACAAAAAAATCGACAGCGAAGTGCTGCTGCTCAGCCATCTGCCGAAGAAATATGCCTTTGTGTTTGAGGAAAGCCGGATTCAGTATCGAGATGTCGAAGCCGGCTGGCCCGAGGATTTTTCGCTCGATTCCTACGATGCTTTTTTAGCGCTGGATACCGGCACATGGTCGCAACTTCCCGGGATGGAAGCAAAGCTTGCCAACTTCAAGAAGCCCAAGCTCGTGCTGGATCATCATCTCACCCAGCAGAATTGGGCGGATGTGCTGCTGGTCGATACCACTGCCGCCGCCGCCGGAGAAATCGCAGCGGAATTGCTGGAGCGATGGAAAGTCCCGATGGATTCCACCATCGCCTCGGCCCTCTATCTCGCCATCGTCACCGACACCGGATGGTTCCAATTCAGCAACACATCCCCGCGCACCCTTCGCCTGGCCGCCAAACTAATGGAAGCCGGCGTCAACACCGACCTCATTTACAAACGCCTCTACCAAAACGAACGCCCGCAGCGATTAGCATTGCAAACCCGCGCGCAAGGCACGATGGAATTATTCGCCGGCGACCGCCTGGCCGTCATGCGCGTCCGAAAAGAAGATTTCGAGCAGACCCATTCCTCCATGAACGACACGGAAAACCTGATCAACATCCCCCTGCAAATCCGCACGGTCGAAGTGTCAATTTTAATCACCGAACCCAAAGACGACGCCGATATCCGCATCAGCCTCCGCAGCAAAGGCTCAGTGGACGTCGCCAAATTCGCCGAACAATTCGGCGGCGGCGGTCACGCGCGGGCATCAGGCTTGCGAATCCCCGGAAAATTCGAGGACGCCCGCGATCGCGTGGTGAATGCGATGATCCGACAGCTTGAGAAGTAAAGGGGACACGACCCTTTATATAAAGGGTCGTGTCCCCTTTACTTCTGAAACGAGGTCACTGCCTTGGTGGGACGCTTACTGAAGTATCTATTCAATCTGGGAGCCGTCATATCATCAATTCCGGTGTTGTTGATTATGGCGGTCTACATACAGTCGTCAATCACCAATCTCACTCCGCCAAGCCTTTCGGAATACTTCGTGATCTCGCACCGTTGGCCGATCACTCCGATATGGGTCGTGCTATTAGTATGTTCTTTTTTGCCTTTGCTTCGTTTGATCGTATTGTTTTGGAACAGAAGGCACGCGAATAAGCCGGAAATTGTCCAGAATGCGGTTATGATCTTCGCGCTACGCCAGACCGATGCCCGGAATGTGGTACGAAGGTATAAGCGCCTGAACAGGAACCGCCGCGGAATTCTGCCGGACCGTCAGTATGACCAGGCTTACCCATAAAAGTGTCGTATTAAATTAAAGGGGACACGACCCTTTACATTTCCCATCGCCTGCGATACACTCCTCTAATGCCACGTCCCGCTCGTGTCGCTCCTGGCGGATTTGTCTATCACGTCCTCAACCGCGCCAATGGACGGTCAAACCTATTTCGCAAGGAGCAGGATTTCCTTGCATTCTACGACGTTCTCATTCAGGCCCACACCCGCCATCCTACCCGCATTCTCGGCTGGTGCATCATGCCCAACCATTGGCATTTCGTGGCGTGGCCTCGCGAGGATGGCGAGCTTTCGCGATTCTTCGGCTATCTCGGCCTGACCCACGCAACACGCTGGCAAGTGGCCCACAATGCCGTTGGCACCGGACATGTTTATCAAAGCAGATTCAAGAATTTCATGATCCAGCAGGATGAGCATCTGCTATGGGTGCTGCGATACGTCGAGCGAAATCCGCTGCGCGCCGGCCTTGTGCAGCGCGCCCAAGACTGGTCCTGGAGCAGCCTCCATGCCCGAATGAATGGCCCGACTGAGATCGGAAATCTTCTGAGCGATTGGCCGATCGAGCGGCCAAAGAACTGGATCGAGCAGGTGAATCGTCCGCAGAGCGATGCCGAGGAGGAAGCAATTCGCACCGCCAACAGTCGCGGCCGGCCGCTGGGCGGCGAGGGATGGTTGCAGCGAGCGATCACGCGCCACGACCTGCAAACCACGCTGCGCCCGCGCGGACGCCAAATCGGCTGGCGGAAGGTAAATAGTGAATAGAAGGGCGAAGTAAATAAAGGGTCGTGTCCCCTTTATTTTGCGAACAAGTGAATCGGCCGCAAAGCGAAGAGGAAGAAGAAGCAATTCGCACGGCCAACCATCGCGGCAGGCCGCTGGGAGGCGAGGCATGGTTACAGCGCACGATTGCGCGTCATGACCTGCAAACCACGCTGCGCCCGCGCGGACGCCAAATCGGCTGGCGGAAGGTAAATAGTGAATAGAAGGGCGAAGTAAATAAAGGGTCGTGTCCCCTTTATTTCGGGTTGCGGGGGCGATGGTTGCTCAGATAGGCTTGGGGGCAATGAATCGTTCCGACGTCAATCAAATTCTGGCTAACGCCGTTGCTGCCCATACTTCCGGGCGGCTGACCGAAGCGCAGATTTTTTATCAGCAGGTTCTCGCACAGCAGCCGAATCATCCGACTGCATTGCACATGCTTGGCGTGATCGTGCTGGGTTCGGGGCGGACGCAAGAGGCAATTGATCTCATTGGGCGGGCGATTCAGATCAGGCCAGATGAAGCCGAGGCTCACAATAATCTCGGTAGCGCTTTGCGCGCCGCCGGCAGGTTGGACGAGGCCGCGAAATCATATTTCCGCGCCGCGCAGCTGAAGCCCACATTGGCCAGCGCACGCAACAATCTCGGCGTGGTCCTCGCCGCGCAATACCAATATGAGCCGGCCATTGATTCCTATCATCGGTCCATCGCCATCCAGCCCGATCTTGTTCAAGCCCATCACAATCTCGGCAATGCGCTGGGGGCGATCGGCAAGTTCGATGAGGCGGCCGAGAGTTTTCGCAAAGTCATCGCGCTCAAGCCCGACAATGCGGACGCCCATTTGAATCTGGCGATGACGCTGCTGATGAAGGGCGATTATTTGCCCGCCTGGCCGGAATACGAATGGCGATGGAAAGTCGCTACATCGGCGAAGAAGCCGCAATTCTCCCAACCGCAATGGACCGGCGAGCCTCTCGATGGAAAAACGATTCTCATCCATACCGAGCAGGGCTTCGGCGATGCACTGCAGTTCATCCGATTCATTCCCATGCTCGCCGAGCGCGGGCCGCGGATCATTCTGCGGTGTCAGGAAAACTTTCAGAGGCTGTTCCAGTCAGTTACTGGAGTGGAAAAAGTTGTTTCCATCGGCCAGCCATTGCCGGAATTTGATTTTCATTGCCCGCTGTTGAGTCTTCCAGGGATTTTTGAGACGACATTGCAAAAGATTCCCGTGGTCGTTCCGTATTTGCAGGCTGATGAATCTCTCACTGCCGAATGGCATCAGCGTATTCCGGCTCATCCCGGCCGCAAGCGAATCGGCCTGGCATGGACCGGGCGGGCGCTTTTTGTGAATGAGCCGCATCGCAATCGCTCGATTCCGCCGGCCCAATTCGCGCCGCTGGCCGATGTGAGAGACGTGGATTTCTACAGTTTGCAGGCGGGCCAATCTGGACAATCACTCCCGCCGGGCTTGAACGTGACGGATTTCAGCAACGATATCCACGACTTCGCCGACACGGCTGCCATCATGGAGAATTTGGACCTGATCGTCACGATCGACAGTGCCGTTGCCCATCTTGCCGGTGCGCTCGGCAAACCGGCCTGGGTGCTCTTGCCACAATCCCCCGATTGGCGTTGGACGCTGGATCGACCCGATTCGCCCTGGTATCCGACAATGCGACTTTTCCGCCAAAAGACGCCGGGCGATTGGGGGCCGGTGATTGCCCAAGTGATCGAGCAACTGAAGCGATATAATCCCGATCCATGCCCATGAAAATCGCGATCATCGGAACCGGGAAAGTTGCGTGTGAGGAATACGTGCCGTTCCTTGCCGGGCAATGGGATGTGACGCTCGGCTTTTACAATCGCACCCCGCAAACGGCCCGGGATGTGGCTGAAAAATTCGGCGGCGAGGTTTTCCCGACACTGGCAGCGGCAGTGGCGTGGGAACCAACGGCGGCGCTGGTGCTGACTGCCGAAACCGCGCGATTCGAAATGGGCAAAACGTTGATCGAATCCGGCGTTCGCAAAATATTTTTCGAGAAACCTCTCGTCGCCGCCGCCGGGCAGGCGCATGTTACCGAAGAGGATTTTACAAACGCCAACGCGCTTCTCGCGCTGGCGCGGGCGCGCGGATGCGAGACGGCGATGGTTTTCAATTACCGATTTTTTGAACAGACCGCCGCCGCAAAACAAGCCGTCGAATCGCGCAAGTTGGGCAAGGTGATCCACATCGCCGCACAGGTTCATTTCGCCTGTTGGAGCCATTGCATCGACTTGATTCACTTTTTCGCCGGCAATGTCGAGGAAATCACTGCACTTGCGGGAAATGTATCGCGTCACAGCCCCGAACTCGGCATCGACGCCAACGATGTCGCCGCCGCCTTGCGCATGTCTAATGGCGCGACCGGCACTCTGATCGGAACCACCGGCATGAAATGGCAACACCCGCTCTACGAATTGATTTTCACTTTCGAGAATGGCCGCATTCATCTGCGCGATCTGGATGGAACAACGGAAATCCTCGACGGCTCGGCGAATGTTCATGAGACGATCTCGCTGGTCCGCCACACATCGCGGTGGGATCAATACAGCCGATCGTTCAAGCAAGCGGTTGGAGCATATCTGCAATCGCTACGTGAAAATCGCCCGCCGCCCGTCGCGGGAATGGAAGGTTTGCGAGAGTTGCAGGTCGAGGCGGCGCTGAAGCGATCCATCGCCGAGCGTCGGCCGGTGCGCGTGCAGGAGGAGTTTGCCCTCGAATGAACGTCGATCAGGAAATCCAACGAGCGATCCAGCACCACCAGGCGAAACAGTTGGCCGAGGCGGAGGCGATCTATCGCCGGATTCTTCAGCAGAATCCCAATCATCCCGATGCGCTGCGATTGCTGGGAATGGTGGCGATGCAGACGGGTCACTCCGATGCGGCAATCGAATTGCTCAGCCGTTCGATCCAGGCGAAGCCCGATGTTGCAGAGACACACGCGAGTCTCGGCAATATTTTGGCGATGAAGGGGCGGCTCGATGATGCCATCAGCGCTTACGAAAGAGCGATGCAACTCAAGCCGGATTATTTTGAGGTGTGCAACAATCTTGGGAACGCTTCGAAGATTGCCGGGAGACTGGATGAAGCGATCGGTTGGTATCAGCGCGCGGTTGAGATCAAGCCGGATTTTGCCGATGCCCACGCAAACCTGGGTCATTCGCTTCTGGAAAAAGGGCGGGTTGACGAAGCCATCGCCGCCAGCCGTCGGGCCATCGAATGCAAGCCAAATTCTTCCGAAGCGCACAATAATCTTGGCAACGGTCTGCTCCAAGGTGGAAAACTGGACGAGGCCATTATCGCCTATCAGCGGGCCATTGTGCTTAACCCCAATTCAGCCGAGGCATCCTTCAATGTCGGCAACGCTCACAGAATAAAAGGGCAGTTTAAGTTAGCGCTCCTGTCCTATGGGCGCGCAATGCGACTTCGGCCGAATTCCAATGATTCGCTGGACAATCTGATCAATGCGCTTGGCGGCCTGCCCGTCATTGCCGACACGGCACTGGCGATCGCCCTCTACGAGCAGGTATGTCGGCTTAGGCCGAATTCTGATGATGCACATAACGGTCTGGCCAATGTTTATTTGCAGAGCGGGCAGATCGATCAAGCGGTCGCCAGCTACCAACGTTCGCTGGAATTGAATCCCCAATCGGCCAGGACGCACAGTAATTTGCTGATGGCCCTAAACTATCATTCCCAGCGCACCCCCGAATCGCTGCTGGCCGCGCATCGAGAGTGGGTCGATCGGCATGTGCCGCAAGTCGAAATAGCGCATCACACCAACGATCCAAATCCATCGCGGCGAATTCGGATCGGATATGTGTCGGGTGATTTCTACGGTCATGTCGTTCGATTTTTCTTCATGCCCCTGCTCGAGAACCACGACCGATCTAATTTTGAAATTTTCTGCTACGCCAACGTGAGGAACCCGGATGATGTAACCGAAAAAATGAAACAGCGATGCGATGTCTGGCGCGACGTTATGGGAATAACCGATGAAGCCGCTGCGAAGCAGATTCGCGATGACGGGATCGACATTCTCGTCGATTTATCCGGCCACACATCCGACAATCGGCTGTTGATTTTCGCTCGCAAACCCGCGCCGATCCAGGTGACTTATCTCGGATATCCCAACACCACCGGCATTACGAGTATCGACTATCGCCTGACCGATTCTCTGGCCGATCCGCCGGGAATGACGGAGATGCTGAACGTCGAGCAACTTTGGCGCTTGCCGACGTGCGCATGGTGTTATCAGCCGCGCGATGATGCTCCATTGGTTGCATTGCGGGATAATGGGCCAATCACCTTCGGATGTTTCAATGCGTTTCCGAAAGTTTCGCCGAGAATGGTGGAGTTGTGGGCGGAGCTGCTTGGGCGTGTCCCGGATTCACGATTTCTGCTGAAGTCTCGCGGAGCCGACGATCCATCATCTCAGAACAGTTTGCGCGCCAAATTTGCCGCGCAGGGGATCGCCGCCGACCGCATCGAGATGATCGGCTGGATTGATAGCCAGCAATCTCATTGGGAATATTACAACAAAGTCGATATCGCACTGGACACTTATCCGTATCACGGCACGGCAACCACATGCGAGACTTTGTGGATGGGAGTGCCCGTGGTGACGCTGATGGGACGGACGCATATTTCCCGTGTCGGTGTGAGCCTGTTGACCAATGCCGGACTGCCGGAACTGGTGGCTCAGTCGCCGGAAGAATATCTGACGATTGCCTCCGATCTGGCGGGCAATCCGTCCCGGCGATTGGAGCTGCGAATGGGCCTGCGCGACCGCCTGCGATTCAGTCCATTGACGGACAGCAATCGTTTCGCCAGTGAAGCGGAATCCGCGTTTCGCCAGATGTGGACGATATGGTGCGCTCGGCAAACCCAGACAGCTCCGATGTGATGCCGATGACCGAAGATCAAGCCATCCAGCAGGCGATGCAGTACCATCGGATGGGACGCCTTTCCGAAGCCGAGGCGATCTATCGCAAGATTCTCCAGCGGATTCCAAATCATCCCGATGCTTTGCGGCTGCTGGGAATGGTGGCGATGCAAACAGGTCACGTCGATGCAGCCATCGACCTGCTGAGCCGCGCGATCAAGGCAAAACCTGATCTTGCCGAGACGTACGCCAGCCTCGGCAATGTTCTGGCGATGAAGGGCCGGCTCGATGATGCCATCATCGCTTACCAAAAGGCGGTCCAACTCAAGCCGGATTATTTTGAGGTGTGCAACAATCTTGGGAACGCGTCGAAGATTGCCGGGAGACCGGAGGAAGCGATTGCCTGGTATCAGCGCGCGGTTGAGATCAAACCGGATTTTGCCGATGCACACGCGAACCTGGGCCACTCGTTTCTGGAAAAAGGGCAGATCGACCGCTCCATTGCCGCCAGCCGTCGGGCTATCGAGTGCAAGCCGAATTCCACGGAAGGCTACAATAATCTCGGCAATGGTTTGGCCCAGAAGGGAAAACTCGACGAAGCCATTGTCGCCTACCGCCGCGCGATCCTGTTCGCGCCCAATTTTTTCCAGGCTCACAACAATCTCGGAAACGCGCTGAAGGACAAGGGACAATTGGGAGAGGCCGTTGCGGCGTTCGAGCGCGCGATCCAGCTTCAACCGGATTCCGCCGAAGCGCGCACGAATCTGGGCAATACCCTGATGCAAAAGGGGCAAGTCGATCAGGCGGTCATGATCTACCAGCGTGCGATGGAACTCAAGCCACAATCCGCAGACATGCAGAGCAATTTGCTTTTCGCGCTGATCCATCATCCAGATCGCACCGTCGAATCGCTGCTGGCGGCGCATCTGGAGTGGGCCGGTCGCTATGCCGGGCCGCTGGCGGGTGAGGTCGCGCCGCATGGCAACGATCCATCGCCCACGCGGCGGTTGCGCATCGGATATGTGTCGCCCGACTTCTACCGGCACTCCGTCGGATTTTTCTTCATGCCATTGCTGGAGAATCACGACCGATCCAACTTCGAGATATTCTGCTACGCCAACGTGCGGAATCCCGACGCGGTGACGGAGAAGGTGAAGCTGAATTGCGATGTTTGGCGCAACATCGTTGCGATGAGCGATGAATCCGTGGCGAAACAAATTCGCGACGACGGCGTCGACATCCTCGTGGATTTGTCCGGTCATACCTCCAACAACCGGCTTTTGGTTTTCGCGCGCAAGCCGGCGCCGGTGCAAGTGACTTATCTCGGCTATGCCAACACGACGGGAATGACCGCCATCGACTATCGTCTGACCGATTCCCTGGCCGATCCGCCTGGAATGACCGAGATGCTGCACACGGAGCAGCTTTGGCGATTGCCGACATGCGCCTGGTGTTACCAGCCGCCGGCGGATGCTCCGGAAATCCGGCCGCGCGAAGCTGGGCCGATTATCTTTGGATGTTTCAATGCGTTTCCGAAGCTCACGCCGAAAATGTTGGATTTGTGGGCGAAGTTGATGGCGCGCGTGCCGGATTCTCGCCTCGTGCTGAAATCCAGCGGCGGCGGCGATCCATCGTCTCAGAAAAGTTTGCGAGGCCGGTTTGCCGAGCACGGTATCGCCGGTGAGCGCATCGAAATGGTCGGCTGGATCGAGAATCCGAAAAAGCATTTGGACTATTACCACCAGATCGATATCGCATTGGACACGTATCCTTATCACGGAACCACAACCACCTGCGAGGCATTGTGGATGGGCGTGCCGGTCGTGTCGCTGATGGGGCAAACGCACATTTCCCGTGTCGGCGTGAGCCTTTTGACCAACGCCGGTCTTCCGGAATTGGTCGCCGCATCGCCGGATGAATACGTCAACATTGCCGCCGCTCTGGCCGGCGATTCGACACGGTTGGCGGAACTGCGAATGGGTCTTCGTGAACGAATGCGAACCGGCCCGCTGCTGGATGGCAAACGATTCACATCGGAAATCGAATCCGCGTTTCGCCAGATGTGGATCATCTGGTGCGAACGACAAGCCACAATGTTGCCGAAGTGATTTACACGCTCTGAATTTATTCATCGAACTGCCGGTGCTGCATCGAGGGTCACGTTGCCGTCCGTCAAACCTTTGGCCGAGGCATTCACGATAATTTCGCCCGTGGCCGCATTGGACTTCACCACGGCAAAACAAATTCCTCCGTACGCCTGCCGCTGCGTGCCCCGGAACGATTCGTGATACGCGGTATCAGCGCTGTCCACAGCGACAATCGAACCCGGGCCGCCGACTTGAAAAGATATTTCGTCGTTTGCACTGGGAACCGTCAATCCATTGGCGTCGACGACCGTCGCGCGGATGAACGAGACATCATCCCAATCGTTCGGCACGCTGGATTTGTCGGCGGTCAAAACGATTTTTGTGGCGGGGCCGGCCGTGTGTAATTCATCGCTGGCCACGGCATTTCCTGAAGCGTCGTATCCAACCGCTTTGAGCACGCCGGGCGCGAAGGCGATCGACATTGTCTTTGCGCCGGAAGCAGTAGTGGTCATATTCCCCTGAACCGGCGCGCCGTTGAGCGTCAAATCCAATTTCGGACAGTTCGTGTAAATGGTGACGGTTTCCGGATGAGCGTCCAGATTTGTCGGGGTCCAATCTTGTGTCGGCCCGCGCCGGCCGAATGCGGCAAACACACCCGCGCCGGCTGGGCCGGGTCCGCCGGGTGCGCCGAAGTCACCGTCGATCGGGCTGGGCGCCGTGGTACTGGCGACCACCTCCTGGGTGGTTGGTATTGCGCCGCCGCGTCGGCCACCGCCGCGCGCTCCGCGGCCGATGGGAGCGCCGCGGAAAATCGCCACAAAGGGTTTGCTTGTCCAAACCGTTGCCACCTGATACGCGCTGGCTTTTGGCAAATCGGTCCGGTCGAGCAACCCCGATGCGCCCGTG
>Ga0302325_10031561_pt1 | contig 10898 bp, 10 predicted proteins | sample Palsa_T0_2_FD_201948 | JGI IMG/M metagenome (GOLD analysis project Ga0302325, IMG submission 201948) | Peat permafrost microbial communities from Stordalen Mire near Abisko, Sweden - Palsa_T0_2 | ecosystem: Environmental > Terrestrial > Soil > Palsa > Peat permafrost | place: Sweden: Abisko... | reverse complement strand
TAGCTCGAGCAAACGCGGACGCCCCCTACTGCGGCCCGGCGAGGGTGGGGAGCGTGCTCCGCTGCGCGGCGACCGCGCCGAGGTCGGTTGCGACGCGCGGGTCGAGCACGTCGCGCAGCCCGTCGCCGAGGAAGTTGAAGCCGAGCACGGTGATCATGATCGCGAGCCCGGGGAAGATCGCCGGCCACACGGTCTGCGAGATGAGCCCGCGCGCGATCTCGAGCATGCCGCCCCAGGAGGCCTGGGGCGGCTGCACCCCGAGCCCGAGGAAGCTCAGCGTCGCCTCCACGAGGATCGCCTGCGAGAAGTAGACCGACGACATCACCGTCAGCGGGGCGAGGATGTTGGGGAAGACGTGCCGTCCCATGACGCGCAGGTCGCCCGCGCCGAGCGCCCGCGCCGACTCGATGAAGGGCGAGCCCTTGACCTCGAGCACACCGGCGCGGATGACGCGCACGAAGGCCGGGGTGATGATGATCCCGATCGCGATCGTCTCGTGCAGCCGTGTCGGCGAGGTCAGCCCGACGATCAGCAGGGCGAGGATCAGCCCCGGGATCGCGAAGGTCATGTCGATCAGGCGCATCAGGACGAGGTCGATGTAGCCGCCGTAGTAGCCGGCGGCGAAGCCGATCAGCGTCCCCAGGACGAGGGCGATCCCGATCGCCACCGCCCCGACCCAGAGCGAGACCTGGGCGCCGTGGATCACACGCGCGAGGTCGTCACGGCCGAGGTTGTCGGTACCCATCGGGTGCGCCCAGCTCGGGCCGAGCAACGCCCGGTAGACCGGGGCGTTGGGGTTCGTCCGCCACACGAGCGGCCCCAGGGCGGCCGTCAACGCCACGAGCCCGACGATGATCGCCCCGGTGATCCCGATCGGGTTGCGCCAGCGCGCGGGCAGCGAGAGCCGCCGCGTCGGCACGACCTTCCAGCTCGGGGCCGTGGCGCTCGTCACGTGGTGAGGGAAATGCGCGGGTCGAGGATCCCGTAGAGGATGTCGACGACCGTGTTGACGACGAGGAAGACGGCGGTGATGATCATGACGATCGCCTCGATCGTGGGGTAGTCGCGCAGGTTGAGCGCGTTCAGGAGCGTCGAGCCGAGGCCCGGCAGATCGAAGATCGCCTCGACGACGACTGCGCTCGAGATCAGGTAGCCGATCTCGTAGCCGACGACCGTCGCGACCGGGATGAGCGCGTTGCGCAGCACGTGGCGGACGAGCACGCTGCGGCGGGAGAGCCCCTTGGCGCGCGCGGTGCGGACGTAGTCGAGCTTCATCACCTCGAGCATGGTCGTGCGCAGCATGCGCATCACGAGCGCGAGCGTGAACACCGACATCGCGATCGCCGGCATGAAGAACTGCTCGATGTTCGCGATCGGGTGATGGGTGAGGCGCACGTAGGTGAGCGAGGGCACCCAGTGGAAGACCCGCGAGGTGAGGATCAGGAGCAGCGTCGCCAGCCAGAAGTTGGGGATGCTGATGCCGATCAGGCCCGTGAAGCGAGCGACGTAGTCGGCGGGCCTGTCGCGCATGACGGCGGAGATCATCCCGAGCGGGATCGCGACCGCGAGCGCGAAGAGGACGCCGAGCACGATCAGTTCGGCGGTGATCGGTATCGCCTGGCCGACGGCGATCGAGACCGGCTGCTGGCTGAGCAGCGAGCGGCCGAGGTCGCCCCGCAGCAGGCCGCCGACCCAGTGGAAGTACTGCGTCGGGTAGGAGCCGACGAGGCCGATCTGCTCGGCAGCCCGGTGCTTGAGCGCCGGGGTCGCGTTGGGGTCGCCGAAGAACTCGAGGTCGATGATGTTGCCCGGCAGCAGCCGGATCATGAAGAAGATGGCGATCGAGACCCCGACGAGCGTGAGCAGGAGCGAGGCAAGCCGCTGGAGCAGGTAGCGCTGCATGGCGAGAGGATGACGGTGGGGCCCCGCCGCGCGCGGCCCCACCGCCGATCAGGCGATCGTCCTCCGCTTCTCCCTGCCGCTAGCTCTCGAGGTAGACGTAGCGCAGGCCGGGGTTCGAGCCCGTGAAGGACACGTACATGTTCTTGAGCTTGTCGCTGACGACCTGGAAGCTCTCGACCGACACGATCGGGACCTCGAGCAGCTGGGTCATCAGGAGGCTGTCGAGGTCGTGGTAGATCGGGAGCCGCTTGGTCTCGTTGAGCTGGATCCGCCCGTCCCCGACCAGGCGCCACATCTCCGTGTTCTTGAAGCCGGAGAACCAGATGTCGTAGACCGCGTCGGCGGGGTTGAACTCGGCGACGTAGCCGTCGACGTCGCCGCGCATCCCGCGCGCGGTGAGATCCCAGTCGAAGCTGCCGTTGCCGTTGGCGGCCGCGAAGGTCGCCGAGGGCTGGGGGACGATGCTGACGTCGATCCCGATCGCCGAGAGATCGCTCGCGATCAGCTGGGCCATCGCCGGGAAGTCGGACGGGGTCGAGAACGTCGTCATCGTGACGCTGAAGCCGCTGCCGTAGCCCGCCGCCGACATCAGCGACTTCGCCTTCGCGACGTCCTGGGTCTCGTAGGTCGCGAGCTCGGCCGTGGTGAGCGGCCACGGCCCGTAGCCCGCCGCGACGTGCCCGGTCAGCTGCCCGTAGCCCGCGTAGACGTTGTCGATGATGTTCGTGCGGTTGATCGCCAGGCTGACCGCCTGACGGACGCGGAGGTCCCACCACGGCTTCGTGTCGCCGGCCTTGATCGTCATCTGGAGCTCGCGGAAGGCCGCCGTCAGGTTGTGCAGCACGGTGAGGCCGGGGTGGCCGACGAGCGTGAGCGCGTTCGCGTTCGACACCGTCGCCCCGTCGAGGTCGCCGGAGATCAGCGCCGCGATCGCGGTCGAGTCCTGGGTGATGATCTCGTAGTTGATCCCGTCCAGGTAGGGCAGGCCGGGCTGCCAGAAGTAGGGGTTCTTGACGTAGTTGATCCCGACGCCGGGCTGGTAGTCGCCGCTCAACATGAAGGGCCCCGTGCCGATCCCGCTCACCGAGGGGTTGAGCGACTCGTACATGCCGTTCGGGACGATCCCGGAGTAGCGCGTCCAGGCCAGGTAGCCGAAGACGCGGGCGTCCGGACGGGAGAGCGCCATCCTGTACTTGTAGGTCGAGATCGGGCCCGAGTTCGCGACGTCGATGCTCGGGAACTGGCCGAGCGCCGAGATGCTGCCCGGCGCCGGATCGGTCGACTGCAGCTGGAAGGAGTACTGCAGGTCGGCCGCGGTGACCGGCTGGCCGTTGCTGAACTTGCGCCCGGGCACGATCGTCCAGTGGATCTCCGTCGGGCTGATCACCTCGTAGGTCGCGAGCGCCGTCCTGAGGTTGAGCTTGTGGTCCCACTGCAGCAGCGAGTCGTACATCATCTCGTTGCCCCACTGGGTGGCGCTCAGGACGCCTCCGAAGGGGGCGATCTCGCCCGGGTCCTGGTTGAGCGCCCAGGTGATCGTCCCCCCCGTCGGAATCGTCTTGGCGCTGTTCCTGGCGACGCGTGCGACCGCGCCCGCCGGTCCGGTGAGCGCTCCGGCGGCGATCCCTCCGGCGCCGACCATGCCGGCCTTCACCAGCAGGTCGCGGCGGCTGATCTCGCGCGTCGCAGGCGAGACCTCGATCGGCTTATCTGACATGTTGCGCGTACCTCCTGATTTGGGTGCCTAGAGAATGTGTCCGACGCCGGGGGCGTCGCCCTTGATGTCGTCGTAGAACGGAGACTCGCGCAGCTCGAGTGCGCCGAGCGTGGCGAGGCGCTCCGGATCGAGGGTGACGCCGAGGCCGGGCCGGTGGGAGAGCGTGATCGTCCCGTTCTCGATCTCGACCGGCGAGGCGAGGACGTCGTCGTGCTGGAGCGGGTAGTGCGTGTCGCTGGCGAAGGGGAAGTTCGAGGACGCCGCGACGAGATGGGCGTTGGCCGTCGTCGCGACGCCGAGTTCGGCCCAGCTCCCGATCGCGCACCACTTGCCCGCCGCGGCCGCGAGCGCCGCGATCTGCAGCGCCCGGGTGAGTCCGCCCGCCTCGGACGGGTAGACGACGAAGACGTCGCAGGCGTCGGCCTTGATCAGCTCGAGCGCGGAGCGCAGGCTCGTGCAGGCCTCGTCGGCGGCGATCGGGCAGGAGACCGAGCGCCGCACCTGCGCGAGGCCGGCGAGGTCGAAGTCCGGCACCGGCTGCTCGACGTACTGGAGGTCGAATCGCTCGAGCGCGCGGATCCACTTGACCGACGCCGGGACGCTCCAGTTCATGTTCGCGTCGATGCGGATCTTGACGTCGTAGCCGACGCGGTCTCTGATGGCCGCGAGCGTGTCGGCGTCCTGGCCGAGGTCGCGGCCGACCTTGAGCTTCAGCTCCCGGTGGCCGGCCGCGACGTAGTCGGCGGCCCGGGCGGCGTTCGCCTCGGGCGCGTCGATGAAGAGGTAGCCGACGACCGGCACGGTCTCGCGGCAGAAGCCGCCGAGCAGCTCGGCGACGGGCACGCCGAGGGCCTTGCCCTTCAGGTCGAGGAGCGCCATCTCGATGCCCGCGATCGCGTAGGCGGCGACGCCGCTCCAGTTGCGCGAGTACTCCTCGAGCCGATGCACGAGCCACTCGGTGCGGAGCGGGTCCTCGTCGACGAGGAACTGCGCGAACTCCAGGTCGATGATCGTCTTGATGGTCGGGAGCGTCGGACCGGGCGCTTCGCCGACCCCGACGAGCCCCTCGTCGGTGAAGAGCTCGACGATGAGACCGGAGGCCGATTCGCGGATGCCCCCCGTCCACTTCAGCGGTTCCCGCATCGCGGTGCGAACGGCCGAGGTCTCGAGGCGTGTGATCCGCACGAGGGTTGTACACTAGGGTTCACCTCACGGATTGTCAACCACCGGGGAATTGTCAACAATGCCGTTTAAGCAATCGCTCGATGCGCCCGGCCCGCGGCACGCTCTGGCCGCGACCACCGACATCGCGCAGGCGAGCGCGGTGCCGCGTCGGACGCCCAAGGTGCGCCAGCCGCGGCATCGGCACGTGCTCGAGACACTGCGCCAGGCGATCATCGTCGGCAGCTACGCCGACGGGGAGCGCCTGATCGAGGATCGCATCGCACGCGAGCTCGAGACGAGCAGGGGGCCGGTGCGCGAGGCGCTGCGCCAGCTCGAGCACGAGGGTCTCGTCGTCTCCTACCCCTACCGCGGCGCGGTCGTCCTCGGCGTCTCCGACGAGGAGGTGCACCAGGTGCTGATCCCGATCCGGCTCACGCTCGAGCGGTTCAGCTTCGGCAAGGCGCTCGAGCGCATGGCCGATGCCGACTTCGCCGAACTCGCCAAGGACGTCTGGCTGATGGGCGAGGCGGCGAGGAGCGGCGACCTCATGCGCTCGGTCGACGCCGACGTCGCCTTCCACGAGTTCGTGCTCTCCTGCTCGGGCCAACCCCACACCGTGCAGGTCTGGAGGAGCATCGCCCCGCGCATCCGCGCCTACTTCTTCCGCTACGGGCGCGCGGCCGATCTCGCCCGCATCGCCGCCGAGCACGAGGAGCTCCTGGGCGCGCTGCGCTCACGCGACCACGCAGTCGTCATGGACGTGCTCGCCGGGCACATCACCGTCGGCGCCCCCGGCCGCTGAGGGAGCGCGGGTCGGATGGGCGAGCCGCTGCTCCGCGTCGAGAACCTCCGCACCTGGTTCGCCTCGGAGGCCGGGCCGATCCGTGCGGTCGACGGGGTCGACTTCGAGCTCGACCGGGGGCGCACGCTCGGCGTCGTCGGCGAGTCGGGCAGCGGCAAGTCGGTGACGGCGCTCTCGGTGATGGGGTTGATAGAGCGGCCCGGGCAGATCCGCGAGGGAAGCCGCATCCTCTTCGAGCAGCGCGACCTCGTGAGGCTCGAGCAGCGCGAGCTGGAGCGCATCCGCGGCAACGAGATCTCGATGATCTTCCAGGAGCCGATGTCCTCGCTCAACCCGGTCTACGCCGTCGGCGCGCAGATCGCCGAGGCCGTCCGCACCCACAGGGATGTCGGGCGCCGGGAGGCCGCCGAGCGCGCGGTCGAGATGCTCGAGCTCGTCGGGATCTCCGAGCCACGCCGCCGCAGCAGGGACTACCCCCACCAGCTCTCCGGCGGCATGCGCCAGCGGGTGATGATCGCGATGGCGCTCGCCTGCGACCCGAAGCTGATCATCGCCGACGAGCCGACCACGGCGCTCGACGTGACGATCCAGGCACAGATCCTCGACCTGCTGATCGGCCTGCGCGAACGCCTGGGCATGTCGATCCTCCTGATCACCCACGATCTCGGCGTCGTCGCGGAGATGTGCGACGAGGTCGTGGTCATGTACGCCGGGAGGGTGGTCGAGCGGGGTGGCGTGCGGGAGGTGTTCGCCTCGCCCCAGCACCCCTACACCGAGGCGCTGCTCCAGTCGATCCCGGTGCTCGGGATGACGCAGAGCGCGCCGCTGCGGGTGATCCGGGGCAGCGTCCCCAGCCCGCTCGACTGGCCGCCGGGCTGCCGCTTCGCCCCGCGCTGCGACCACGCCTTCGCGCGCTGCGACGAGCAGCCGCCGCTCTTCGCCTCGGCGGCGGGCGAGGCGGCATGCTGGCTCTGCGAGAGCGGGCGGCGCACCCTCGCCGGGTCGCTGGTGCCCGGCCCGTGACCGCCGTGCCGGGCCTCGCGCCGCCCGGGGCGGCCGGACTCCCCCCGGGCGACATCCTGCTGGAGGCGCGCGGGATACGCACCTATTTCCCCGTCCGCGAGGGGCTGCTTCGGCGCACGGTCGGCCACGTCCAGGCCGTCGACGGCGTCGATATCCGGATCGGCCGCGGCGAGACGCTCGGGCTCGTCGGCGAGTCGGGCTGCGGGAAGTCGACGCTCGGGCGGACGCTGATCCGCCTGATCGAGCCGAGCGAGGGCGAGATCGAGTTCGACGGGATGGATCTGATGGCGCTCTCGCGCCGGCGGCTCAAGGCGACCCGGCGGGAGATGCAGATCATCTTCCAGGACTCGGTCGGCTCGCTCGATCCGCGCATGCGGGTCAAGGACATCGTGGGTGAGGGGCTCGCCGTGCACGGCACCCCGCGCCGCGAGCGCGCCGAGCGGGTGGCGGCGGTGCTCGATCGGGTCGGACTGGGGGCCGAGACGCTCCGCCGCTACCCGCACCAGTTCAGCGGCGGCCAGCGCCAGCGCATCGGCATCGCGCGCGCGCTCGTGCTCCAGCCCAAGCTGATCGTCGCCGACGAGCCCGTCTCGGCGCTCGATGTCTCGATCCAGTCGCAGGTGCTCAACCTGCTCGTCGAGCTCAAGCGCGCCTTCGGGCTGACCTACCTGTTCGTCGCCCACGACCTCGCGGTGGTCGGGTACATCGCCGACCGTGTGGCGGTGATGTACCTCGGCAAGATCGTCGAGCTCGCCTCCTCGTCGGACCTGTTCGCCCGGCCGCTCCACCCCTACACGATGGCGCTGCTCTCGGCGATACCGACACCGGATCCGACACGCGCCCGCTCGCGGATCACCCTCAGCGGTGACGTCCCGAGCCCGGTCAACCCTCCGAGCGGCTGCCGCTTCCGCACCCGCTGTCCGATCGCGGAGGCCATCTGTGCGGAGCTCGAGCCGCCGCTGCAGTCCCATGGCGCCGGGCACGAGGCGGCGTGCCACTTCGCCGGAACGCCGATCACGGGCCATGCCGCCGGTCGTGCAGGCTCCTGAACGCGGCTCTGCGCCGCGCCACGACGCGCGGCTTCTGCACGACCGGCGCGTGCCGACCCGGGACGGCGTCGAGCTCTCCGCCGACGTCTACCTGCCGCTCTCCGGCGGGCCCTTCCCGACCATCGTCCAGTGGACGCCCTACGAGTCGACCCGCGAGCGCTTCATCGCCTGGGGCGTCTTCTACGCCCAGCGCGGGTATGCGGCGGTCGTCGTCGACGTGCGCGGCCGCTACGAATCCGGGGGCGTGCTCGTCCCCTGGGTGCTCGACGGGGTGGACGCCCAGGACACGCTCGGCTGGGCGGCCGGGGAGCAGTGGTGCGACGGGAGGATCGGAACCTGGGGGCGCAGCTACGGCGCTGCCGTCCAGTGGCAGCTCGCCCACCTCGGGCACCCGAACCTCGAGTGCATCGCGCCGCACGTCATCCACGACGATTACTTCTGGGACGGCTACTTCACCGGCGGCGCCTTCCAGCTCGCGCTGACGCTCGGCGCCGCGGCACTCTGGGACAGCGCGATGGCGCTCGTCACCGGCCCGAGCGCCGCCGACCTGTTGCTCAACGAGCGCGTCTTCGCGCATCTGCCGCTGATCGAGCTCGACGAGGTGACGATCGGGCGCAAGGTGAGCTACTGGAGGGAGTGGTGGGAGCACCAGACAAACGACGGCTACTGGCAGCAGTTCCGCCACCGCCCCGAGAAGGTCAGCGTCCCGATCTTCCAGCAGGGAGGCTGGTTCGATCCCTACTCGGGGTCGCACCTGCGCTCCTTCGCGGCGATCGGCGAGCGCGTGCCCAACCGCGTGCTGATGGGGCCGTGGTCGCACGAGGAGGAGGTCGAGAGCTTCCGCGGCGACGTCGACCCCGGGCCGGCGGCGGCGACGGTGATCCGCGAGCACGACCTCGCCTTCTACGATCGCTACCTCAAGCAGCTCGACAACGGCTGGGACGAGCGGCCGCCGCTCGAGCTCTTCGTGCTCGGCGCCAACGAGTGGCGCTCGGAGCGCGAGTGGCCGCTCGCGGGCACGGAGTTCACGCCCTGGTATCTGCACTCGGGCGGCCGCGCCAACACGATGAGCGGCGACGGCCGGCTCGACCTCGACCCCCCGCGCGGCGGCGAGCCTGCCGACCGCTACGCCTACGACCCCGCCGATCCCGTCCCGACGATCGGCGGCAACAATTCCGTCCTGACGATGACCCAGGGCGCCCAGACGCCGATCCTGCCCGGGCCGCGCGACCAGCGCGTGCTCGAGCGCCGCGACGACGTGCTCTGCTACACGAGCGACCCGCTCGACGCGCCGCTCGAGGTGATCGGGCCGATCGAGATGGTGCTCTACGCCGCCTCGAGCGCCCGGGACACGGACTTCATCGTCCGGCTCTCGGACGTCTACCCGAACGGCAAGGTGATCTTCCTCGCCGAGGGCATGCTGCGCGCGCGCTACCGCGGGAGCGAGGCGGGTGAGCGCGTCGCGCTGCTCGAGCGCGACGAGGTCACCGAGTACCGGATCCGCTGCTACCCGGCCGCGAACGTGTTTCGACGCGGGCACCGGCTGCGGCTCGACGTCACGAGCTCGAGCTTCCCGCGCTTCTCGCGCAACCTGAACACGGGCGAGGACGTCGCCACGGGCACCCGCATGCAGGTCGCCCGCCAGACCGTTCTGCACAGCGATGCGTACCCCTCCCACGTCGTGCTTCCGGTCATCCGGCGATGAGCGCAGGCCTGGTCGACCTCTCGCGTCGAGCCGCCGTCGTCAGCGGCTCGACGCGCGGCATCGGGCTCGCGATCGCCTGCATGCTCGGCGCTCCCGGCGCGCGCGTCGCGCTCCACGGTCGGGCCCCGGCGCAGGTCGCGGACCGGCTCGCCGCTCGCGCGGCCGAGGGCCTCGGGCGGGAGGAGCGAGCAGGTCTGTTCCTCGCCCCGGCGCCTCCGACGCCGAGCGACGGGTCGTCTACCCGGTCGACGGCGGCCTGACGACGATCGTCCGGGCAGGCGAGCCGGGCCCGCTCCGCCGACTCCGTCCGGCCGCTCCCGTCCCGCGGGCGGTGTCCGGACGGATCGATGCGAGCCGCTCGAGCAGCGCCTCGCGTGCGTCGCGCCGACCGCCGAAGGGAATCCGCAGACGCGGCGCGCGGGCGGCGAAGTGACGGCCGGGGAGGGCGGTGATCCCGTGCAGGCGCGCAAGCCGGTCGCTCCAGTCCTGCTCGTCGCCGTCGAGCGCGGCCCAGATGAAGGCGCAGCCCTCGGGGAGCTCGGCGTGGAGCACGCCTCCGGCGTTCGCGGCCGCGATCGCGGCTGGCCGCACCGTGGCGAGCTCGGCGATCGCCCGCTCGATCCAGTCCTGCGGACCGCTCAGCGCAGCGAGTGCCGCCGCCTGCGCGACGCCGTCGATCGCGAGCGCCTGCCACTGGAGCGAGGCCGCCATCCGCTCGATCGCGTCCGCCGGCCCGACCGCGAAACCGACGCGCCAGGCGGCCATCGCGTGCGTCTTCGAGAAGCTGCGCAGGACGAGCGTCCGCGCCGCGAGCTCGGGGTGCGAGGCGGGTGAGCGGTGAACGAGCCCGTCGTAGAGGAGGCCGGCATAGGCCTCGTCGGAGAGGAGCAGGGCGTCGCTTCGCGCGAGCGCCGCAGCGATCGCATCGAGGTCGGCCGGGCGGAACACGTAGCCGACCGGGTTCACCGGCGTGTTGACGATCGCGAGTGTCGTCTCGGCGCCGATCGCCGCGGCGAAGGCGCCCCAGTCCGGCGGGCCGTCGGCACCGCCGGTGACCGTGCAGCTCCCGCCCGTCGCGGCGATGATCTGAGGGAAGAAGAACGCGGGCGCGTGCGTCACGCTGCGCGCGCCGAAGGCCTGCGCCGCGAGGTACAGGCCCTGCATCCCGCCGAGGGTGACGAGCACCTCGGCGTCGGGGTCGACCCGCCGGCCGAGCTCCCTGCTCATCCGCGCCGCGATCGCCTCGCGGAGCGCCGGGAGCCCGCGCGTCGGCGCGTAGGTCGGACGCGCCGCGGCGGCGCTGGCCGCTTCGACGACGTGCGGCGGCATGTCGACCGCAGGGTGGCCGCCGAGTGCGAGCAGGCCGGGATGGCGTTCGGCGAACGCCCGCGAGGGCATCGGGCCGGGAAGGTTCAGGGCAGGCTCCGCGCTTGCGCCCCGGTTGCGCCCATCCCGCGCGCGCCTCTTGCGACGCGGAAGCCGATGTGCGCCTGGCGGCGGACAGGGCTGCTGTGGCTGCGCATCGCGCAGCGCGCG
>Ga0302325_10031559_pt1 | contig 10898 bp, 4 predicted proteins | sample Palsa_T0_2_FD_201948 | JGI IMG/M metagenome (GOLD analysis project Ga0302325, IMG submission 201948) | Peat permafrost microbial communities from Stordalen Mire near Abisko, Sweden - Palsa_T0_2 | ecosystem: Environmental > Terrestrial > Soil > Palsa > Peat permafrost | place: Sweden: Abisko... | reverse complement strand
TCCGCAAATCACGCAAGCGATTAATCCCAATCAAGTGGTGGTGCTGCACGGCAACGTGAATCCCCTGGCGCGGGCGGAGTTTGACCAGGGAGCGGTGGCGGACGCGCAACCGCTGCACCGCATGCTGATGCTTTTGCAACGCAGCGCGCCGCAGGAAGCGGCGCTGCAGCAATTCATGGGCGAACAGCAGGATAAATCCTCGGCTAGTTTTCATACTTGGCTAACGCCGGCTCAGTTCGGTGCGGAGTATGGGCCGGCGGCGGGGGACGTGCAAACCATCACTTCGTGGCTGGCGGCGCAGGGATTCCAGATCAACCGGGTATCGGCGGGGCGCACGGTGATTGAGTTTGACGGAACCGCCGGACAGGTGCGGAGCGCGTTTCACACGGAGATGCATCGTTACCTGGTGAATGGCGTGGAGCATTTCGCCAACGCGAGCGACCCGCAGATCCCGGCGGCGCTGGCGCCGGTGGTGGCGGGAATTGTCTCGCTGCACAATTTTCCGGAGCAATCGCACTTGCGCAGGATGGGAGCGTTTGAACGGTTGAAGGATAGCGGGGAGATTCGGCCCATCGTTACGCCGTTGGCCGCAGCGCAAAGCGCGCCGCTGTATACGCCGCCGAACGATTCGCAGCAATATCCGTTGGTGCCGGGGGATTTCGGGATTATCTATAACGTGGCGCCGCTGTGGAGCGCGGGGATCGATGGGACCGGGCAGACCATTGCTATCGTGGGCGAGACGGACATTACGGTGTCGGATGTGCAGGCGTTTCGCGCGCTGTTCGGGCTAGCGAACAATTTTTCCAGTGCCAACGTGATTGTGGATGGAATCGATCCGGGAATTACGGGGGATGAGACCGAGGCGGACCTGGACATTGAGTGGTCGGGCGCGGTGGCGAAAAACGCAACGATTACGTATGTGGAAGCCGCGGCGACGGAAGTGACCGGGGGCGTGCATCTGGCGGCGCTGTACGCCGTGGATCACGACGTTGCGGCGGTGGTCAGCGAGAGTTACGGAAACTGCGAGCAATCGCTGGGGACGGCGAACAACGCGTACTACAACACCATATGGGAACAGGCCGCGGCGGAGGGCATTACGGTGCTGCTCTCGTCGGGCGACGGCGGTGCGGCAGGCTGCGACGATTTCAACACCGAGACCATGGCCACGCAGGGGATTGCGGTGAGCGGCTATGCGTCGACGCCGTTTGACGTGGCCGTGGGCGGAACGGACTTCGATCAGATTAATAAATGGCCGCAGTTTTGGAGCGCGACAAATAATCCGACGAGCTTTGCGTCGGCGATGGGGTACATCCCGGAAATTCCGTGGAACAATTCGTGCGCGCAGCTGGGGATTGGTGGGTGCGGAAGCTCGGAGACGGGCGGGGATCTGAATAACATTGTGGCGGGCAGCGGCGGGCCGAGTACGATTTATACGAAGCCGTCGTGGCAGACCGGCATGGGCGTGCCGCTCGATGGCAAGCGGGACATTCCGGACGTGTCGCTGATGGCGAGCAACGGGTTTACCGGGACGGGCTACTTAATTTGCCAGGCGGACGCGGGCGGGGATTGCGTGCTCAACGGCAGCAGCTTTGACTATCAGGAAGTGGGCGGCACGTCGGCTTCGGCGCCGGCATTTGCGGGAATTGTGGCGCTGGTGAATCAGTCGCAGGCGAAGCAGAGCCTCGGGAACCGGCAGGGGAATGCGAACTATGTGCTGTATGCGCTGGCGAAGCAGCAGCAGAACACCACGCCGTTGCTGAATTGTAATGCGGCGATGAGTCCGGCGGCGGCATGCACGTTCAATGATGTGGTGAGCGGAGACAGTTATTTTCCGGGGAGCAGCGTAGGTACGAATTCCGTGCCGTGTGCGGGAGCGTCGACCGATTGCAGCAGCAAAGTGGCGAATGTGGTGGGAATTTTGCTGGCGCCGGGAACGACCGCGACGCCGGCGTGGACGGCGAATGCCGGGTATGACCTGGTCACCGGACTGGGTTCGGTGAATGCGGAAAATCTGGTGAACAACTGGAAGTCCGCCAATTCCGTGCCGACCACGACGACGCTTTCGCTGAACGGCGGGATGCAGGTCAATATTACGCATGGGGCGTCGGTCAGCGTGAATATTGGCGTGAGCCCGACAGCGGCGTCCGGGCAGGCGGCGCTGGTGGCGGCGAAGCCAGGCAGCGGGAGTTTGGCGGTGGGGCAGTTCACGCTGGCTGCCGGCATGGCCACGGGCACGACGGACGCGTTGCCGGGTGGCGCGAGTTACAAGGTGTCGGCGCATTACGAGGGCGACGGAACGAACGCGCCGAGCGACTCCACGAGCGTGACGGTGACTGTGGCGCCGGAGCCGAGCAAGACGTTTTTAACGGTGCCGACGTTCGATCCCAACACCGGGCGGGAGACGAGTAGCGCGGCGAGCACGTTGGTGTATGGTTCGTCGTATTTGATTCACGCGGACGTAACCAATGCGACGGGTTCGACGTCGCAGTTGTGCGTCAGCGTGAATGTGTTGAGCTGCCCGACGGGCAACGTGACGATAACGGACGCTCTGAACGGGGGCGCGGCGGTGCCGCTGGATGGGGGCACGTTTGGGCTGAACAGCGCAGGATACACGGAGGATCAGAACACCACGCTGCTCGGCGGCACGCACATGTTGAATGCGCAGTATGGCGGGGACAATAGTTATACGAGCAGCGCCTCGGCGGCGTATCCCTTGACGGTGACGCCGGCGGCATCCACCCTGGTTTTTAACCCGAATGCGGGCAACGCCACGGTGGGCCAGCCACTCGTTTTGGGCGTGCAGATGTTCGGGCCGGTGGTGAACGGTGCGGCGCCTACGGGCACGGTGGCGTTTTATGACGGCACCACTCTGCTCTCTGGAACCGCAACCATTACAAGCACGCCTGGAACACTTTACAGCGGCGGCAGCCTGACTGCGTCGCTCACGCCAACATTAACCACGCCCGGCGTGCACGTCATCACCGCGAAATATACTGGAGATGCGAATTATGGGCCGGCCTCGGCGACGTTCACGGCGACGGCCTTTTATTCGACGACCATCACGATCACCAGCAGCACGCAAAACCTGATCTACGGCGCGCAGGTGACGCTGACCGCGGTGGTGGACACCAATGTGAAGAGTCCCGCACCAACCGGACAAATTACTTTTTTCCCGTCCTACGACCAGCCGATGAACGCGACGATGCAAAGCGCGGGAACCGACACCAACGGCAACGTGCAACTGACCGCGACGGTGACGTTCACGCCGCAAACCACCGAGGGCGTTAACGCGCGGTATGCCGGAGACAATAACTTCAACAGCGCAACTTCGGGTGGGACGTACCTGCAGGTGACGACGCCAGACTTTAGCGTCGCAACGCCCGCACCCATCGTCATCATGGCGGGGCAGACGGGCATGGCCACGCTAAATATTACCCCGCTGAGCAACTTGAGCAGTACCGTGATGCTGTCTTGCGCGAACACGGGCGGGCTCCCAATGGGTTCTACGTGTTCAGTGAATCCGGCGGCGGTGAATCTGGCGAATAGCGTAGCTGGGACGGGCACGGTGATGGTGACGTCGATTGGGCCGTCGCCCGCGGCTATGGTAGTGGGCGCGCAACATAAGAGCTTCTGGTTTTGGTTGGATACGTTGCGAGGCATTCCGCGACGCACGACCCCTGGCGCATTGTGGCCGCTCGGCTTCGCCGGGGTCTGCGTGCTGCTCTGTTGGTGGCTGGCGACGAGCCGCAAAGGGCGCGGCTACCTTCTGGGCGTCGGCCTTGGTGCGTTTTTAGCGAGCGTTGCGTTGGTGGCGCTGGGTTGCGGAAGCGGCGGTTCTAGCTACACGCCACCGCCGCCTCAAAAGGCTACGACCATCACGACGGTGTCTACGGCTACGCCAAAGGTGGCCGCCGGCTCCTCAAATACTTTCACGGTGACGGTCAGCTCCACAAATGCGGTTACCGGGACCGTGCAGCTATCGGTCAATGGCGCGCAGTATGGGCCGTATACTCTGGTGGGTGGGGCGGCGCCCGTTCAGCTCAACTTCGGCACTCTGGGGGCGACCATGATTACCGCGACGTATAGCGGCGACGCCAACAATTTGGCCTCGACATCGACCGCGTTCACCGAGGTGGCCACGGGCACCACGAGCATTACGGTGCAGGCGCAGACCGGCTCGAATATGCACCCCATCCCGGTGAGTATCACCATTCAGTAGTCGATACGAAACGCCCCTAAAATTTCGGCGCCGTGCTATGCAGGTTTTGCAGCTTTGGCGGACTTGGCCGACTTGCGTTTGCCTGCTGCGGGTGCGCTACTGCGAATCCATTTGTAGATGGAATAGGCGCTGCCGGCGACGGACACCACCACAAACGGAACAACGAAGTATTTCAATTCGCGGGAATTCAGGAAATGCAGGATGCGCGTGCCGTAGTGCACGGCCAGATAGCCCTCGGCGGCGAAGCGCGTCAGACGCGCGACGCCGATGACGGCGAAAAGTTTTTTGCGCGGATAATCGAACGCCGCAGCCACGGCCACGAAGGTGGTGAAGGGGAAGGGCGGCGGCATGATGGCGGCCAGGGCCACGGCCCAGCCGGCGTGTTTTTCCACTTTGTTTTCCAGGTAGTTTAAGCGTTTGCTGGAAACACGTTTGCGGATGCTGGCTTCGCCTTTTCCGCCGAGCCAGATGGTCACCCAGCAGCCGAGCAGCGAGCCCACGGTAGCGCAGAAGGCGTAAACAATGGCCATTTTGTGATGGTGCGCGGTGAGCGCGATCAGCAAAAAATCGTTGCCGAACGGCAGGATGAGGAACGAAGAATCGAGAAAGCCGACGATAACGAGTCCAGATGCCCCAGCGTGATAGGCCAGATGGCCGAGGTAGCGAAAAAAAGAGGTCATGGGCGAGGGTTGGGCGGGCTCGTGCGCCAGGGAGTGCCAGCCCAAAGATTAGACGCTTGCCACGGATGTTTTGGCACGGCGCTGCTCTGGAGTGCCGTGTAAGCAAGTTAAGCCAAGTGTTGCCTGCAGAGCATCGTTTCGCGGCACTGAGGCCTACAAGGGAAACCCTGTAGCGCCCTATCTTCCCACCCGGAAAGCCTATCCAACCTTAGAAGGCGTATCAGTATGCCGCGGTGCTTAGAACGCGAGCAGTTAGTTCATCCGGCAAGACGCCTTTGCAAAGCCACAAAATTTTTTGAAAACTGAGGTTATGAAAAATGAAGCGAATAAGATTCACCGTGGCGGTTGTTGTTGCGGAGGTTGCAGTCTTGGGTTTTGCCGCATTGGCCTTCGGGCAAACGACGCAAACGCAATATCCGGCAGGTGCGGGACTCATCAATATTAGTACCTCTCGCACCACCGAAGCCGTCGGCTATCGGGACAAAACCTCCACGAAGATCGATTTTCAGGGTACTTCACTGATGCCGCGCGCATTGGGAGAAGCGCGGGTTGATGCCCGCGATGGGCGCGTAGCGATTAAACTGGAACTTAAGGATTTGTCTCCTGCGACCTCCTTCGGTTCGGCCTATCTGACGTATGTGCTGTGGGCCATTTCTCCGGAAGGTCGCGCAAACAATTTGGGTGAACTGCTCCTCGACGACGAAGGCAAAGTGAAGGTGGAAGTGACCACCAAGCTGCAAACCTTCGCCATGATCGTCACCGCCGAGCCCTACTACGCGGTCACCTACCCAAGCGAACTCGTGGTGCTCGAGAACGTCGTGCGTGGCGACACCAAGGGTACGGTAACGATGGTGGACGCCAAATTCGATCTGCTGCAGCGCGGCGTGTATGACAGCCTGCAGCTAACCGCCTATCCGGTGACCGGCCGTGTGCCGCTGTTCCTTTATGAAGCGCGCAACGCCGTGCGCATTGCGCAGGCCGACGGCGCGGATCGTTACGCTGCCGACTCGCTCGCCAAAGCGCAGAACTCGCTTACCCGCGCAGAAGACTATGAGATGCGCAGAGACCGTAAGTCCGCGGCGACCGCCGCCCGCGACGCGGTGCAATCCGCGGAAGACGCCCGCACGCTGACCATCAAGCGCCGCCAGGACGAGTACACCGCGCAACAGCAGCAGGCCGCGAATGATGCCGCTGCCAGCGCCCAGGCGGCCCAGCAAGACGAAGCGCAACGCCGCATGGACGCCGAACGCCAGAGAATGCAGGCCGAAGTAGCCGCCGCCAATGAGGCCAAAGCCCGCGCCGAAGCGGACGCGCAGCGCCAAGCAGCGTTGCTGAGCGAACAGCAGGCTAACGCCGCAGCCGCGCAGTCCGCGCAACAGGCGGATGCTGCCAGCCAACAGGCGGCTCTTGCGAACCAGCAGGCAGCCATGGCCAATCAGCAGGCCGCGCAGGCGCAAGCTCAGGCTGCGCAGGCAGAGCAAGAGAAACAGCAGCTACGCGCAAAGTTGCTCGCGCAATTCAACCTGATTCTCGAGACGCGGGACACCGCCCGCGGTCTGGTCGTCAACGTAGGCGACGTGCTCTTTGACACCGCCCGCTATACCTTGCGGCCCCCGGCGCGCGAAGCCTTGGCGAAGGTCTCGGGCATCGTGCTGGCCTATCCTGGCCTGCGGCTGACCATCGAAGGCCACACCGACTCCACGGGCAGCCAGGATTTTAACCAGAAGCTCTCCGAAGAGCGTGCCGAGAGTGTGCGCGACTACTTGGCTCAGCAGGGCCTGCCCGTTAATTCCATGAGCGCTGTTGGATTGGGTGAGGCCGTCCCTGTGGCCGATAATGGCACCCCTGATGGTCGCCAGCGGAACCGCCGGGTCGAAATCATCATCAGCGGCGACGTGATTGGCACCCCAATCGGGACCAATCCCTAAACCAGGGCCTCTAAATAAGGCTCCCCTGAGCAAACACTAATACTAAGCAACGGGCTACTCGGGCGGCGTCCCAACGCCGTCCGGGATACCGATCGAGACTGATTTAGGTCCTTCCCTAGCTCCATGGTCCTACCAAACACCCCTCGTCCTAGTACAACAGTACTTTCCCGGCCGCCGTTTTATTTGTATCTCGAGTCCTATTGTTCCCTGGGCCGCTCCCGGCTACACTTTGCATTCAATCAAGCGGAGGTTTTCAGTGACTGGCACCGAACGACGTACGACTCAACGCTTCTCCATGCGCCTGCCGCTTACGGTTCGCTGGACCACCGGGGTAGCGGTGGGCGAGACCAGCACCGAATCCCGCGACGTCAGCTCCCGCGGCGTGTACTTCTTCCTCAGCAAAGACGTGAAGGAAGGCTCGGCGGTGGAGATCCTGCTCACCCTGCCCAACGAAATTACCCTGGCCGGTCCGGTTCGCGTGCGTTGCCTCGGGCGCGTACAGCGCACCGAGTCGCGTGACGAAGGCGCGGTGGGCGTGGTTGCGGCCATCGAACGCTACGAGTTTTTGCGCGGCGACGAAGACAAATAAGCGCGCCACACACCAGTTTCTTGCTCGCTCACTGCGGAGGCGGGCAGGATAAGCCGGGGCTCCTTGGCCCCTCAGCGAAGCGCCCCGGCTCTAATTTTTCTTACCACGTAGTTCTTGTAAACTGGTCTCCCAGTTTTTTTTCGCAACTCCTGGAGACCCAGCTCAGCGACTTTTCCACACCGCGTTATAGCCCCGCCGCCCCTGTCCTTCAGAGCAGGCGATTTCCGCCTTGCAAATGCCCCACTATGGGGGTCCCAGCAGAAGCCATCGCGATTCTCGCAAAGGGCATGGCCGGCCGTCACCGGGGAGATTGTTTTGGAAATCGAAATTCAGGATATGCATGCGGCGAAGCCTGCCGCGAAGGCGGACGCAGGCTTAGCCGAATCTGCGGCTCAGGAGCAAATCGCCGAAGCGCTGGCCTTCGCGGACGAGCTTGGACTGTCCGCGGTCGAGGCAACCGCATCCCCTGCTGGCCTCGCAGCGGAGTCCGCTGATGCGGACGCGCCGCCTGAGCAAGAACTCTTCAGCACCAGCATCGAAGAAGTCGCCGTTGAGCTCCCGCTCATCGAATTTGCCGAAGTTCTAGACCAGCATAAGCTCTGGGTCGAGACCGGCGGCGAGTCCGGCCGCCGCGCAGACCTGAGCGGCATCAATCTCGCCAACGCCGACCTCACCGGCGGCAATCTGCAAAACGCCGTTCTGGATAAAGCGCGCCTCACTGGCGCGGACCTGTCCATGGCCAATCTGCGTGGCGCCAGCCTGGTGCGCGCGGACCTGCGCGATGCCACGCTGCTGGGCACCGAACTGCACGGCGCGAACCTTATGGGCGCCACGGTCTACGGCGCGGAGGGCATGTGGATTGGCCGCCTCGGCGGCGCGAATCTTTTCGACGCGCTGCTTCCGGAAACGCTGCTCACCACGTTTGACGGCTCGCGCGCCATCCAGCAAGCCACCAAAGTGGCGCGCTGGCTTTATTTTCTGACGCTATCGATCAGCGCCGTGTGCTTGCTGCTGATCGCCTTCACCTCGGATCTTCGCCTGGTGATCAACGGACCGGCGATTCCTATTCCCTATGTAGGTCGCGCACTGCCCATCATCGGTTTTTATCTGGGCGCGCCGATTCTGCTCGTGGGGCTGTATCTCCGCTTCCACTTTTTGCTGCTGCGCTTGTGGGGCAACATGGCCGCCATGCCGGCGGTTTTTCCGGACGGCCAGACGCTCGAGCGTGACGGACCGTGGTATCTGATGGGGGTGGCGCGCCGCCATTTCCGCTGGCAGCGTGACGCGCGCTCTCCTTTTGCCGTACTGGAAACAGTGCTAGCCACGGCGCTGGCCTATTGGATCGTGCCCTTCACGCTGTTTCTTTTCTGGCTGCGCTATCTGGTGCGGCAGGATCTGCGCGGCACGGTGCTGCACGTGTTTCTCTTCACAGTTTCTGTGGCTGCGGCTACTTGTTTGCCCGCCATCGTCACGCGCGTGCTGGGCTCCGGCGAAATTCTTTTTCCCAAACGCAGAAACCTCGTGCGCCTGGTGCTGATGACCACGCGCGCGGCGCTCGTTACCGGCTGCGTGGTGCTGGCGCTGTCTCTTGGCGTAAACAAAGGTTTGCCCGCGGACTCCGACGTCGCCCCCGAATATTCCCGCGCCAGCGTTCGTCGCTGGCCCGCGCGACTCTTTCAGTCGGTCGGTTACCGGCCGTACGCCGATCTCACGGAAGCCGGGCTTTCCGCGCCGCCGCCCGGCAAATGGAACGAAGCATCGCTGGCCGGGACACGCGGCGCGCACCTGAACGAAATGACCCTGCACTTTATACGCGGCTATCGCGCTTTTCTGGCCAACGCCAAGCTTTGGCGCGTGGATTTTGAGGGCGCGTATCTTTCCGAAGCCGACGTGCGCGGCGCCAATCTGCGCGAAGCGGTATTGCGCGACGTGATTTTGGACCGCGCCCAGGCCGCGGGAGCTGTGCTCGTCTCCGCAGACGCCACCGGAGCGAATTTCACCGGCACCGATTTGCATGGCGCCGACCTGTCTTATTCCGTGCTGAGCCGCGCCGTGCTCTCCAGCGCGAAGCTCGGTGGCGCTTCTCTCTACTCCGTGGACCTGCGCGACGCGCAACTGTTGCGCACCGACCTTTCGCGTGCCGATTTGCGCGATGCGCACCTCGATCGCGCGGTCCTGTCCTTCGCCAATCTCGAGCTGACGGATTTTTCTTCCACGCACGCTGCCGGGGCAAATTTCAGCGGTGCGTATATGAAAGGCGCCATCCTGCTCGACGCGGACCTCAAGGGTGCGGACCTGCGCGGCGTTAGCGCGCCGGAAGCGCTGCTGCGTGGCGCGGACCTGACGGGCGCCAGCCTCTCGGGGGCGGATTTGCGCGGCGCCGCCGGCTTGACGGCTTCGCAAGTCTGTGCGGCGCAATGGCAAGGCGCGCAGTTCGACGCGGATCTCTCGGCCGCAGTGCAGGCGCAATGCGGACCACCGCCGCCGCCGAGCGCGCTGCCTAACAATTTGTCTCCCACAGCAAAGATATCCTCAGCGCCGCGCAGGTGAGCTTGGCTAGCCGGGACGTTTCCTCAGTGCTATGCTCTCGTGCGGTGCAAAGCCGCCACGCACCAGGCCTATCGAGGATGACCATCGCGTGATCATCGGAGTTCCCAAAGAAAGCTATCCCGGAGAAAGTCGCGTTGCTCTAGTGCCAGTGGTAATTCCTTTGCTGGCCAAGGCCGGCATGGAAGTTTTGCTCGAAGCCGGCGCGGGTGTCGCTGCCGGCTACCCAGACGCCCAGTACCTTGAAAAAGGCGCAAAACTTGCCAGCACTCGCGCGCAAGTGTTTGCCGAGGCCGACGCCATCGTGCAGGTGCTCTGCTATGGGTCGAATGATCGTACCGGCGATGCGGACCTGCCGTTGCTTCGTCGCGGGCAGCTGTTGATCGGATTTTTGCGCCCGCTCGGTGCGCCCGGCGTGTTACAACGGCTCGCCGCGACGGGCGTTACTTCTTTTGCCGTGGAATTAATGCCCCGCACCACGCGCGCGCAGAGCATGGACGCGCTCTCCTCCATGGGCACCATCTGCGGGTACAAAGCCGTGCTCATGGGCGCCGACGCCCTGCCGCGCATGTTCCCCATGCTCACCACGGCGGGCGGAACGATTACGCCCGCGCGCGTTTTTGTAATCGGTGCTGGCGTCGCCGGATTGCAGGCTATTGCCACGGCGCGCCGCCTGGGCGCCGTCGCCTCCGCTTACGATATGCGTCCTGCCGCCAAGGAGCAGGTGCAGAGCCTCGGCGGCCGCTTCGTCGAATTGCCCATCGAAGCCGCCAACGCGCAGGATGCGCGCGGCTATGCCACCGCGCAGGACGACGCCTTCTACAGCAAGCAGCGCGAACTGCTCGGCCGCGTGGTCACGGAAAGCGACCTGGTCATCACCGCCGCGGTCATTCCCGGTAAAAAATCTCCTGTGCTGGTGACGGAAGAAATGGTGC
>Ga0302325_10031558_pt1 | contig 10899 bp, 14 predicted proteins | sample Palsa_T0_2_FD_201948 | JGI IMG/M metagenome (GOLD analysis project Ga0302325, IMG submission 201948) | Peat permafrost microbial communities from Stordalen Mire near Abisko, Sweden - Palsa_T0_2 | ecosystem: Environmental > Terrestrial > Soil > Palsa > Peat permafrost | place: Sweden: Abisko... | reverse complement strand
AAATCTACACGGCGGACCGCGAAACTCCACCGTCCAGAAGAAATGCACAAACGCGACTTCTCATCGTCATAATGTCCACCATTACAACGCTCATCTACAGACATCCCAAATGCGAGAACGTTGAGACCGTTGCCACCATGTGTTATCAAACTTGGAGGGTGTCCTCTCTGCCCGCCGGTATACTGGGTTAGTATGTGGAACATACGACCCCGAGAATGGTGGCTTGATAAAGACATACCATGATAGAACCTGCAAAAGTCGAGACGATGGACTTTATCGGGGGGAAACAGACTATAATTGTGAGGGCGTGATGCGATATTTTGATAAAGCCAGTAGGCCTCTTCACACTTCAAGGCACAAGGCCAAGAGGTGATGTGACATATTGTAAGATTACAATTCTGGAACTATGTGAAGGATTTTAAGAATATATATTTACATGAAGGGATTGGCTTTGAAGTATGAGGTGTAGGCACGAAGCGAGAGATATAATGTTCAATTTTGAAGGCAATTTGCTGCCATGGGTTGGTCAGCCTTTTGGGTTTTTGACGAGTCCTGTATCTTGAACAAGACTAGATCGCCATATCACATTGCTCGTTAAAATGTGCATCTGGCGTCAGATTTCAAAACATTCCAGTTGAGATCTAATTTGCTGCAAGTGACCTAAGTTTGGTTCTGTATGCTGAAGAGAATTTACGGGTACAGTACCTACACTTACTGTCATATGGATATCACGTGATTCAGACTACCTGTTCAAGAGTATATGCTCCGGAAGGAGCGCAGCAAGCAGTGTATTTAGTCTAGGCTCTACCCACTTTTTAACTCTTCAATCAATCCTCCCTCAACCAACTAACACTTACGACCATGCCCGCATAAGACTTCACGCAAGCTCAGAGAGTCACTGATGCAAATTCTCTGGCAAGTTATTCATAGAGATTCAAGTTACTCTTAGAAAAGTATAAATAATTACAATTCGTCCTTCTTCCTCCACTTTCACAAGACCCTTCTAAATCCAACCCCTCACATTCTTATTAGGCTTGAGAAACTTGACTAACTCAGTTCTAAATACCTACAGGCTCAGGATTAATTTTCACTGTCGCTGGTTCCGTTTTAGTCTGCGGACGTGAGCAACTGCTGCTTTAACCTGAGCCGAGGGTGAGCATGCCTGAGTATTCTGAGCACGCCCTGAGTCAGCCTGTACACTATAATGTGGAACCCATTTTGGCCTCCTGTGTGCCCCGGTCACGGCTTCCTTACCGAATTTTACCCGGGAATCCCTTTCTGCTCCGTTGCAGGGTTCCTGCCCGAGCAGATTTTGGAACCCTTTTTGTGTGATAAATTCAGTCTCACAAGTCAGAATACGGAACTCTCTCAAGTTTCAACTCTCCGTTCTCGGAACCTATGCAAATATATAACTACCTAAGTAGTGACTTGGCCACTTACGAGTGTAGATTAAGATAGAGTGAAGAAGAGGTGGGTGAAGTGAAGTATGAAGCTGGGGAGTATGTAGAGAGCAGGCTCTTTACAATTGCCAATGCCTTGAAAGTCGAAATATTACCACTCACTTGGCAGCCTGCGCTTGAAACTCTCGGTTAAGAATGTATTAGCTAGGTAGGTTAATCCTATGTAATAATCGAGTATCATTCGCGTTTAAGAGATTCTATCGAGTCAACCCGAAACTATAGCTTACTGACTGCAAGTTTCGCTCTTTATAGTTCGATGCAATGATTTCCGAAATAGTAGTTCTTCGCTGCCTAGAAGGAATTTGCTAGGAACTAGTAGGGCTATCTGGGGAGATATGGCCTGTCCTAGTATTCTAAAAGGCTAAATTAGGGGACTTGCGATGTGCTATCGCTCTTCCTAAGGCCAAGGATATTAACCTGGATATAAAGATAGCAATATATAAGGAGGTTGCAAAAGCTTTAAGAATTATACATTAATGTGGTAAGTACTATAAAGACTAGAATAGTTGGGCTTTTATAATTATAATAAGGATCATTTACGGTGATATAAAACCCGAAAATATTCTTGTCACAAAATCACAAAAAGGTAATGTGTAGGAAGTTCACGTTACCGACTTCGAATATTCAAGCTTCGAAACCTTAGTCCAAGTCCTACGAAGTCTACCCTAGGAGGCCCTAGAGTGGCATTTAAGATAATTTAACCTGTAAAACGCTAAACAAATAAATATATATTCCTTTAGCTTGCTATATCGCTAGCTAGTTTTCTTAGGGGAATCTCTTAAATTCACAAGTTTTCTAAGCATTAATGTTAACCTTGCATTCCTAGCGCCGTATAAGAGTAACCAATTGAACCTAATAACAAAGTGCCTTTAGGAAATAAAAGCGTCAGGAAAACTCCTAAGCTCGGTACTCTACTGGGTCTCCTAGAAGTAGGAAATCCCCGAACAAACTAGATCACGCCTCGAGGAAGTCTTCACTCTGGCTCTTACTCACGACATAGAGAAAAGGTACCACTAAGGACTCCTTCTTTATATGGGTGAAACGAACGACGCCGCCTTGAGGCTTGACCCATTCTAACATATCCTCCTTTTCGATCCAAGCCGCAACCTTCTCAAGTCGACCCGCCATGAAATCGCCTCTGGTAATACTTTCGTTGTAAAGTAAAGCGAATACTCAAATCCATGCTCATTTACTCGGTTTCCTCACGAATGAACATCACGTGGGCGCACGGGAACACTACAGTACCTAGCTGAAGCATCCAATGATCAGCAAAACAAAGCTATTCAAAGTCACCCTGGGTCTCATCCCCCTTCTCACATCCAGAATGACTCCTTAACGAGGCTCAGGTGGACTTCACAATCTTGACTAAGACCGAGAGCGTAGGCCCTACCAGCCGGACCGGGTACCTTTCGCTTACCGTATCTATGCACAACCCGGCAGGCTGGCCGTGCCCAAAACCCCTCTCTCGGATCCTCATGCACGCGCTTTGCATCCCATCCAATAGAACGAAGGCCCGGGATATGCAATCACGCTTTCTGATTGAGTTTCCCCGGGTCGAAGGACTACAAGAGTGTGACTTTACGTGCTGGAATGTGAGAGATGAAGGTTTATTGCTATCCGTGGTTATCTTCATTGCATCAGTTGGAAAATTACTTATATATCATACATTATTGAGATTTCTCGCCTGACGGAACAGCAGAAAGATGTCCCCTCCAAGCCAAGCAAAGGAGGAAGGGAAGGGGAAAGACACTACTGAGTCGAGGAGGGAGGGAGAGGGCGGAGGAGAGTACTTGTCGCTCATTGCAAACAATGGTACGCTGTGCTTTCCACCCACTTCTTGACAAATGTTCTCTACTTGAAATTAAGGTTCCTTAGGAGATTTTGGAGATTACTTTTGGGAGCAGGGTGACAAGATGGAGGGTGCCGAAGGAGGGGGTTCGAAGGAAAAGCAGAAGGATGCGGACCAGTGGTCTATGGATAGAAACAGTAACAGCGAGAAATGAAAGGAAGATGATGGATGATATCTTGGAGATCTGATGAAAGAGAAGTGGAGGACTTTGACGAAGAGGAGGAAATGTGTACGATTTTCGCAAGACGGCCCTACGGATCCGTGATATCCACCATCTAGAGATGAAACAAATTTGGTTTGGCACGCACGAATGAACACCCATCAAGTCAAAATGAAATCTTCTCCAACTCGTCGAGGACCTCTTGAAGCTTTGGTCGCTTGAGATAACGCAGCTCCTCCATGTCGTCTGCAGTAGCAATACCTTTGTCATGCCTCATCCGAGCCCCCACGATTGCCTCCCCTTTCTCCAGTTCACCAGCCCAAACTTTTTGAATAGCAGCCCTCGTCTCATCAAGATTTGCTCTTGGCTCGCCATCCAGGCCTGATTTGCCTCGAGGATAAATCTTTGAGCCATTTCTCCTCAGACCCAGGGGCCCGTCCAACCATTCTCGTGATCCCTCGGTACACCTCTTAACCAAATCCTGGATCACTGGTGGGCTCCTGACAAAGGCTGGGAATTCAGGACTTTCGTTGTCGGGTTTGGAAGCGCGTAGACCAACGTTGATATTCCCGACACCCTCGAAAATGCACCAGATGACTTTCCCAAGCAGGCAGACGTTGCCGGCTTCTTGTTCTGAGGCCGTGCTGGTAACCCAGGGTAGGTACCATCCCACATCAGGATTGTCGTACAGCTCCGATCTCCCCAAAGTAAGGAAGTTGACACCTCTTGACTTGGAATACTCTTGGATAAGTGTTGTGTACTTCCTCCGAACGCTGGGAGCAACACGGGACGAGTTTGCGACGATGGCCAGCCACTCTATCAAGTATATTTCTCTGGGAGCCCACGCGAATACGTTTCGGCTTTGCTCGAAGTCGATCAGAACGGCTATTTCTTGTCCGTCGTCCATCGGCATCATGATATTATCCATTTTCAGATCCGAAGCGAACTTGACTGGAGAGTTCTGGACATGAAGCAACCCTCTCGCGACGTCCTTGGCCCAGCTCAGTTGGTCAGACAGCCGTAGAGTACCATCCCGATTTTTCTTTTTCAACCCCTGCTCGAAGTTGGGGCCGGGATAGTACTTGAGAATGAAGCCGCAGACTTTGTCAATGCCGGAACCTGGGGAACGGACGGTCACGAGGAAGAGAGGGCGTGCGACTACATTCTTGTGTGGTGGCATGCGCAACAGCTGCTTCAACTCATGGTAGAGGGCGTCCGGATCACCCCCCCTGGCCTTGAGTATTGCAGGCCCTTCCAGCTCGGCACCAATAATCTGCACCACAGCGATCCCCGGCGCTTTTCTCTCGAAATAACGCATCTGATGTATATCGATGGACTCTGGCATTTCTGACTCTGGCAGCTTCCACAAGTTTCTGAGCTCGTCTGAAGTCATCAGGTGCATGTGTTGTCTAGTCTCTGGCACGAACTTCACTCGTGTCTTCTTGACGTCTACTATAATCTCTTCCACGACAATCGAGGAAGAAAAAGGCAAGGCAAGATACTGCCTTTCGAAGTCAGGGAGTGAGGACGACCAATAGCCAAGCACCTCTAGGACATGTTTTGTGATGCCGAGCTGGTTGAATCGTCCATCCGTCATGTGGGAAGACCGACTTGCATCCAGCGTGCCCCAGAGCTCTGGTGACCATTGTGTCTGATCAGGAATCACGACATCGATTTGGATCGGCGGCAGGTTGGGAAGGAGGGCAGTCGGCACAGCAAACAGCACGGTCCCGAAGCCTGTGGCGCCCTCCAGGCGCCAGCCACACCCCGTGACAGCCCCGAGATTTGAAACCGGTGGCCCTTCGTCGCAATCTGCAAGATTGGCAGCATCAAGGTATCCGTGTGGGTTTGGGAGCGGAAGAAAGCTGCCCAACGGCGATGAGTAGAGCCGACGGAGACTCGAGGCGACATTCATTGCGACTGATTGATTGATGAGATCTCGATGGGGTTGCGTACGTCTTAATTCTTCGTTCGGCGATGGAAGAGTACTGCACTTGGTGAAGAGACTCCGTCAGGTTTGCACCGCGAGGCTGGGCGGTTGCTTTCATGTTGTTGGGCTTAGGCACTTAGATATTGCCTCCTTGCAGACCGGGTCTGCTTGCTGTGCGTATATCCAGTCCAAGTCCGGCGGGAGGTGCTGATGATGCTCGTGATGGAACCGGTGTGCAGGGTATATCTACGCCCGCATATAACCCAATCGGACTGCGCTATAGTTCTAGGCTGCAGCAACGCTGAGACAGCGAGGCAAGGTGCGCGGCGTCTCTCACCGGAGCTCGAGACCATATGCATCATGATGCTCCACTTCAAGCTATTGCCAATGTTGAACCACCAAGAAGGGTTTCCATCACCAGGTCCCGACCCATATCGTCGTGATCAATAGCAAATTCTTTCGCCTCGCCATGAACAATCGCGAAGCTACGAGTCCTGCGCCCAAGGCGACGAAGCAGTTCAGCGTTTGTCAGTACAAAATTTTGAAAGCAGCTGCGCAGATTCTGGGAGTTGGCGTCACCACCCTTGCTAAGTTGTTGCCCAAGATCTCGGACGCTTATTCCCTTCAAGATTTCGAGAAGCTGGATGCAGCTGCTGATATTCTGGGAGTGTCAATTGGGTCTGAGCCGGAAGCCGTCGTGGCATCTCGACATACTCCCCCCGAAAAGCCTGAGCTGCCAGTTCAGAAATTCTTGCCTACAAATGGATCGAATGTCTTACATATCCCATCCTCAAGTATAATTTCCACAAGCTCTCTTAGCAAAGTATCTGGAGCGGTTCAGGTACCAGATGCACCTTTGAAAGTTCTAGATCCTGCTACGAGGAGCTCATTGTCAGCAAACGCGGAACTTAACTCTCTCCTCGAACAGGGATCTTTTGACGGTATGTGTATGTATATGCTCTCTTGCCTTTTTGTGTTGACATACATAGACCCCTTCAACATCTCGGAATTGGATCCCACAATCGAGGCACTCACGAACGGATTTGAACCTGGTACAGCCACTGAGGATCAATGGGGTAATTGGCAGATTACTTCAAAAACTTCTCACTTGAAGCCTCATGAGTTGCATCCTGTCGATAACGGTCGCAACGACCGCGAAACCGCTCCCGACCCAGATGTTTTTGATGTGAGCTTTTTCCCTGGTGGATCCGAAGATGCATTCCTTCAAAGTGGTTGGGGGAAATACTCAAATATTGAACTTGGAAATCACAATGATATGGACTTGCTTATGTCGACTGAAATGGGCCAAATGTCCCATCTCCCTAGTCACGAAACTTCTCAAGTTATGGACGACTTTTCGAACACATGGAACGCTGATGTCTGCTCCGGGAATACGGAAGTATTGCTCGCTGACTCAACGCCATGGCTTGCCCAACCAAATGTCGCCACCCAAAGAATTATTAACCTACCGGAAGAGCAGATAGGTCATACGCATATCCCCTCCACATTAGGGATAACCTCGAGTCACACTCGGGACGAGCAGCTCTCCCAAACAGCCTCCTCCCACTTAGCTAAAGTTGGGGACATCATTCCACTTCCCTCGAAAGAGTATGCACCAATGAAGATAACGTACCTTCCCCAACAAAGCTTTGTCAACAAGATCAAGAAATCTCAGGGGACTGCATCTAAACGATCGAAAGTAGCTCGGCAGAAGAAACTCAAGGGACCTTACTTGGATGATCACCTCAGACAGCAAACGGGCAATACTCGTACCAACCATGCTTGCATAAGATGCCAAGCACAGAAAATGCGAGAAAGTACCCCTTATCCTCTTCACGTGACATTATTTACTAACAGAGACCACCTGCAGTGTATTCCCAATCCTGATGATCCAACTGGAATTTGCTTGAGATGTATCAAACAGGCTACAAAAACGATAAAAGCACCATGTTTGCGGCTCATGCTTTCGCATTGCGTTTTATACAGGACCAATACAACACAAGCGCATCTTCAAGTACCACCACAATACTCGAATTCAGATCCCAAGGGGGCAAGTAACTTTCCACATCAGCAACTGGAACTGGAGAATCTGAAATACGGTCAAGTGTTCACCTTCGCAGTTCAACAATATCCCCTGTCAGAACAGGAACGATCATTGTCACCACTGACTCCTGAGGGCAATCTCCTCACACGGAGACCATATCATATCCCAAACACCCATGAGTTTGTGGACTCTTACAAGTCATGCATTGTAGCAGATGCTGCTAAGTGTGCGGACAGACTTCTAACTGGGTCTAATACTCTCATCTGGAAGATCTTCGCCAGGGCTTTCAAGCTAGCCGATGCGAATGATGGTCTCAAGGTATACTCCTCTATACAATCCATTCTTTGATGAGAAATTAGAGTATAACAACCGCGCAGTCAAAAGTGGTCCGGTCAGCTCTGCACTTTTGGATTGCTGCCCGCAGCACCGAATCAGGATGGATTATCCGCAATCCTGAGTCTCTTGGAATTGGACCAGAACATAAAGCCAAATTGGATGAGATCCCTTACGTCGAACACCAACTGACATGGATCCTTCGGAATGATTTCCTGGCTCCTCTATGCGCCGAGGTTCTTGCAGACATACAAAAAATCAACGCCTCGGGCAAAGCTGATGATTGGCTTGGCCAATTCCTTGCCACTTTCATCGTCCTGCATAACTACGAATTGCTTGTCAAGCGGCAAAAGGCTTTTACGATCTCGCGGAAGTGGACCAAGGCGAGTGAAGCATCTATCAAGCTCATCCAAAAGTTGCTAACTAACGATCTTAGACACCATACACAAACATGAGCCTCCTAAATAATATACACATAGGAGCCAAAACTATACTTGCGGCCTACCACTACTCATGCAAGAATGGTGAGCGATTCTCAATGAACTGGCACAACGAGGACAGTCCCAAAATCCTTGGATTCAAAGGAGAAGATCATAACTTCATAGGGACCATCTCCCACGAAGCCAATGGCATGAGTGAGTTGTTATCACCATTAACCTCTGATTGCGAATGATGTCTAATCCTTCGTTCAGAGGATCAAATTCAGCTCACCTCTAGAAATAACAGATGGGAAGACGACTTCTGGTTCACAGGACAGATATTTGATTCGTTCTGGGAGCCACGTGCCACTTGAGACTTTCCCTGGCTACGCCCGAGAGAGGCTCTCAGTCAACGTGGGATTTGTCGCTGGGCGAGATTTGTGGAGCCTAAAAGTTCTGGCCAAGGTTTTTTGAAGCGGGGTAACATTCAGCGACTCCTTTTAACTGGTCCCTTGCTGGATGTAGATTACCTCGCATAAACCATACCATAGTCGGGTATGTAACGAATACGATACTACCATTGCTCATATGCATCTCCTTTGAGTTGCAACTGCATGACGCATAAGACCCTTGAGGCTCGAGCTTCACTTGCTAACATGCTAACAGCTGACGCAAATGAGCCTTCCAGGCAGAGCCTGCCCCAGTGCGAAAACAGGGTCTCGGTCTCGCCCACACACATGAAAAACTAAACGTCAGAAACGGCCTTCTTCCAACAAACAACAAATAAACTGACCAGCAATAACACAACCAGGATTACTTGAAAATATGGCACCTTCAATCATGGTCCAAGAGGAACCTCTTGAGTTGAAAAGTGAGAGTTTAAAGGAGCCGCAAAACTCATGGAAGTCAATCAACTTCCAGACGGGCGAAGACTGGCCTGAATCATTGCATTCGCCACTGGTTTGGGAGCCAAGCGACTTCAAAGACGAAGAAGAGTTCGTGTACACGCTGAATGATGATGAAATCATCGAGATTAGCTATGCTTTGGACCACTTCAAGGGTAAGATTACATAGAGCCTTCCTTCCTCTCTTCATGCCGCTAACATATTCCCCTCTAGCTCTCCAGCTCGAGTATTGGAACACAAAGAAATACAATTTCATCCTCCCAACTCTTGGACGCAAGCTCGAAAGTCTTAGCGTGGAGTTGCACAAGGGCAAAGGGTTCTTCACTCTTCGCGGCCTCGATCCAACATCGTTCACTCGGGTTGAGAACATCGTTATCTTTCTTGGAATCTCTAGTTATATCGCGGGACGTATAGGCCGCCAGAGCTTGGATCAGGAGGGGAGAATGCTGAGCAAGTCTCTTCGTGTACAGTGTATCACTTTGTGCTGACTCGTGCCTGCAGCTCACATTACCGCTCCGCCACTTGAAAATCCCATCATGGAAAACTATCACCCTCTTTACACCACCCACGCCTTGGTATAAAATCTCCCCCACTCCTGCATGTGTCATCATCAGAATTCTTGCCGCAACTTCACAAGGAACATAGTTGACAGCCTCTAGCCATTTCATTCCGATGTGCTCACCGAGGTGATTGCACTGTACTGTCTGAGCTCGGCAGCAGCTGGTGGTCGAAGCAAGATCAGCTCGTCTTGGAGGCTATACAACGAGCTTGCCCTTAGTCGGCCCGATGTCCTCGTTGCACTTGCCACCGATGATTGGGTACATGACGCGTAAGCCACCATTCGGCTCAAAACCGTCGAGCCCAAGCACTCACTGACCCTGCACCCAGTTCCCACCCGGACAGGCCGTTCTACAAACGAGCACTTCTCCACCTGACCGTTGACGGGCAGATAATCCTCAACTTCAGCAGTCACAGCCTCATCGGATCGCCTGGCCATCCTCGCCGAGCGGAGCTCCCACCCCTCACAGCGCGCCAGGTCGAGGCCCTCGAGGTCGTCGAGAAACTTGCTCGGAAGTATACGCTCGAGACCAGCTTTCTGCCAGGGGATATACGCTTCATGAACAATTTTGCCATGCTGCATTCTCGCGATGCATATCAGAATGAGGACGACGGCCCCCCAAGACACCTGTTGCGGCTGTGGTTGAGCAGTGAGGAGAATGGGATGTTGATCCCGGAAGGCTTGAAGGGCCCTTGGGGTCAGGTATTTGAGCCAGGGAACGGGTTTACCCCCTATTGGAATGATATGCCTGATGCTGAAGATATGTCGGCCGCTCCGGCCACGAGTTCTGGATGAGTTGCTGGGCTGGATTCGATGGAGGACGCTGATGATGCCGGGAATCTATATAGCCGGAGTGCTAGGTAGATCACGCGAGTCTTGATACCATAGTTTCCTATCAGAAAGATCTTTTGAGGATACACGCTCTTCTTTGTAGCAATACTATTTCATATACGGACACTTATTTGGAAAGAATGATGACTAGCCTCATAGACCAAACTTGGTGAATCCCATTTCCTGTGCTCCTCAATGCATGGGCCTCCTGCCTCAATATCATCCTCCTATTGCTCTGCAATAACAGCATACTTCGGCCGCAACTTCACAAACGCATTCTAGGGTAGGCTTTTGGGCTGTAAACCATCAAAATGTTAGAACATGAAAACAGATAAATAACAAGTAAATAAAATCCTTTCTAATCCTTTCTTTTTAATTAAACTATTAATTGAAGATATGAAAAGGATTT
>Ga0302325_10031557_pt1 | contig 10899 bp, 12 predicted proteins | sample Palsa_T0_2_FD_201948 | JGI IMG/M metagenome (GOLD analysis project Ga0302325, IMG submission 201948) | Peat permafrost microbial communities from Stordalen Mire near Abisko, Sweden - Palsa_T0_2 | ecosystem: Environmental > Terrestrial > Soil > Palsa > Peat permafrost | place: Sweden: Abisko... | reverse complement strand
CAAGCGCAACCCTGCCTCCACGGCGGCGCGTTTCGTGCGGTCGCCGCTGCGCCGCATGACTTCACGCATCAATCGATCGTCGATATCAATATTTGTGCGCACCGTAATCTCCTATGTGTAAGTTTCTCAGATTTGTGGGTATAGCGCGCTGCGGCAGGTCGTTGGAAGTGGCTCATCCTGACTCGGGCGTCCGCCCTATACGAACGCCGCAGGGGGAATCTAGTTCCTACCCTTAACTAACTCGTAATCAGGCTTTTATCCCGGTAGCATCCGTGATATAACCTGCCCTGAGCAACAAAAAACGGGTGAATTGCCTGCCGGGAGCGTATTCTGATGGCATTGGCTTGGTTTGCCGGGAGTGAGCGTCAGAGTGAGAATCCCAGCGAGAGTCAACCATCGACACTAATTCGCGCCACGCACGAACGAGGAGGCACTGTGTCCGAAGCACGGACCGGAAAAAGATTTCCGCTGGAATTGCCCATCAAGATCCATAAGGAGAGCGCCAGCGACGACGCCAAGGGAACGACCGGAAATCTAAGCGCGGCGGGCGTCTACATTCGTGCCGACGCATCGCTGGAGATTGGTTCGCCGGTCGAGTTCGAGATCACGCTTCCCCCCGACGTCACCGGAGGACAGGAGAACGTCGTCATTCAGTGCAAGGGCCGCGTGGTCCGCACCGACCCCACCGGGGCCAGCGCCGACGGCAAGGGCGTGGCCTGCGTCATCGATTCGTATGAGTTCGTAAGGAACGCCTGATTTTCTGGAGCGTACTTTTTGGAGCGCCAATAACATGCTCAAACTGATTCTGGCCGATAACCAGGCAATCTTCCGCGCCGGCATCGCCAAGGTGCTGGCCGTCGAAGACGAGATGCGCATCGTCGCGCAGGCTCAGACCCCGGAGCAGATGTTCATGGCTCTGGATAAATTCCGCGCCGCGGTGCTCGTCGTCGCCGGCGGCTTTCACAACGATTTCGCCTCCATCATTCAGGCAGCGAATCGAGCGAAGACGCGCGTCGTCGTGCTCGCCGATACCGGCGAGAGCGCGCAACGCCACATGGCGAACGGAGCCCACGGCGTGGTTTACCGCAACGTGACCAGCGCCGCTCTGGTCGACTGCGTCCGCAAAGTCGCCCGCGGCGAAACCTGGGTGCAGGACGTCGCCGTGCCCAGCGAACTCACCGAAAACGATATGGTCGGATTGCGCGTCCGCGACCGCCTCACCGCGAAAGAACTGCGCATCGTCGCGCTCATCGTACAGGGTTATAAGAATAAAGAGATCGCCACCCAACTCGGCACCACCGAACAGGTCATCAAGAATTATCTGCGCAACGTCTATGACAAGATCGGCGTCTCCGACCGTCTGGAGCTCGCCCTGTTCACCATCCATCACCGCATCCTGAACGAAGCCGCCGCAGCCACCACCGCTGGACCTGCACCACAAACCCCGGCCGGAGTGATGCCGTGACAAGTCCGCGCCTTACGCCACGGATCCAGCGAGATCAACGGGCCGCTGCACGAGGCAGAAGTGCCAGCGACCACTGCGAGGCCCCTCGTCATCGCCGTTCCCGATTCCTGGAACGGTTGCGCTCGATCTACGGCGACAAGGTCCTGGCCGTGACCGGTGCCGAATCGATCTCGTCTGATCCGAGTTAGCTTACCAGCCCCTACTGCTACTTTTTTCACCTCCCCACTTGACTTCCTGTCAAATCCTTGTAATAACTATCCCGTCCTAGTAACCTAGGGTCCGGTCCTTCAAGGGCGGGTTTGGGGGTGTGTCTGTTTGGCGGAAATTCGACTGCAGGAGGGTGAGTCCCTCGAAAACGCGTTGCGCCGCTTTAAGCGCAAGGTGCAGCAGGAAGACATTATTAAAGAGGTTAAGCGCCACTCCTTTTACCTGAAGCCCGGTGAGAAGAAGCGTGTAAAGGCTGCGCTGGCTCGCAAGCGCGCACGCAAGAAAGTTCGCAAGGAGCAGGATTGAAAGAGGAGCGTAACGAGCAAGACTGATGCAGTAAAGGGCTGCCCCCTCCTGGGGTGGCCCTGCTTGATCTGGCCCCCACCAGACGGAGTTGCGGCAGGGATCAATCGACACTCATCATTCTATTCGGCATTCAAGTAGGAAAGCTGTACCCACGACCCGTTCCAGGGTTCGTGGCGGGCCGAGTCCAGGGGTAGTTGAGGGGGGATGTACACAACCTGTGTTGCTCTTTGCTACACGCCTTCCCCGCGTGTGGCGGGCGCACCACGGGCAATGGGAGCTGCGGTTTGTCATCTTGAGCGCGCGTTTTTTGCGCAGCGAAGGATCTGAACGAGCCGCGCGAAGTGTCTTTGAGTTTGCCCTGAGCATGCGCAAGCGCGCCAAAGGGCATTCTTTACGACACAATAATCGCGCGTTTGGCTCGCTTGCAAACTGCCGGCTCCCAACAAGGGAGCCATCCTCAATGGAATTTCAGGATAAGGTACTGACCTGCATCGACTGCGGCACGGACTTTGTCTTTACCGCCGGGGAACAACTTTTCTTCTTCGACAAACAATTCAAAAACGAACCCAAGCGCTGTAAGATCTGCAAGTCCAAGCGCGTCTCCGTTCTCGCCTCAACTCCTCCTCCGCGCGCGGACGGGCGCCATTATTCTCGTGTGGAAACGCGAGCCACCTGCTCGCAGTGCGGCAAGGAGACCACCGTTCCCTTCCGCCCCACACAAGGCCGACCCATTTTCTGCCGCGAATGCTTTACGCAGAAAAGGACCGCCGCCACCGCCTGAGAGCGTTAACAACCCAGCCGCGGCTCGCCCCGAAGGCGCCTGAGCTTTCGGCAACATTGGCGCGCCGTCGTGGGTCAAATAATGCGGCGCGTATCGCATCGTCCGCCGGCAAACATTGCACTTTGATTGTCATTCCGAACAAGCGTTCTTTGCGCGGTGAGGAATCTGGGCGAGCCGCGCGATGCATCGCGTTTTTTGCGATGCAATAATCGCGCGTTTGGCTCGCTTCTTTGAGAGCACTTCACCGTACTTCCCGCCGCACACCTCGCACTTGCGCTACGATAGTTCCGAGGACGTTCCGAGGACAGTTCCGTGCCCACCTTCCACGTCGAAAACTTCGGATGCCGCGCCACCCAGGCCGACGGCGTCGCGCTCGAACGTCAGTTCGAAAGCCGCGGCCTGGCCCGTGTAGCCGCCGCGCAAGCCGACCTCGTGATTTTGAATACGTGCACGGTCACGAACTCCGCCGATCAGGACGCGCGCGCCGCCATCCGCCGCGTACAGCGTCAGAACCCGCTCGCGAAAATTATCGTCACCGGATGCTACGCCCAGCGCGCTCCCCAGGAAATCGCGGCGCTCCCCGGCGTAACCGCCGTAATCGGCAATTCGCATAAGCACCAACTCGCGGAAATCGCCCTGCCGATTCTTTTCGACTCAGGGTCGCGAAGCGCTTCCAGCGCTGCGACAGATCGCGTCGATTCAGCCGCAGACCGGGGGCAAGTCTTCCTTCCCGTATCGGCTCTAACTGAGAATCGAGAACTGAGAACAGAGAACTGGGTCTTCGTCTCCGACATTTTCGCCCACACCGAACTTCTCGCGGCTCCTGTATTCGAGTCCGGCTCCCACCTCTCTGACCGCACTCGTCCCAACCTCAAAGTGCAGGACGGCTGCGACAATCGCTGCTCCTTCTGCGTGATTCCAAGTGTGCGCGGCCACAGCCGGTCGTTGCCGTTGTCCGAAGTCATTCGTGAGATGAACGCGCTGGTCGAAGCAGGCTATCGCGAAGTCGTAATCAGCGGCATCAACCTCGGCCGCTGGGGACGGGATCTTGAAAGCCGGGGTCCGGCGTCCGGCACCCGGGCTATCAAGACTGAAGCCGAAAGCCGGAAGCCGCGCTTCGAATCTCTCATCCGCACCATCCTCTCCCGGACGCAACTCGAAAAACTCCGCATCTCCTCCGTTGAGCCCATGGATTGGAGCGACGAGCTGATCGCTCTCGTCGCCTCGTCACCGCGCATCGCCCGGCACGCGCACGTTCCCTTGCAATCCGGCAGCGACGCCGTGCTGCGCCGCATGCATCGCAAATACCGTCCCTGGCACTACCGCGAGAAGATCGAAAAGATTCGCGCCGCCATGCCCACCGCCGCCATCGGTGCCGACGTGATGGCCGGATTCCCCGGCGAAACCGACGCCGAATTCGAAGCCACTCGCCGCCTCATCGAAGACCTGCCTTTCACCTACTTGCACGTCTTCACCTACTCGGCACGCCCCGGCACGCCGGCCGCCGCCATGCCGAATCAAGTTCCCGTCCATGTCGCTCGCGAGCGCAACCAGATTCTGCGCCAGCTCGCAGCCCAGAAAAAACTTGCGTTCATGAAATCGTTTATCCGGAAACAGCTCGAGGCCATCACGCTAAGCGCTGTGCACAGCGGCACCGATGGTGAGTTCACCGAGGCCGTCACCGACAACTATCAAAAGCTGCATCTCAAGGGACGCCACCAGCCCAACCGCTGGATAAGCGCTCACATCGAAGGAGTAAAAGACGAGGCGCTCTTCGGGCAGCCATTTTTCGATCGCTCTCTACTTCAACGGTAGGTCATACAACTGCAATTGAGGCATGGGGAAGTCTCTGCGATTATCGGTCGCGAGCGGACAGCCTTGTTGCAGTGCCACCGCGGCGACGAGCGAATCTGCCAGCGTGATAGTGCGCCCCTGCCGCGCCCATTGGCTCTTGAGCTTGCCCGCCATTTCGGCCACGCTGGCGGTGATTTCGTGGCATTCGAGCGCGTTCAGAAAATCCTTGGTCCGCGCTTCCTCCTCGGGACGCATTCCGGCGTAGACTTCGGCGAGATTGAGCGCTGAAGTTGCCAGGGTGTGCCCCGATCGGACCAGCCCGGCAAGCCACTGCCGCCGCCCGCCGCGCAGTCGCAACGCGTCAATCAGCACTGAACTGTCGAGCAGTAAGTGCATGCGCAAGGGCCTACTTCGATCGCCGCAGTTTCATCGGAGACCGGCGCGGCGCGGATCCTGGTGCGTGGCTGGTTGCCCGCTTCTCGCTCTGCTGGCGCAACTGCCGCACCCACTCCGACGTCCCACCGGCCAGTTCAGGATGATCTTCGGCACTCCACACCGGATGCTCGCTTTCGAGAAAACGCAACAGCTTGCGGCGCTGGACTTCCTGGCGGGCCGTCTCGAGCAGGAAGGCGCTACGGCCGCGGGGGCCGACCAGGGCGTCGATCTCCCCCAACAGATCGTTAGGAATAAGAATGTGCGCTCGCCGTGTGCTTCTCATATGTGCCTATTAAGTGTGCCATCGCAGGCGGACGTAGTCAAGGCCTTGCGGGGCGGTTTTCGCGTGTGGCGCGGAGTCGTGCACTATCTGCCTGGCGGCAACACCTCAAGGACAGCGAAGAGGCCAGAGACCGGGGAGTCAGATCTGCTCCGGCTCCTCCGGATCGGGCTCCCGCACCGGGGCGTCAGGGTTCTCCATCGGGCTGGGCGGCTCTTTGATCGGCGGCGGCGAGGGCTCCGACGGAGCGCGGTTCGTGACGGGCATTCAGATTTCATCTCGATCGTCATGCAAGTCAGATGCCAAGAGCGCTGACAAGGATGGAGAGGCCTGAAGGTTTTGGAGCCTTAGAACCTAGTCCTCCTTGCCTCCCACGACCTGCGCATGACCGAGCGCAGCCACCAGCGCCATTCCTCCGATCACGTTACCCAGCAGGGCCGGCAGAAAGAATTGCGTGACATAGGTCCCCACGGAGATCGATTTCGTAACGATCAGGAAAAACATGGTGGTCGACCCCGCGATGATGTGGCTGAATCCGCTGATGCCGACCAGGTAGGTCACGATGATGATAATGCTAAGCCGCGCTGATTCCGCGGCGGGAAGCAGCCATACCATCAACGCGATCAGCCAGCCCGCGAAAATTGCGCGCAGCAACACGATTCCGAAACTTTCGCCCAGGTGGGCGAGTCCAATCTCGGTCAGACATTGTCGCGTGTGCGCGTCAAAGAGTGCCGTTTTCCCCACGCACAAAGCGAACAGGAAAGTCCCCATCAGGTTCGCACTCAGCACGACAGCCCACAGGCGAAGCATCCGCAACAGCGTTGACAGATCTTTTCGGATCAGCAAAGGCAGGACCACGGTCAGAGTGTTTTCCGTGAACAGTTGCTGGCGTCCCAGGATGACAATAAGAAATCCCACGCTGTACCCGGCGCGCGAGATCAGCGGCCTCCAGGGCTGATTGGGCAGGCTCGCCATGAGCAAGCCTTCGGCGACAAACGAAAAACCCATCGAAAGTCCCGCCGCCAATGCCGACCACGCCAAAGCCGAGGGCGGACGGTGCAGTTCCTCTTCGCCTTCGCGCCGGATCGTTTCATAAACCACATTTGCGCCGATCGCCTGGCGCTCCTCGACCTGCTTTTGTTCGGCGCGAGTCGTGATGGTTCCTTCACCGCCCGGCGGAACTTTTGCTTGCTTCTTGATCATCACTTCCCTTTCTTCAGAAATCGCCCGCAAATCTGACTTCCGCCCGCCCGACCCGCCAGTTAAAGCAGACGACCACAGAATTTATGGAATCTGATGCAATTTTGCCCCCGCGCCCTGCCAAAAATAGCATCTAAAGTCGGGAACTTGGAAGAAATAAAGTCAGCGCCACACCCGGAGGCCTGGACGAATCGAAGACGAACAGTGTCAGCGAATCGATGGAGGATATGAGGCACTGAAGTTCAGATTTTTACTGTTTCTCTGAATGGAGCCGATAACTTATCTACGCCGGTTCTGCGTCCAGCGCCGGGCAAAACTGGAGGAACGTGAACGACACCGCAACTAACAAAGACACCGCTACCAGCGACGACACTGTAGCCAACAAAGACAAAGCTAAAAAAGACGCGCCGAAGTTCGACTGGATAACCGAGCGCTCTGCCTGTTCTCTTCCCAAGGTATTCCACGCCTTGCGTTTGCAGGTAGAAGAGGACGTCAAGACCCGCAATGGCCTGCGCCCCAACAATTCCACGTACGAGTTTTCCCTGACCGAAGATACCGGAGCATTCACCGTTCGTCTCGAAGCGCAGGGCGTACAGAAGTCCGTGATCTTCAGTCTTGGCGAGCACGCGATTGCAGTGCGGGACGGCATCGGCACCCAGATGTTTGAGGTGACCGTCGCCTTTGACGATACCGGCAGGTGCAAGCTGAAGGTGAACGGCGAGGAGCGGGATTTTTGGCAGGTGCGGCGCATGGCTCTGGAAGACCTTATGTTTCGCGGCCTTTGAGCTCTCCGTCTACGGCACCACATCCAGTCCATACGATGGGTGCTTGAAGGTTCCACCAATCCTGATGGGCACGATCTCTCCCGCTTTCTTTTTCTTCAGGAATGGCTCCAGGGATTTAATCAGAACCGATTTCATCCCCTTCTCTCCCTTGGAGAGCTTGTTTTCAAGCTGCAAACTACCGTGCAGGTCAATGTGCTGCGTCAACAGCCCATACGTCCCATGGACGTGCGCTTGCGCCCCCGGAACGCTGAAGGAAAGATCTGCGAACGTAGCAACCGTGCGATCAAGCGCGACATGCCCCTTCAGATCCTCGACCACGCCTGCGGGATCGTCATTTTCTTTCTCGCCCTGCCCCACCTGACTGAGATTGTCAATCTTCTTCTGGCTCGCCGGCTGGGCAAGGCTCGCGTCGGCGATTCCAAAATCTCCCAGCAGCTTCACTCGCTCGATCAAGCTTCCCTTCCCCGGCGGAACCGTGACTTGCGCTTTGAAGTTCATCGTCCCATTCAACGCAGGACGATCGGCGTGCGCCAGGAGTTCCAGCCAGTCCTGTATCCGCCCTTGCTGTTCCGCCGCGTCCACAGAAATTGTCTTGCCTCCCGACGCTTCCTTGTTTGCCACATCGACTCGCGATACCAGTGAAGTGCGGTTAAACTGCGCCTCCACCGAAGGTAGAGAAACTTCTCCGTCGAGCCCGTTGACAATACCCTGGAATTTCGTTTTCAGGTCTACCGCGTGATGGCTCCGCGTTATCTGAAAATCGGGCGTGTCGGTAGTGCCTTCGATTTCGATGTGCTGCAGAATGCCCTTGAACTTCCCGCTCGACGATAGCGTTCCTGCAATGCCGTGAAATACGCTCAAGTCTGCATTCTGAAATTCATAGGAGCCCGACAGCGCCGTCTGCCCCAGGTTCTGCGCCTGCAAAGGACCGAATTCTCCGTCCGTCCGAATTTCTCCGGGAGGCTTCGGATTCAGCAGCGCAGCGTGGAACGACATCGGTCGGTCATCGGCCACGGACTGCAGCGTCAACTGGTGAATTTCGAACTTAACGGGCTCTGCTCCGGGTTTGTCGGAAGCAAACTCAACGACCGCACCATCCGCGACGATCTGATCAATAATCACTGCGGACTGCTTGCCGCCGGCGGCTCGCGGCATGTCGCCGCCGCGTTCCGTCTGCGGCGAGACGAACATGCGCAAACCTTCGATCGTGACCCGTCGAACCCGCGACGGCCTGCTGAAAAACTCCCAATAAGCCCCCTGAATGCTGAGCTTCTCGATCGTGGCGATTGGCCGCGCGCCCTGATCGCGATTGCGGCTGAAACTCACTCCTTCGGCAACGCAGCCCGGCGGAAAATACGTTTCGTGAAACGCCTTCAATTCGACCGTGCTGGAAAACTTTTCCTGCAACGCCTCGACGATCATCTCCCGCTTGAACGGCCATTCGACCATCAGCAACACAACGCAGCCCGCGATCACAACCAGAGCCAGCAATCCGGCAATCTTGATCGGCCGCGACAATACCCTGACCACCTTTCAGTCCTTAGAATGTACTGAGAGTCTAATTCAAGGCGAGCCGAAGAAACTGTTCCCAAACGCACACTCTACTCAACGCCACGGGCCTGCGCCGCCCGAATGTCACCAGCGCGCCGGCGGCCCATTCAAGCCGTCCTTTGGCTTGAATGGGGTAATTGCACGCTCGCCCTTCCGGCCGTTCGATTCCCTTCTCCACCGCCGCAACAAATGCCACGCCTCCAGATACCGTTCATACTTGCTCTGCCGCCGCCACGGCGCCAGCCAGATGCTTCCCTTCCGCACCGCCACCACTCCCGCCGGAATGATGTACCACAAATCCAGCGGGATAATATACGCCGCCACAAAATCAATCTCCTCCAGCACATGCTCCAGCCGCTTCCCCGCCGGAACGTGGCACGGATACGCTCCTCCCTTCGGCCGCCTGATCGTCGATTTCACCTGCACCCGAAACGCCCGGCCATCCTGCTCCACCATCAGATCATACGGAGCCGAATCTCCCCACAGCTTTGCCACTCGAAACCGCTGCTCCATCGCCCGCGCCAAAAATCGAACCTCCGCCCACTCTCCCCGCTCCTTCGCATTCTTAAACTGCATACCTCGTTGCCCCATCGCAATCCTCACCCTCCAAAAACACGAATGGCGCGACCCCTGCTCCCTAAAGATAAAGAGCGGCCGCGCCGTCGGTTGTTTTCTGAATTTTTACTCTATACTTCTATTATATCATACAGCATAGCGAAAACTGCACAACTTTGCGTGCAGTTGCACAAACTATTTTCCCTTTGCTTTCCACCACATAACCCCAATCGTGTAATTTCTACCTATTGACAACCTTTTCTCGGAACCAGGAAAAGAGGCTTTGGACGAAACAGAATGCAGCCCACAGCCTGCCCTGAGCCTGCCGAAGGGGCGCAAGCCGTGGGACAGCCCGCCCGAAACTACCAAGCCCCGGAGGGGCGAAAGAAAATCAGCGACGCCGACGGAGAGCACCGGCCGCGCATCGCAGCACCGTGGAAGAGCGGCGCTTCAGCGCCGCGTAAAGCACTCAGAAAATTAACGGGCTTCAGCCCCCGCGGGTCGCTTAAAGGATTGTCATCCAGAGCGCAGCCAACCGATTCGCAAAGCGAATCGGTTCGCGGAGTCGAAGAGCCTGCCCCGAGCGAAGCCGAGGGGATCCCTACCCCGCGCACGGCACCATCTGCCCGGCAAGGCATTCCCACTCCAAACCCATCAGCCCTTCCCTAACAACACTCACCAACCCCTGTGAGAGGACAATCTAGTTTTGTTCGCCAGACGAAGTCTGTGATGTGCGAACACTCCCGCTCAAGCCAGAACCGGGCCTATGTGGGCCAGCCGCCGTTGATTTTGGGTGGCGCAGCGATTCCAGCGCTGCGATAAAGGCCTCCGAAAGAAGTTGGGCTTTAGCCCCGCCTTCGACCCTGACCTCGACTGCCCGCAGCACCGTGGAAGAGCGGCGCTTCAGCACCGCGTAAAGCCCCCAGAAAATTAACGGGCTTCAGCCCCCGCGAGGTCGCGTTGAAGGATTGTCATCCCGAGCACACCTGGACCACTTACTCGCTTGACAGCCGAAGGGTAAGTCCGGGGTAAACTCCCAAACACCCACCCTAAGTCCCCGAAGGGGACGGCACCGCGGCCGCCGCTCAGCGCCACAACCATCGAAAACGAGTGCTCGAAACGCGTTAGTCCGACGGCATGAGGAAAATCTAGTCTGCTCGCCGGACTAAGTCCGTGACGTGTGAACATCCCCCACTGATGTCAAAACTGGGCATGAGCGGCCCCGGCGGTCGTTGCTGATAGCTGGCACGAAACAGCCGGAGGCGGCCACAAAAGCGAGTTTACAGGCCGTGTAGTCTGACTTTCCTCCGATTCCCGTATTAGGCACTTTCTCATTGACTGCAATGACCCTTAAAACTGTGAACTTTACTCTAGGAACACGGCAGGAGTATAATCGCCTGAAATTCAAAGTTAATTCACTTTGAATATCTGGCCCAGCGGAGGTCGCGATGGCGAGAAACAGCAAGCTGGCCCCCAAGGCAGTGCAACGCATCTACGTCAGTCAAGCGGACGTTCCGTCCAACTCACTCGAAAAAGCACT
>Ga0302325_10031556_pt1 | contig 10899 bp, 4 predicted proteins | sample Palsa_T0_2_FD_201948 | JGI IMG/M metagenome (GOLD analysis project Ga0302325, IMG submission 201948) | Peat permafrost microbial communities from Stordalen Mire near Abisko, Sweden - Palsa_T0_2 | ecosystem: Environmental > Terrestrial > Soil > Palsa > Peat permafrost | place: Sweden: Abisko... | reverse complement strand
GATCCGTGTCGACGGGGTCAGCAACAATGCTGAATTCGGACAGGCAGGTGAGGTAACCACCATAACCAAGAGCGGCACCAATGCAATTCACGGAGCCCTCTTCTGGTACGCCCAGAACCGGGCGTTCGATGCTGCGGCCTTTGGCTCACCCATTAATCCGGTCACCGGCAAAGCGGAAAAGCCGGAGAAGATAGGCAATGACTTTGGCGCCAGCGTGGGCGGCCCGGTAATCGTCCCGCACTTCTACAATGGACGAGATAAAACCTTCTTCTTCGGCACCTACGAGGGCTTTCGTTTTCCCCGGCAATCGACCATCCAAAACCTGGTGCCAACGCCGCTGATGCTGCAAGGCAATTTCAGCCAGGAGCTGCCTCCAGGGAGTCTGTTGGATCCCTTTACCGGCACACCTTATCCCAACAACACCCTCCCTTCGATCAACGCATCGGCCCAACAATTTTTGAGTTTCTTCCCCACACCCAATGTAGGTAACTATCCCACGGTGGCCGCCGCCGAGGCCGGAACCGGATACAACTACGCTGCCAATATCAACTCCAGCTACAACTCCAACCAGGGCGATGCGCGCATAGACCACCGCTTTAACCAAAAGCTGCAGGGCTTTGCCCGGTTCACCTACAAGGACCTGACACTCAACTCTCCGCAAAACCTGAAAATCCCACCGGTCACGGACTTCGATGATTATCGAATCATCGCCAGCTCTTTGCTGTACACCATCACGCCGAATCTGCTGAACGAGTTTCGCTTTGGCTCTACCTATGAGAGCAACGGCGCCAGAAACTTCATCAACGGCGGACCCTACACCGATGCTGCCGGATTTGCTCCCATAGGCCCGACCTATCCGATCAACGGAGTCACCGATATCGCCTTTGCCAACCTCACCTCGCTGACCGCCGGTTATGTCAATTCAACCTCGCTCAGCCATCTGTACGAATACACCGATAACCTGACCTGGACCAAGGGCAAGCACACGCCTAAATTCGGTGTGGATATTCGCGATCTTCAGTCGCTGACGACGCTGGGCGGTTATGGGCTAACCAATTTTTCTGTATTCGTTTTCGATGGCCAGATTACCGGCAATCAATTTGCAGACTACCTTGCCGGTGTTCCCGTGCAGACGCAGTACTTCACGCTGATTCCAGAAAACGATGGCCAATCGGTGTATTACGCCGCATATGCGCAGGACCAGTGGAAGGCTTTGCCCAACCTGATCATTTCGTATGGCATCCGCTATGAATACCATCCCTCCTACCATGACGGAAAAGGAGCCATCGGCAACTTCGATCCCTCCACTCCGTCAACTGGCAAAGGCGTCTATCCGGATGGCTTCGCCAATATCCTCGATCCCTCCTTCCTGGCCACGTTCGATGCCTGTGGTTACGGTCCGGCGAGCACACCCTACGCGAATTGCACTCCGATTGTCTCGAACAGCCAGGACCACATTCCGAACAGCCTGCGCAAGTCTGTCAAAGATCGCTTTCTGCCTCGCTTCGGGTTTGCCTGGCGCCCCTTCGACGATGACAAGACTGCGGTGCGTGGCGGTTTCGGTGTTTACAACACGACCATGCTCGGCCAGATCTTCTTCTCCTTGACAGATACTCTGCAGGCGGCCAGCCTTGTCTATCAGAACGCAGCCACGCCCACCGGCCCGGCCTATGCGTGGCCTGCCAGCACGCCCGGCTCAGGCACATCGGCTGTTCAGTATGGCGCCTCTTCCTTCAACACCTCTTTGCAGATCAACTGGAAAGATCCCTATTCCATGCAATGGAATCTCTCCGTCGATCACGAGTTTCCCAACGGGATTGGCGCCCGCATTTCCTATATTGCGATGAAGACCGATAACCTGGTCTGGGCGCCCAATTACAACGATATGTCCTACTCCAGTACGACGCCGGCCGCCAGCCGCCCGCTTACCGACCGGCCCTTTCCGAACTGGGGCGCGGTCAACACGCGCCTCACCGGTGCGCAGGCCACCTACGAGTCTTTGCAGGCAGAAGCCAACCATCGTTTCCAGCACGGCTTCACCTTCCAGTCGGCCTACACCCTGGCGCAAAATCTGGCTGATAACCAGGGTCCCACCTCAACCGGCTTTGCTACCGAGAACGGTAGCAGTGTCAATTCGGTTTCCTCCTATTTCGGCAACCGTGAGATCGACTTCGGCAATGTCTACGGTACGCGTCGACACCGCTGGATTAACACCGGGGTCTTCGAGCTCCCCTTTGGCCATGGGCGCGCTTTCGGCAGCGGCATGAACCACCTGGAAGATGTAGTGGCAGGTGGGTGGCAATTAAGCGGCATCTTTCTCTTCCAGACCGGACCCTTCCTGACGGCTTTCATCCCCAGCAACGATGCCGATCCGTCCGGCACCGGCTCGGGAGTCCTCTGGGGGCGCCAGCAGCATCCCGATGTCATCGGGAACAAGGTGCCGACGCACCAGGGCCGAACGCAATGGCTCAATCCCAGCGGTTTTGCTTGCCCTAGCAACACCGGCTATTCCCCCAGCTCTTATGCCGGCAACTTCTGCGGAGTGGGTGTAACCTCCAATCCGATCGGTCGCTTTGGAAATGAATCCGTCGGAGACATTGTTGGGCCAGGAACCGTTAATTTGTCCACTGGCCTGAGCAAGCAGGTTGCAATCACGGAACGTGTTCATCTGCGCGCCGAGGGTACCTTCACCAACGTCCTGAATCACACCAATCTCAACGATCCGGTTCTCGACATCACCAATCCAGCCTTTGGCATCATTACGTCCGCGCGCGGATCAGATTTTGGAGGCAACCGTACTGGGCAGCTCTCGTTGCGAGTCGAATTTTAAGATGACCCGATTGCTGGCGTGGTCGGTCCTGGTCGCGCTACTCTCTTCCAGTGTGCTAGTTGAGACGCAATCTCAAAAAGCATCCGCACCGCCTGGATTTCCTGCAATCCTGCCCAACGGCCGTCAGGTTGATCCCGTGGGTGGCTGGATTCCCGTGGCGCCTTTCTCCTTTGCAATTGCCCTGCGCGGCGACAGCGCGCAAATGGCAGTGCCTTCCATCGGCTATCCCTTTTCTCTGAACATTGTCGACCATCCTGAGAGCGCCTCTCCTTCGGTTCGGCGGTTCCCCAAAGGCCAGCAGAGCGACCCCCAGGTCCAGGTGCACATGGGGGTCGCATATTCGCCCGACGGGAAGCTGCTCTATGACGCAACCGGCGATACTGGCGCGGTCGATGTGCTCTCCACCGAAGACTGGCGGCGAGTGGCGAGGATTCCCCTGGAGGATGCCAACGGCAAAGCCGGGATACCCGCGAGTTATGCGGCAAATCTCGTTCTTTCCCCAGACGGCAGGTTGCTTTTCGTGCTCGACCAGGGAAACTGGCGCGTCGTGGTGGTCGACGCCATAGCCCACGAGCGAATCGCATCGTTTGCCACTGGTTCGAACCCGTTGATGCTTGCGCTTGCTCCCGATGGCCGCCGGCTCTACATAACCAACTCCGGCCTCTTCGAGTACCAGCTGGTAGGCGGAGTGGATGCTCATGATCCGCTTCATACCGGACTGCACTTTCCGCCCTTTGGATATCCCTCGAAAGCCGCCCGCGAAGGGACCGTGGCCGAAGGACATCCCGTTCACGGCTTGGGAGACGAGAATAGCAACCGTGGCAGTTCGCTGTGGACCTATGACATCACCGATCCGCGCGCCGCAAAGCTGGTTTCGAAGCTGAGGCTAGGCGCTCCGATTACTGAGCGCCCCAACGGTGTCGTCGGTGGTGGGTCGCCGTCGGGAATTGTCGCATCGCAGCGGCATGTCTACGTGGCCATCGCGCACCAGGATGCCATAGCTGTCGTCTCCCCCGATGGAAAACGGCTGGAGCAGGAGATTGCCCTGAGCCCCTTCGCCGGTAAGCCTTTCTATGACACGACCGGCCGTCCCTTACGTGGCGTAATGCCGTGCGGTCTCGCGTTGGACCGCGACCGGCTGTATGTTGCAGAATCCGGAATTGATGCTGTCGGCGTGATCGACGTTAGGCAAAACGAAGTGCTGGGCCACCTGCCCGTCGGGTGGTATCCGGCTGCGTTGACGGTATCTCCCGATCATCAATACCTATATGTTGTGAACAGCAAGGGGAAGGGAAGTGGCCCCAACGCCAGCCGTCCTGAGGAGCAAGGGAACCCCGAGGCTCGCGGTGTGTATGTAGGCGACTTAGAGTTAGCCAGTATCTCGGTCATCGCACTGAATAGTGCAAACAACCTTGAGGAGACGACGGCCGCCGTGGTGCGCAACAACCAGGCAGCCCTCTCAGCCAAGATTGCTCTACCCCACATTCGCCATGCGTTCTTTATCATCCGCGAGAATCGCACCTTCGACGAGATCCTGGGGGATCTTGCTGGAGCCGACGGTGTTCCTGGTCTGGCCCGCTACGGGACCCATGGATGGGTACAGGAGGATCCCACTCTGCACGATCTGGTGGTAACCCCAAACGCCCATGCGCTGGCGAAGCGCTTTGCCACCAGTGACCGATTCTTTGTGGACAGCGACACTTCAACCGACGGGCACCGCTGGGCGGTCGGGATGGCTCCCGCACCCTGGCTCGATATTGCATGGCCGGCGACCAACCTCGGCCGAAGGTCAGAAGATGTGTTGAGCGCCGCCCCCGGAAGGCGTGCCTTGAGCGGAAATACGGACGGTCCTATGCCGGAAGATGAGCCGGAGTTCGGCTCACTCTGGGAGCACGTCGCGGGCGCCCGGCTCAGCCTGCTTAACTACGGCGAGGGACTTGAGCTGGAGGGCGCCGACGAGCGGGAGGGAACCGAACCCGAAGGTCAGCGTTTATATTTGAACGCTCCCGTGCCCCGGCCGGTCTTTGAATCGACCGATCGAGCCTATGCCACCTTTAACCTCGGCATTCCCGATCAGCTCCGTTTCGCCGAATTCGCCAGGGACTTTAAACGAAGGGTCGACCGCGGCTACACCCCTGCCCTGACGGTCATACGCTTACCCAACGATCACACTGCTGATCCGCGGCCTAAGGACGGCTATCCCTTCCGCGCCTCCTACGTTGCGGATAACGATCTGGCGCTGGGAAAGATAGTAGAGACCATCTCGCACAGCCCCATTTGGAAAGACAGCGCCATTTTCGTAACCGAAGATGACTCGCAAAGCGGAGTGGATCATGTGGACGCGCACCGAAGTGTTCTCCTGATCATGAGCCCGTGGGTTAAGCCGGGTTACATCTCCCACCGCCACAGCAGTATGGTCAGCATCCAAAAGACAATCTACGAATTGCTGGGCATCGGGCCTTTGAATCTGGAAGACGCACTGGCCGCTGATTTGAGCGATGAGTTTGCCGATACTCCCGATCCGCGGCCTTTCCAACGGCTGGATGTGGATAGCCGGGTCTTCGATGAAAAGAAAGCGAAGGTCGCGCAACCGAAGAACGCAGCCGAGGCAAAAAAGTTGCTGGACTGCGACGATCCGCGAGACATCGCCGCGCAGTTTCATCGCCCTTCGTCCTCGCAACCGAAGTGATCAAATCTTCGACAGAGTGGTAATGGCCGTCCGGACTTCTGTTCACCAACTCCTCTCCTTGGAAGCGCCCCTCTCCTTTGTCATCCCGACAGTGATTCCTTTATCAGCAACAAAAGACTGGGTGGCCCATTCAAGCCTTCTTTTGGCTTGAGCGGGGTTGTTGCGGACCCCGGCCCTCCGCTCTGTTTCGTAGGAGCTTGCTCGGTCCGATCCGGATTCATGCCGCAGAAGTCACTTGACTCAAACCTCACACTTGTTTAGTCTATGCCTGTAGCCAACAGGCCTATGACCAAGTCCACTGCCCGCGATCTGTTCCCCGGCGCACTCGAAATGATGATCCTCGAGTCGCTTCGCCGCCAGCCCGCCCACGGCTATGCCTTGGTCCAACACATCCAGCAGCGATCGAATAACCTCCTCCAGGTGGAGGAAGGCTCGCTATATCCCGCGCTTCAGCGGCTGCTCAAGGCAGATCTGGTGAAGGCCAGGTGGGGTGTCTCGTCCACCAATCGCCGGGTGAGGACCTACCAGATCACCGCTTCCGGCCTGCGCCATCTGGAGCAGGAGATTTCCAGCTTTGAACAAATGTTCGAAGGCATCGCATTAGTCCTCAATCCAGGAAAGTCCACAGCCACCTAAGAGGAACTTCTTATGAATTGGCTACCTGATATCTTCCATCGCAGAAAAATCTACGGCGACCTCGCTGAGGAAATGCGCATCCACCTCGAAGAACGGACGGAGCAGTTGATCAGCGAAGGCATGAGCCGGAAAGAGGCGGAACAAGCGGCCCGGCGCGCTTTTGGAAATGCCACGGTGCTGGAAGAGCGCAGCCGTGAAGTGTGGCAAATGCCCTTCGTGGAATCGCTCGGGAGGGATTTGAAGCTGGTATTCCGGCGATTGGGAAAATCCCCAGGATTTGCCGCTACGGTCATCCTCACCCTGGCAATCGGAATCGGCGCCAACACAGCGGTCTTTAGTGTGGTCAACAGCACTCTGTTCAGGCCTCTGCCCTATCCGAATGCGGAGCAATTGGTAGCAGTCCGGCTGATCGCTCCCGGGGCCGCGGGGCTGGCCGACTTCTCCACTGGTCTCCCCCTTTCGTCCTCTATGTATCTCACCTTCGCCGGGCAGAACCGGACGTTGCAATCGTTCGGTGTGTGGAGAGCGGGCACGGCAAATGTCACCGGCGTGGCCCAGCCGCATGAAGTGCACACTGTTTTAATCAGCGATGGTGTGCTGCAAGCGCTCAGTGTACCGCCTGTCGTTGGCCGCTGGCTCCTGGCGGCTGATCAAGATCCGCATGGTCAGAAAGCTGTCATGCTCAGCTACGGCTACTGGCAGCGCCGCTTCGGCGGAGATCCATCCGTGATCGGCCGCAGCGTTGCGATCGATGCGCAGCCGCGGGAGATCGTCGGCGTCATGCCGAAGGGGTTCGAGTTGGTGAACGCCGATTTCGATGTGATTGCGCCGTTCGCCTTTGACCGCAACAAACAACAACTGGCTGGTTTCGGTCTGCAGGGAATCGCCCGGCTCAAGCCGGGGATTCCCATTACACAGGCGAATGCGGACGTGAAGCGGATGCTGCCTATCTGGGAGGACTCCTGGCCGGCGGGCGTCGCTGGTCTCAAGGCGCACTTTTACGAGAAGACCTGGAGAGTCGCGCCCGCTATTCGTCCCCTCAAGCAGGAAGTCATTGGCAATGTTGGCAATGTGCTGTGGGTGGTGATGGGTACGATCGGCGTGGTAATGCTGATTGCTTGCACCAATGTGGCGAATCTGTTGCTGGTGAGAGCGGATGGCCGGCAGCAGGAGCTTGCTATCCGGGCTGCGCTCGGCGCCGGGCGAGGGAGAATTGCGTGGGAACTGCTGCTCGAAAGTGCAGCTCTCGGACTCATAGGCGGTGTGCTCGGAATCGGGATCGCCTATGAGGGTCTGCGGCTTTTGGTGGCCATCGGTCCGGCTAATCTTCCTCGCCTGGGCGAGATCTCCCTGGATGGCCGGTCGCTGTGGTTCACTCTGGCGCTCTCGCTGCTATCCGGCCTGTTGTTCGGATCGATTCCGATTCTGAGATACGCTGGGCGACGCATGCCCGCCTCTCTGCGCATCGCCGGCCGGGGTGCGAGCGTAAGCCGGGAACGCCAGCGCTCCCGCGATCTGCTGGTTGTAGCCCAGGTGGCGATGGCGTTGGTGTTGCTGGTGAGTGCCATGCTGATGATTCGCACCTTCCAGGCACTGCGCCATGTCGAGCCCGGGTTCACGCAGGCGGAACATCTGCAGACCGTTCGCATCTCTATCCCGGCCTCCCTCATAGCGGACCCGCAACTGGTTACCCGCACGCAAAACAACGTTGTCGACAGGTTGGCAGCGATTCCGGGTGTGACCTCGGTGGGGTTCGCGGACGCGATGCCGATGGATGGAATCCAATCCAACTGGAACGGGGTTCAAATTGAGGGGAAGAACCTGGGTGAGGACACGCCCATGCGACTGTTCCGATACGTTGCACCCGGTTTTTTCCATACTTCTGGTACAAGGATGGTTGCCGGACGCGACCTCACCTGGACAGACATTTACGGGCGAAGGCCGGTGGCAATCGTTTCCGAGAATCTTGCCCGCGCATCGTGGGGCACGCCCTCGGCTGCGCTGGGCAAGCGATTACGCGACTTTGATGACGCACCGTGGTCCGAAGTGGTCGGTGTCGTCGAGGACGTCCATGTGAACGGCGTCCAGGAGAAAGCGCCCGCTATGGTGTATTGGCCTTCGATGGCGCCGGGTATCTACGGACCCAATACATTTGATGCCACCCGCGCGGCGACATTCGCGATCCGAAGCGATCGCGCCGGGACTGAAGCTTTCCTCAGCGAGATCGAGCAAGCCGTTTGGTCAGTAAATTCGAGCCTGCCGCTGGCGTCGGTGCAGACCATGCAGGAGATTTACACCAAGTCGCTGGCACGAACCTCGTTCACCCTGGTAATGCTTGGCATTGCGGGAGCCATGGCCATTGTGCTGGGCATCATCGGCATCTACGGCGTGATCTCGTATGCGGTGTCACAACGCACCCGCGAAATCGGAATCCGGTTGGCGCTGGGGGAACAAAAAGGGCGTCTCAAGTGGATGTTCATCCGCTCCGGATTGGTGCTGACGGGAAGCGGTGTGGCCATCGGTCTGGCCGCGGCAGCAGGTTTGATGCGGCTCATGAAATCGCTGTTGTTCGGAGTCAGTCCGTTGGATCCTGTTACCTACGTGTCGGTGCTAGTCGTTTTAGTGGCGTCCGCAGTGCTCGCCAGTTATCTGCCGGCTCGCCGTGCGGCAGCGGTGAATCCCGTAGAAGCTCTAAGAGCTGAGTGACTCGGTTAACGGCGTTGTTTGGACATTCCCTTCGGCGCTGTCGCTCTCCCATTTAGTACCCGTGTAGCCGGACTGGGCCATGAGCCTACCCATGGGCTGGTAGTCGGCGGGGTCTTCTGGTTGCCAGGTCGCTAGCCCGTCAACATAGCGGTTGAACATACAGAAGGCGGCGGCGATAAGAACCGTGTCGTGAATTTCGCGGTCCGAAGCATTCTGCGTGCGAGCATCGGCAATATCTTGCGCAGTAACGTACTTGCCGCCCTGCCGAACCTTGTCTGCTATGGCGAGCAGCGCCCTCAGCTTAGGTGACACCCGTGCAGACCGGAAATCGGTCTTCACCGACTCGACCCAGGCGTAATCCACTACGTCGCCGCCGAGGTGCTCGGCCGCGGCGGCACTATGCGAGAGCTGGCAGAAACGGCAGTCGTTTCCCGAAGAGACAAATGCTGCGATTGTTTCCCGCTCGGCTGAGGTAAGCGTATTTTCCCCCCGCAACAATGTCTCGGCGAGCTCGCGCAACGGTGCTGTGGTTTCGGGCCGAAACTTCATCGGTCCCAGAATGCCGGGTAGACCTTCTTCTAACGGGATATGTGCCATCGTAATCTCCTTCTTAAAAGCTGAACCTTAGAGATGCCTGCAGCTGCCGTGCGGGGCTCACATAGTTGGCGGTCCCGAAGGTGGGGTTCGCAGGACTGCTGATATTGTCGCCAAACTGGTGGGGCACCGGGCCAAGGAAGTCCGGCGCGCCATAGACCTGATCGATGTTCTGTACGTTGACGTGGTTGAGCAGGTTGAAGGCTTCCATGCTGGCCACCGCCTTGAAGCGCTCGGTGATTGAAAAGACCCGCTGCAGGCGCACGTCAGTGTCGTAATAGGACGCGCCGCGATAGGAGTTGCGGCCCAGGGTTCCGGTCCGGTCAGAAAAAGGAAAACCGTCGCCATTCACGTCGAATCCCGCAAGGATCGAAAAGTATCGGGGACTTTGTATTGTATTCAGCATCGAAAATTTGAAGTTACGAAGATAGACAGGCCACTCCGCCGGTGTTTCGGCAAGCAGCGAGAGCACAAACCGGTGACGAATGTCGTTGTCGCCGACTGCGCGATCGCCGTTGGGGTCGAGATAATTCTGCGGCGTGTCGGTAAGCTGCACGTCGGTCGCGATATCGATGGATTTGGAGAAAGTGTAGTTCGCTAATACGCTGTAGTGCCCGGCGAAATTCCTGCGCACGCTCACCACCCCGCCGTTATAGATCGAATATCCGGTGGGAGTAGCGATCAGTGCAAACCCGAAGCGCGGATCCGCTGGGGTAAAAGCCTGGCGCCCATCAGGAAGTGTTCCGCTGGGCAGACCGTTGACACTGTAATAGACCGGCATCTTCAGGCCGTGAACGTACTGATAGCCGGTGGTCATGACCCACCCGTGGCCCAGCGAACTCTCAAGCTCCAGGCTGGCTTGTTCGGCGTAAGGGTTGGCAAATTTACGCTGGATATAGCCAAGCGGAAACTGCTGCAGGGTGGCCGGCGAGGGGTAGACGCCGCCCGTCGTGAATGCGCGGAAGGCCTGCGAGGCCAGGAAAGGGCCAGACACTCCCACGACGCCGGACACACCCAGACCAACCACCCCGTTGGATGGATCCGTGAAGTCGGGAACCAGAGGGTTGTTCATCGCTGTGAATGCAGAGGCGCCCTGCCAGCCGACCATCAGGTCGCTGTAGTCCCACGGTCCCGTGAATAGTCCAAAACCGGCGCGGATGACCTCCTTGTTTCCGTTCATCGCATACGCCAGCCCCACGCGAGGCTGCACGTTGCCGTAATTGTTCGGGTTAAGTTTGCCGATCACCCGCACGTCGGCGGCGGACGGAAAGAGGTCGACATCATAACGCAGACCAAGTGTGACAGAGAGGTTATTCGTCGCTTTCCACTGATCCTGTCCGTAGAAATTCATTAGGCGGTGCCAGAATTTCAAGGTGGTTGCGTCGACAAATGCAGGAGCGGCGCTGCCGGCGTAGAGAGATCCCGAAAAAGGCAGTGGGCGCGT
>Ga0302325_10031555_pt1 | contig 10899 bp, 4 predicted proteins | sample Palsa_T0_2_FD_201948 | JGI IMG/M metagenome (GOLD analysis project Ga0302325, IMG submission 201948) | Peat permafrost microbial communities from Stordalen Mire near Abisko, Sweden - Palsa_T0_2 | ecosystem: Environmental > Terrestrial > Soil > Palsa > Peat permafrost | place: Sweden: Abisko... | reverse complement strand
AAGCCGGTGCTGTAGATCAGGCAGTCGACCTCGTGCTCGACCCCGTCCGCGCTCACGATCCCGCCCGACGTCAACCGCGCCGCCGGCGAAGTGATCAGCTCCACGTTCGGGCGCCCGAGCGCGGGCAGGAAGCTCGAGCTGAACAGCACGCGCTTGCAGCCGAACGTGTAGTCGGGCCAGACCTTCCGCCGCAGCGCCTGATCGGGCACCTGCATCCGCATGAACAGCGTCGACTTCAGCCGGCCGATCCGGCCGACCGTGCGTGGGTGGCGGATCATCAGCGTCAGCGACTCGCCGTACTCGTACACGAACCGACGGCGAAACCACTGCAGGCCCGGGACGTGCTCGATCGCGCCACGAAATAAGGCCGGGTACGGCCGGTTCTTCCGCGGCAGGAACCAGTTGCCGGTCCGCTGGAACACGTACAGCCGGTCGACGAGTGGCGCGATCTCCGGCACGAACTGCACGGCGCTCGCACCGGTGCCGATCACGGCAACCCGCTTGCCCGACAGCGGATACGAGTGGTCCCAGTCAGAGGAGTGGAAGCTGTGGCCCTCGAACGTGCCCTCGATCCTCGGGTACGCCGCCTGGTGGAGCTGGCCCGTCGCGACGATCACCGCGTCGGCATCCCAGCTGCGCCCGTCGGCGCTCGTCACCGTCCACGTGCATGAATCGTCGTCCCACGCGCACCCGCTGACCTCGACTCCGGGCTGCACGAGCTCCGCGACGCCCTCCTTACGCGCCACTCCCTCCAGGTATTCGAGGATCTCCGCCTGCGGCGAGCACAGCCGCGTCCAGTCGCGGCGCTGGGCGAACGAGAACGAGTACAGGTGGCTCGGCACGTCGCAGGCAGCGCCTGGGTACGTATTGAACCGCCACGTCCCGCCGAGCCCGGGCCCGCGCTCGAGGATCGTCAGATCCGAGAATCCGTGCCGGCGCAGCTCGATCGCGGCGGCGACGCCGCCGAAGCCGGCGCCGACGATCAACACCCTCGGGTCCCGCGCGCTTCGCACGGACATAAGCCTACGACCTCTAGGCTCTGCTCGTGAGCGCTGAGGAGCACCTCCCGACCACCGATGAGGAGCTGCTGCTGTGGCTCGGGGACGAGCCGAGCAGCATCCGTGCGGCTGACGCGGAGCGAATCGAGCGCATCTCGGAGGAGATCGCCGCCGGGTTCGACAGGCTCGCGACGCTCGGCCCCGCGGTCACGTTCTTCGGCTCCGCGCGCACGCCCGACACGCACCCTCACTACCAGCAGTTCCGCGAGATCGCCGCCGCGGTCGGCCGCGCCGGCTACGCGATCATCACCGGCGGCGGCGGCGGGCTGATGGAGGCCGCCAACCGCGGTGCGCGCGACGCCGGCGTCACCTCGGTCGGCTGCAACATCGAGTTGCCGCACGAGCAGCGGCTGAACCCGTACGTCGACATCAGCCTCCGCTTCCACCACTTCTTCGCCCGCAAGCTGATGTTCGTCCGCTACGCGAGCGCGTTCGTGATCGGTCCGGGTGGCTTCGGCACGCTCGATGAGCTGTTCGAGGCGCTGACGCTGATCCAGACCGGCACGATCAAGCACTTCCCGGCGATCCTCGTCGGTGACGGCGAGTGGGGCGGGCTGATCGCCTGGCTGCGCGAGAAGGCGCTCGCCGACCGCAGGCTGAACGACGCCGACATCGACGACTTGCACATCGTCGAGGATCCGGACACGGTCGCCGAGATCATCGGTCACGCGCACGCCGAGCAGCGCGCCCACGCCCGCCGGACCGCGCGCCAGGGCGGCTGACCCCGCGCAGGCGCGGCCTATCTAACTCTTCACGTGCACCAGCGAGAAGAGATGGGCCTCGCTGCTCGACTTGATCCCGGCGCCCATCGATTTCGTCGCGGCGCGTCCGAGGACGCCGTCGTTGATGCCGTCGATGCCGACGTTGATGTCCTCGGTCGGATCGACGTCGTGGATCGTGACCATGTACTCCTTCGCCTGCCTGGCGCCGGCGATCCCGGCCAGCTTGCCGACCGCGTGCAGCGCGGCGGCGCCGAACGTGTCCTCGAACGTCTGGCCGCCGGCGGTCGCCAGCGACAGTCCGACCCCGTTGGCGATCGGGTCGTTCTCGGGGTTGAAGAACACCTCGACGTTCGCGCCCTTGCGGACGACCTTGAGAACCTTCGGGGCGTCCGGCGTCGCAAGCTTCGGCGAGGTGAACTTGCTCAGCACCAGCACCCGGCCCGGAGTCCCGTCGGTGTTCGTCAGGAACGCCTCGATCTCGTGCTTGTGCCCGAAGTCCGGCGTCGGCTCGAACAGGATCGGCAACCCGCGCTTGGGGATGTGCTTGGCGCTGATGTCACCCGCCAGTACCTGGTCGACGGTCGGCCCGTGGTCGATCACCGAGACCGTGCCCTGGAAACCGGCCGGGACCTTGAGCAGCACCGCGCGCAGGCGCGACTCGTCCAGCGGCGGCACGTCGATGTCCTTGGAGGTCGGGTGCTTCAGCTCGGTGAAGATCTTGACCGACGTGTCTGGCAGCTCGATCGACGGCGCGATCCTGAAAATGTTGGGGTTGTTCAACTCGCTGCTCGGGAACGTCCGCCCGTCGGTCTTGATCTCGAAGCCGGTGCTGAGGGTCTTGAGCGTGGCGACGTGGACCGCGCCGTTGAACGACGACGGCTTGGCCGGCGGCGCCGAGTACGCCTTCGCGATGTCGATCACCGGAGGCGAATTCGTGGCCACGCTGAGCGTCCACTTGCCCTTCCCAGGGTCGGCGACGAACAGCGTCGTGGTCGTCACCCGCTGACACGAGATCGGCCTCTTCGGCGTCGTGCAGAAGGCAGAGCTCAGCTTGTTCGGGTCCGATGTCGGCACCGGGTCCTGGGCGACGAGCGAGGTTCCCTCGTCGGTCTGGCCGCCGGTCGTGCCGCCGCTCAACCCCGCCTCGGAGTCGAAGCCGTAGTAGCCCGGCGTCGGCGGCGTCTCGATCACGCGCGAGTCGGCCGTCCCGCCCGGTCCCGAGAGCGTCACGATCGGCGTCTCCCCGACCGCCTCCGAGCTCAGTAGCGAGTGCACCTGGACGGCGACGGTCGTCTTGACGCAGTGCTTTTGCCTCGTCGGCGTGCAGTCGCCCTTGCGATACAGGACAAGCTTCGTCGAGCCCCCCGCGGCTAACGGCGCCTGCGCGGCCGCGGTCGCGGCGGGCCCGTCCCGCGACGTGGCGACGTTCCGTAGCGCCGCTGGGATGTACGGGGTCAAATCGCAGCCGGTGAAAAGATGCACGCCGCTCTCGGGGCCCGACCAGATCACCGCGACGCCGGCGCTGAGCGTGACGAACAGCAGGTTGATCGAGCCGCACGCCGCGACACCCTCGTTGGAGATCAGCCCCTGCACCCCGAGGCAGATGAACAGGCAGGCGCTACCCGTGCCCTCCGCATAGAACTGGAAGCTCGGGCTGAAGATCATCGCGCCCTTGACCGTGATGTTGAGGCTCGCGGGCCCGAAGTCCTTGCTGATCGAGACGGACATCCCGACGGTGTTCTTTGTGAAGTCGAGCGAGAAGTTGCCGAACTGGAAGCCGAACAGCCCGACCGACCCCTCAAAGTCGGCGCTCGGGTTCGGCGGCGAGGAATTGACGATCACGCCGGCCTCGATGTCGACCACGTCGAGGATCGAGGCCTCGATCGCGCCCGCAACCTCGACCGGGTCGGTCTGGATGTCGAACTTCAGGTCGTTGACGATCAGCGGCCCGATCGGGACGTTGCCGGAGATCTCACCACCGGCGTCGATCAGCCGCCCGTGGCCGATCTCGAAGCCGACGTCGACGTCGTTGAGCGGTAGCGGCCCCGGGATGTTGACGTCGATGTTGCCGACGAAATCGCCGGTCGAGGCGATGTAGCAGAACTGCGCTCCGGCGGGCAGCTGGATCGGGCCGAGGTCGGTTCCCTGCGGAATGTCGAGCCCGCTCATGTTGGTCACGCTTGGCGGGCACGACGGGACACTCGGGAAGCCGGGCAGGCCGAGATCCGCCTGATGCGCGCGCACAACGGGCTTGGGGAAGCTCGCGGCACTGCCGTCGATCACCCGGTGCGGCTTGCGCACATGGCCGCGCGCGACGTTGGCGTACTGGTTCGTTGACAAGGCGACTATCGCCGGGACGTCCGACCCCTGCAGCACCACCTGCGCGGTCGCCGGCTGCGAGGAGCCGTTGTTGAACCCGCCCGGCAGCGCATCCCAGAACGCGATCCGCGACTGCCCGTTGGTGGTGAACGTCAGGCACGGTTCGGTGGTGACATTGAAGTTCTCGTACTGCGCGCCACTCGGCAGGTGCCATGCCTGGGCGCCCGGGTACAGACCGCAGCCGGTCGGCGATGTGGTGCCCGTCGGCGGGGTGCCAACCGGAGACAGACTGCTGACCGAAGGCCCTAGATACCAGTCGGCGGCCGCGATGTTGAACTGGGGAAGCTCGGCGATCCCGGGCGGCGAGGCGGCGCTGTTCTGGCCACCTGAGAGCGTTACGTACAAATCTCCGGCCGCGGCGCTCTGGCTGGTCGAGGGCGGCCCACAGTGAGCCTGGTCGATCGCCGTCGGGCTCTCCAGGTCACCCGTCGGGATCTGGCACGACCCGTCCGTCACGTACACGAGGTTCGGGTTGTGCTCAAAGTCGACGACGATCTGGTCCCCGGGCTGCGGAACCAGCGGGACGCCGTCGATGTCTACCGGGCTCGAGCTCACGTACAGCTGCCTGGGACCGGTGCTGCTTCCGGCCGTCACCACGGTCACGCACTGCCCAGAGAACCCGAGCGATGCGGTGCTGTTGTTCTCCTTGCCGTCGTCGAGCGTGATCGGCTGTGAGTTGATCGCCTCGCAATCGCCCGCGCGCGAAGGCGGCACCGCCTCGAACCCATCGATCCGCGTGATCGCCGCCAGCCCAGACGTGTCGTACGCGGCGACCGACACCGAGTAGATCCCCTGCTGCGCGAAGCGGACGTTGAGCCCGTTCGGGTCGGTCGTGATGATGTCGGGGCTGTCGCCGGCCGTCCCCGACAGGCCGTACAGGCCGCCCGTGGCAATGGTCGGGTCAGCGCTCGCGTGGGCGACCGGCGAGCGGTGCTTGGCGGCGGCCTTCGCGACTGCGGTCTTGACGATCACGTTCGGGCCACTCGTCGGCAGCGCCTCCGGCTTCGCGTTCGCGTTGACGGTCCGAATCGCGTACGAGCCACAGTCGTGGTACGGGAACGCGCCGGCCTCGAGATCGCTGAACACCGGCATCGGGAACGGGGTCAGCGTGGTCGGGGTCGACGGGACGATCACCTTGACCCCGCCCAGACTCCCGGTCCCGATCGTGACATCCGCGGCCGTCGGGTGCTTCGGAGGCTTCGGAGGCTTCGTCGGCGGGCCCGACGGCGGGTTCGAGGCCGTCTGCGTCGGCACGCTGAAGCCCCCGAGCTTGCCCACCGGACAGGTCGTGCTCGGCTGACTGAGCAGCTGGTTCGGCTGGCCGACCGCGACCGCGTAGTACAGGATCGGATCGGTCCCGCCGGAGCTTCCGGTCGTGTCGAAGTTCAGCTCGGTGCCCGAGTTCGGGTTGCTCGAGCCGTCGCCCGCGGTGATCTGGAACGGCGGCGCGCTGTTACCGGGGGCGATGCACGGCGACCCGGCCGGGTACACGACCTTGACGCACAGGTTGAGCGTCGGGTGGGTGGCCGGCGTCAGCGGCACCTGCTTCGTGTACGGCGCCGAGGGCACGCCCTCGGCGTCATAGGCGATCATCGTGATCGTCCGCGGCAGCACTCGCTTGCCCTTCCCCTCGCTGGCCCCTGTGGACGGCCCGAACGTACCGTCGAGGTTCGTGTCAGTGCCGACGACGGTCGCGTAGTTGTAGAGGAAGTTCCACTGGTCCTCGAGCTGTTGGGCGCTGTCGACGCCGTAGGTGACGAGGTCGTACGGGCCGAACTGAACTGCAGCGTTGACTCCGGGGTACCCCTCAGTGGTCCAGAGGGGCGGTGCCGACGGGTTGTACGGCGTCGACGGACAGCCGCTGTAAGCCCCGTAGTCCTCGGTGGAGATCACCGGATAACCGGGGAAGCAGCCGTTGGCTCCGGTGACGATCCCCTGCCCGCCCTGGTACCCGTCGACTGCGTTGAGGTTGACGTTTGCGAGCGGCGGATAGCCGTCCGTCAACGGCTCGGTCCCCGCGCAGTTGGTATACGGATACGCGCAGTACGGCGCCTCCTCCTGCGGCAGCGTCTTGAGTCCGCCCGGCGAGCCGATCCGCGCCAGCGAGCGGTTCCAGAAGTTGATCGCGAACGACTCGAAGCCGGCGGTCGGCGCGACCGTGGTCCTGAGCGTGCAGACGGGGTTTGGACTCGTGAAATCTCCGCGCACGCCGCGTCGGGCACTCGCCTTCCGCGAACGCCGCGCTCGCGCCCGCGCGTCCCGTGCGGTCAGGACCGTGCACGGCATCGACGCCGTCGTCAGCGGCTTGCGCCCGAGGTCCGCCTCACCCGGCGCCGCCGTGAGCTCGGACGCGGTCGGCACGAGCGCGGTGCCTGTGTAGTGACCGCAGGTCCCGTCGGGCAGGCAAGTGAGCTCGGGAGGTCCTGTCGGCGTCGCTCCCGGCGCGAGGTCGAAGTAGAAGTCCTCGCGCACGATCTGGTCCTGAGCGCCAGAGTCGGTCTCCGGCAGCGCCGCCTGCGGGACGATCGTGACCGGATCCGTGACCGCCGTGCTCGCTGCACTGCCGCCGTTGTTGACCGAGGTGCGAAGCACCTCGAAGCTCGCGGTCGGCGGCTTGACCGGGACGACGACGATGTTGTGGGGCGTCGCCGTCAGCGACGCGTGGCCGGGGATCACCGCGGTAACGCGCACGACGTACACCGAGAAGTCGCCGTTGCAGCCGACGGCGGTCTGGCAGCTCGCCTGGTTGGGGTCCGACGGAGGCGTCGGCGGGTCGGGGTAGGCGTGCGTGACGGTGGGGCCGGTCGCGTCGACAAGGAACGGCGCGCTCGGCGAGCCGGTCGGCGTGTCCGTGTCCCCGAAGTCCCACTCGTACGTGACCCCTGGGGTCGGATCGGTGATCGAGTACGTCAGCTGCTGGCGCGAGAGCACCGGATCGGTATCGGGCGAGACGGTGAACGCGACGCCGGTCGGCGCGTTGGACACGACCGCGGTCGAGTTCTCGACCGCCTGCTCGCCGCTTCCATCCGTGATCGTGACCTTCACCGGATCGGTGCCGCCCGCGGCGTACGTGTGCGTGCCGCTGACGGTGAACGAGCCACCGCTCCCGGTGATCGTGCCGTCCGTGACCGGCGACCCGTCGCCCCAGTCGATCGTCGCCGTGTACGTGCTCGCCGCCGCGACGACGTTGTTGTCAGTGAACGTCGCAACCGGTTCGTCGAGCGGCTCGCCGTCGATGCCCCCGACGACGACGGCCGTCGGGTGCGGCGGCGAGTCCGCAACGTCGGCCGTGAACTTGCCCGACGCGTTCTCGGCCCCAACGCAGTCGAGCTGGTACTTGACCGCGCCGCCGTAGGTGCCCGGTTGCGCATAGGTGTGCGTGCCCTCGATCGAGACCGGGTTGTTCGAGCCGCTGCCCGACGCGGTGCCGCCGCTGGGCGTCGTGCCGTCGCCCCAGTTGATCGAGATCGAGCTGGTGATGACGTCGTCTCCCGCCCCACATCCACCACTCTGCGACAGCACCTGCCCGCTGAACGCGACCCCGTCCGTTGGCGAGATCGTGAACGGATCCGCCGGCGGAGTTGACCCCGCGCGAGCCGCGACCAGCAACATGAACAGTCCGACAAGCGACGCCATCAGCGCCACCCGCCACACCCGCACCCTCAGGATTTCTCCCATCAGGCTCCCGATTCGTAATCCCGGTCGCGCAGGGATCATCTCCGGGTCAGCGGGCGCTAGTCAATAGCGCGAGGTCTCACTTCAGTCTCGATTTTATAAAGCAAGGCTTAAGAAGCCGGGAGCGTCAAGATCGCCGCGCTGGCGACCGGTAGCGACACCTGATAGCCGCTGGCCGACCGGTTCACAACCGTCGATGTCGTCGCCCCGGTGAGCTGACCCGTGCTTGTGTCCGTGGCGAAGCTCTGACCGCCGAGCGACACGTGTCCGGTCGCACCGAGGCTCGGCGCGAGCAGCCGCTCGAGCGTGCCGCTTGCGGCCGCGGAGCTGATCTTCACATCGATCGTCTCTGACCCGTGCGCGGCCATGTTGATCAGCACGACGCGCTCGGTGCCGTCCGGCGCGCGGGTCGCCCACACATGCAGCGGCCCGTTCGAGGCTCCGGACACGCCCAGCAGCTGTGAGTTCGCGGGCGCGGCCTGCGCGAACGCGAGCAGCCCGTAGTAGTCGGGCTCGACGACGCCGTGCCACCTGCTGCCGGACTGGGCCAGCGTGAACAGCTGGTTGGGCACCTGACGCGTGTGGACGTTGACGCCGTCGATCCCGGCGTGAGCGAGCTCGAACATCGCGTCGAGCGACCACAGCGCCGACGCGAACGTGTTGCTGACCCCGACCGCGCCACCGCAGGAGACGGTGTTCGTCTCATCGAGGCGGATCGAGTCGCCGTGAGCGTGGGCTGCACGGGCCGCCCCCTCGAGGGCATCCGCAAACCCGCGGGTCGCTGAATTGGACAACAGATCCGCGATCGTCACATGCTCAGACGGGCTGCACTCCTTGAGCGGGTAGCGATGGATCGTGGCGATTTTCACTCGTGGCTCGGCCGACAGGAACGAACCGAGATCTGCGGTCCACGGGACCGATCCGACATCAGGCCCGGCGAGCTCGACCCCCTTCGGCAGTGACTTGAGGATCGTCGCGTAGTTGCTCAGGTACGTCGGGAAGTCCCAAACGCCTGGACGGCCGTAGTACTTGACGCCCTTCAGCGAGAACCACACGAGCCCGTGGTAGAGCTCGGGCTCGTTCCCGAGCGCGAGCGCCTCGAGCCACGGCGATCCGATCTTCGAGACGAACGCGCGCGCCTCGGCCGATGCGACCGCGGCGCTGTTCTGCTCGAGGTTGACGCCGATGATCAGCCGGCCGTTGACCGCCTGGACGAGCGACTTCACTACCGCGAACCAGCCCGACGGCATCGAATAGCGCACGCCGAGCGGGTGCGGTCCCTTCCGGTACGGGTACCAGGTCCAGTCGGTGCTGTCGCCACCGAGCCGCAATACGGGGCTCTGGTCCGGGTCGAGGTTGCGGATCAGCTGCTCCAACACGGGGTCGACCGCCTTCGGGTCGGTCCCGGTGTACGACTCGATCCCGCGGATCTCGAACGACAGCCCCAGGTAGCCGGCGGGGACCTTGCCGGCCGGGGACTGGCTGATGTTGACGACTCCCGTGCTCGCAGTCGCAGTTGCGCTCGAGCTCGAGCGGGTCACCGCGTAGGCGACGCCGGCGGTCACGCAGACGAGCGCCAGCGCGACGATCGCGAATGCCCTCCTACGCCCCCAGTGCATCAGCCACCGCGCCTGCGAATTCATCAATGTCCTGTTCGGTCGTGTCCCATGAGCACATCCAGCGGACCTCGTCGCGCGCTTCGTCCCAGACGTAGAACGCGTATCGCTCCTGGAGCGCGGCCGTCGCCCCGCGAGGCAGGGTAGCGAACACCGCGTTGGTCTCGACCGGGCGCGTGATCGTCAGCCCGGGGATCTCGCCGACGGCGGCGGCGAGCCGGCTCGCCATCGCGTTCGCGTTCGCCGCGCACTGCAGCCACAGCTCGTCGGTCAGGATCGCGTCGAACTGGGCGGCGATGAAACGCATCTTCGAGGCAAGTTGCATCGACTGCTTGCGTATGTACTCGAACCCGTCCGCGAGCTCCGGGGACAGCACGACGACGGCCTCGCCGAGCAGCAGCCCGTTCTTCGTCCCGCCGAACGAGAGGATGTCGACGCCGGCCTCGGCGCTGACCCCGGCCAGCGGCAGCCCGAGCGCGGCCGCCGCGTTCGCGAGCCTGGCACCGTCCATGTGCAGGATCAGCCCGTGCGCGTGCGCGACGTCGGCCAGGCGACGGACCTCCTGCGCCGTGTAGACGGTGCCGAGCTCGGTGCACTGCGAGATCGAGACGACCCGCGGCTGAACCGCGTGCTCGTCGCCGACGCGCGCCATCCGGGCGAGCACGAGCTCTGGCGTCAGCTTGCCGTGCTCGGTCGGGATCGTGAGCAGCTTGACGCCGGCGATCGCCTCGGGCGCCCCGCACTCATCGACGTTGACGTGTGCGGTCTCGGCGCAGATCACCGCCTGCCAGCGCCGGCACGCGGCGCGCAGGCAGAGCACGTTCGCGCCGCTGCCGTTGAAGACCATGAACACCCGTGCCGAGTCGGCGAACTCCGCGGCGATCCGCGCCTGCACCGATTGCGTGTAGTCGTCGTGGCCGTAGCCAAACGCGTGGCCGACGTTGACCCGTGCGATCGCCTCCAGCACCGCCGGATGGATCGTGGCCGAGTTGTCCGAAGCGAAGCCGCGAGCGGAATTCACGCCCGCGAGGTTAGGCGAGCTTCGTTTTCAGCGCGCTGTAGAAGATCGACAGCGGGAACTCGTCCTCGAGCACGAGGTCGATGTACGGCCGCGGGTCCTCGACATCATCGAATTCGCGGACCGACGCGGCCCAGCGCGAGCCGCTCGCCGGCGACACGTTCGCGGCGACCAGGTCGTGCGCGGCGCACCAATGCCCGAGCTTCGTCCGGTCTATCCCGGCGCGGTACAGCTCGTTGATCTCGTCCCGCAGGCCGGCGACGCCCTCAGCTACCCGCTCCCACTCGATCGTCAGCTGGTTGTCGGTCCAGTGCAGGTAGTCGTGCTTGTGCAGGTAGGCGAACAGCAGCTGCCCGCCAAGCCCGTCGTAGTTGCGCACGCGCGAGCCGGTGATAGGGAACCGCAGCAGCCGGTCGAGCAGGATCGCGTAC
>Ga0302325_10031554_pt1 | contig 10899 bp, 7 predicted proteins | sample Palsa_T0_2_FD_201948 | JGI IMG/M metagenome (GOLD analysis project Ga0302325, IMG submission 201948) | Peat permafrost microbial communities from Stordalen Mire near Abisko, Sweden - Palsa_T0_2 | ecosystem: Environmental > Terrestrial > Soil > Palsa > Peat permafrost | place: Sweden: Abisko... | reverse complement strand
AGGTTTCGCTCTGTCTTTTTACGAGCAACGGAAAGACCTTGACCTCGCAATTGACCTGGATGCCATCATCTTCAAGCAATTTGCTGTAGTTGAAGAGGCCGACTGATTTTGTCCCGATCTTCCCTCTCACGCCCGCTTCCTCGAAGGCTTCGCGTGCAGCCGATTTCGCCGGTCTAAGCCCCTTGATCGGCCAGCCCTTCGGAATGATCCAGCGTTTGGATCGACGCGTGGTGACAAGGAGGATTTCGAGCGCTGCTGTCGGGGTGAACCGGTAGGGAAGCGCGCCATATTGTACGCGGAGCGCGCGCTTCACCTTCCCGTTGCGTGGCTTGCGAGAAACTTCCGTCTTTCTCATGATTCTCCCATGAAATATATTCTGCGTAGCGTCTATTCGAGCCGGAAACGACCGCGAGGGAATGCCAGTCCGGTTGCCCGTTCTGGCAGCGAATTGACTGGCTTCCCAGCGAGCGCGACCTCATACCGGTTTTCCTGAAAAATCTTGCGTAGCGGGTCTTCGCGGGCAAAAAGTTCACACGGAAATACCATTTGACCAGGCTACCGAATAGGCTGATCAGTTGCGCAGCTCGAATGGGAGGAGGATGTTATGGGGTGCGTCCCCGATCGTAGCGTCCAGCTGCTTGCCTCGATTCTCATCTGCGGAATCGCCACGGCGGTTCCGATCGCGGCCAACGCTCAGCAAGAAGCGATTACGGCCACCGTAATGGGCGAAATGGTTCAGAAGGTCGGCTATCGGGCCATGATCCAAAAGCAGGCAATCATGTACAATCTCGCCGGCTATGCGCGTAATGACGCGGACGGGACAGTGGGGGTCAGGCTGCAGGGCGATAAGGACCGAATCGAAAAGACGCTTGAAGCAATCAGCGCCGGCACAAAGACGTCGTCAAAAGCAAACATCATCGGGGAGACCCAGACAACCTTGGATCCGAATCTAAGGACGTTCACGATCTTCGGGTGGACATCGCAGAGCCGGATGATCTTGAACCCCTATGACCTGGTCTTTAACCTGCGACCCGCCGACGACCCGATCGCCGCAAAAGAGGCCAAGGTGGTTTGGAACACGATCGCAGAAAGCACCCTGAAAGGCGAAGACCTCGCGAAATTCATGAAGCATCTGGAGGATGATGAGTAGCCGCTCGGCTCGCGCCCCTGCCCGCGAAGCACGTCAGGGGGTTCGCGAATGTCGCCTTCGTGCTCTGCGCCCTTGCGTCGGGCTGGTTCGACGCCTTGCGGAACAATTGGCGGCCCGTGCCTCGTTCTGCGGCACGCCTTGGCCTTCGTAGGTGACATCGAGTGCCTCCTGCGCAAGGCTCTGATTAGCGGCCCCTGACTGTCGTCCGGCGCCACGCCTCGACCATGGTGACATCGCGCCGAGCACCTTGCATACCCGAAACATTGGGCCGCGCTAGCATGGCGAGAGGATGGGCAATATTGGGCATGTCAAGTGATCAAGCCTAAACCCGCCGCGGCCCAGGTTGCACTGACGCGTCGCGAGTTCACCCTCGGGATTGGCGCGTCGGCTATAATTTCGGCGACGTCGCGCTCGGCGAGTGCGGTCGAAGGGTCCGATCTTCTCCTCATCCTCATGGCCGATCTTCACTCCGGATATGCTTATACCGCCGCGCTCGTGAAGGCGGTCCGCGATCTCGTTGCGGGCAACACGACCGCGCAATCCGCTATTGTCGTCAACGGTGATGTCTTTGAGTCGGGCAATGCCTTGTGCCTGCGCAACAACGGCAAGATTGATCTTGAGGCATTGCGTATCTTCGCGAATCTTGCGCCGACGATCGTCAATATCGGCAACCACGACGGCGATATCCTCGATCCGCAAGTCTTCGCCGCCGAAGTCGGAAAGCTCGGGGCAACGCTTATCACGAATATTACCGATCCACGCACCGGCACGCCCTACGGGATTCCGAGCACACAAATCTCCGTCAAAGGCAGAAAGGTAAGGGTTTCGGCGATCGGCACGCCGGCGCTTGATACCTATCGCAACGGCCGAGCCTGGTATTCGGTGCCAGCTCCAGGTCCCTATGCGGCTTCCCATTTCCCCGAGATTGTAGCCGGCGCCGATTTTCATCTCGCGCTCGTTCACGCCGGGTTCGCGGCGGACACGGCGGTGCTCCCGTCTACCAACCCGCCGTTCCTTCTGCACGGCGGCCACGATCATTTGCGGTTGACCCAAAGGCTCGGGACGAGCGGGCTCCATATCCATAGCGGCTATTGGAGCAACGGCCTCGCGGCAATAGGGGTCTCTTTCCTCAACGAGGGCGCCGTTCGCGTCGACGCGCAGCAGATCCAATTAACACGGACGAGCCCCCAGGACCCTGAACTGGCTTCGCTCGTCGCCAACGAACGATCAATGTTCTTGACAGAGGCCGATCTCAAGCCTGTGGGTCGCCTCCCGTTCGAGCTCGCTCTTGACGATGCTGCGCTCTTTGCCGCGGAAGCCGTACGCAAGGCGGCAGACGCCGATGTTGGTCTTCTTAGCCATACGACATTTGGCGACGGGCTGCCCGCCGGACCAATCACCGCCTTTGATCTCGCCTCCTTCGTGCGTTTCGACGGCGGTTTCGCAAGGGCGGTGATCAACGGGGCGATGATGGCTGACACGATCCTGCCGATGACCAACCAATTCGGCGATTTCCCATATGCGCGCCGGACGGGCGATTTCCTCTATTCGACAGCACGGAACGTCGATCGCAACAGGACCTACAAGGTCGTCGTCAATCGTTTCGCGACTCGCAACCCAGCTAACCTCAACGCCTATTTCGGAACCACGGACCTCGCCTTTGAGCCGGTTCCAGGGCTTCAACTCAAGTCAACGATAGGCGCAGCGCTTGCGGCGTAGCTTTTGGCCCCAGGGCAATTCGATTGCCCAACAAATGCGCCGACCAGCCGGGCGAAGCAGCCCGAAAAAAAGCGCAGTGAATCACGACGAGGAAGCCGATAAACCTGCGACGGAGGCGACAGCGTGGCTGGCCCCGGGATCGCCCGTTCGGTGCTCCTAACCATCAACAAAAACGACTTGTCTCCTTATGTCGGTGCCTCGCTCGATATGATGTCACGCGACGCCGCCGCGGCAAAGTAAGGGCCGACCGTTCGTTTTAATCGACATGAAGGCCGGCAAGGGGATGGACGAGGTGATCACCCGCGCGATGCCCTTGCCAATGCCCCGGCTGGCGCCTGTCACCAGAACCGACCGACCGAAGATCGATCCGGTTTGCATGCCTGTCCTCCACCCCTCCTACAGTCGCCTCTTAGTGGCGCTGGTTGCGCTTCGACCATCGCACCGGCCGCCGGCTTCCAAGATAACTTACGACGGGGCGATCCATGGCTTGGCAAAGAGCCGAACGCAAGGCTCAGTCCTCACGCGCGTGACGCGCGACGTGTGAGCTTGCGTGGGTGCGCCGGCGCGTAATTCCTAGCCCGCAATCGCCGTACTTTTCTGGGTCGCCATGTGCTTCAGTTCGAAAATCGTTCCCTGACCTCGCGCCAGCGCCCTCACATCGAGGAGCAGCGCTTGCGGGACGTAGGCGATAGCTGCACAGCAACTTGTCGCTAAGTTGATTTTGAAAACTAACTGAACTGTGCGTGAGGCGTCGACGCTTCACGTCCGATGCATCGCCACGTCACAAAACCGCCGAGGGATCTGGCCAAAGTTCGAATCGGGCTTCTGGTTGATTGGAAGCCCGAGAATCATGCAACGAGCGCGAGCGTAACAGGCCGTTGGGTCAGTTTATGAGCGGACATACGTTCGATCTCGAAATTGGCCGCCTGATCGATGCCGGTCGCCACAACCGACACCCGCATCGTATCCTGAAGAGCGGGCTCGACGATTGCCCCCACGATGATATTGGTTTCCTCGTCGACTTCCTGGCGAATCCGGCTCGCGGCTTCATCCACTTCGTACAGCGTCAGATCCTTGCCGGCGTTGATCGAAATGAGGAGGCCCCGGGCTCCTTTCAGTGAGGTGTCGTCAAACAGCGGGTTGGCGATCGCGCCTTCGGCGGCATTAAGGGCGCGACGTTCCCCCATCGCTTCGCCGGTACCGATCATCGCAGTCCCCATTTCGCTCATGATCGAGCACACGTCGGCGAAGTCGAGATTGACGAGTCCCTCCTTGACCATAAGATCAGTGATGCAGGAGATTCCCGAGCAAAGCACCTGGTCCGCCATCGCGAAAGCATCGACGAAGGTCGTCTTCTCGTTAGCGACCCGGAACAGGTTCTGATTGGGAATGATAATCAGCGTGTCGACCGCCTTTTGCATCTCAGCGATGCCGGCCTCAGCGACCCTCATGCGGCGGCCGCTCTCGAAGTGGAACGGCTTGGAGACTACGCCGACCGTGAGGATGCCCATCTCACGAGCAGCTGCCGCGATGACGGGGGCCGCGCCAGTGCCGGTGCCACCGCCCATCCCGGCGGCGAGGAAAACCATGTTCGAACCAGCGAGGTGATCACAAATTTCCTCGAGCGCCTCCTCGGCCGCCGCCTTGCCGATCTCCGGCTTAGAGCCGGCGCCGAGACCCTCCGTCACGCGGGGGCCCATCTGGACGATTCGTTGGGCGCGAGACGAGGCGAGAGCCTGCGCGTCAGTGTTAGCGACGACGAAGTCGACCCCGGACAAGCCGGCGACGATCATGTTGTTGATCGCGTTGCCACCAGCGCCGCCTACGCCACATACGAGGATGCGGGGCTTCAGTTCTTTCAGTTGAGGGGCCTTCAGATTAATCGGCATACTGCGCCTCGCCTGTTGACGCCCTCCGACGCCGTTTCCGCCAGCTCCGACCTACGGGACACGTCCGGCTTCGTCGCGCATGTCGTCTCGCCGAACCAAAACCCGGTCCGACTCGCGCCGCCACGGCAGAGCACCGGTTCAGAGAGGCGGAGTCTTCGCCCTGATGGTTAACATCCGGTTTATGAGGGCGGCGACGAACCGCGCCCTCGTCGCGAGCGCGAACTCCTTTGACGCCTCCTGCATGCCTTTCATTGGCCCCCCGCGCGCGCATGTCTTTCACGGGTCAAGCCGCTTCTTGCTGAGAACATCCATTTCGATCCGCGCGAAACCCATGGTTAGGACTCTTTCGGTAAGACCGACGACCGTCCCCCATGACGATGAAATCGACACTCATTGTGCCCATGACGCTCCTCGCAGCGCTTGCCGCGGGCGTCGTCGTGCACAACCGCCTCGGGACCGAGTCGCTCGTCGATGACACGGTTCCTCCGCAAACCGCGTCGGTTGCGACGGCCGAGCCCGCCGCTCCTCCCCCTGTGAGCCTGCCGCCCGTTTCGGCCCCCTTGCCCGCCTCACAAGAGGCGAGCCGCGTTGAGGATGCGGCTCCTGCGCAAACTGCATCGATTGGGACGGCCGAGCCCGATGCCCCGACGCCAGTGAGGGTGCAGCCCTTTTCCGCCGCCCCGCCCGGAACGCCCGGCCTCGAGCCGCCGCCGCGCATGACCGCCTCACAAGAGGCGAGCCTCAACGCGTGGATGATCAAGACCTACCTCACGTGTTGGAATCAGGCGGCTCAGCCCGGCCATGCCAATCGTTATGTCGCGCGGGTGCGCCTCAAATTCAAACCCGACGGATCGCTCCTGGCGCCGCCGAAGCTCGTTAATCCGCCGTCCGATCCGGCGCAGAAGCCACAGGCAAAGAGCGTGTTGCAAGCTGTCAAGGCATGCGACCCTTTACCGATGCCGGCTCAATATCGCTCCTTCTATGAGCAATGGAAGACCAAGACCATCCTGTTCGATCCGCACGTCGCTGCCCGCTGACCCAGGCATGGGCCCCGCCTGCGGTTCTGCTGGATACACCGGGCAGCCGCCGGGGCTTCCCAACCCTCAAGCGCGTATGAGACGGTCCCCCATTTCAGGGCGGGTCTCCAGCGCTTGAGCCTCGTGGGCGGGGCTGGTAACTGAGCCTTGTCGCGATTGCTATAGAGTAGCTTGAATATGCCCGCCGTGCGCTTGCAATGTTAATTTTCGTCGGCGCACGCGGCCTAAGGCGGGGGACAGGGCGAATGCTGTCTAGGCATAAGCATATGGTTTACTGGCCCCTTGGCTGTGTGGCGCTTGCGATGGCCGGGTTTGTCTCGGGTTGCGGCGGCGGCGGCCCGCTGGAATCTGACTTGGTCTTCTCGGGCGATCTCTCTTCCGGCAATCTCAAGCCGAAGGACTACCCGATCCACGGCATCGACGTGTCCAAGTTCCAGGGCGATATCGATTGGAACGCCGTCGCCTACAGCGGCGTCAAATTCGCGTGGATCAAGGCGACCGAGGGTGGCGACCCGGACGCGCGCTTCCAGGCAAACTGGGAGGGGGCTAAGGCCGCCGGCATCCCCCATGGCGCCTATCACTTCATCTATTGGTGCCGCCCGCCGCTCGAGGAGATCAATATCTTCGAACAGAATGCGCCGGTCGATGACGACGCGCTCCCGCCCGTGCTCGACGCCGAGGCGACGCCAACCTCACCGACCTGCCCCCGTCATGTCACCGAGGATGAGGCGATCGCCGATATGCAGGTCATGCTGCAAGAGATGGAACGCCATTACCGCAAGCGGCCGATTATCTATACGACCCTCGATTTCTACGAAGCGAATCTTTCAAACGGCGCGTTGACGGACTATCCGATCTGGGTGCGCTCGACCAAACACCATCCTGCTGTGAAGTACGGCGCGCGCGCTTGGCATTTCTGGCAGTATCAATCCGACGGCCGGGTCCCGGGCATCGGCGGCAACGTTGATAAGGATGCCTTCTACGGCACAAAGGAGCAGTGGGACGCCTTCCTGAGGGAGCCGGGGGTGGCACCCCGCACGGACCGGGGCCGCAGGGCCCGCGCCCGCCCCTACGCTCGCGCAAACGGCGACGGCCAGTGCAGATTAGCTCATATCACACCGAACCTCGGCCCGGCCTCCTACAATGGCACGCACGCATGTTCTCCGGCTCCTTGGGGGGAACTCTGAGGATCCCGCGACCGACCGCGCGATTCTTGCATGCAGGCTTCTATGAATAGTCCCGGCGCGACTCGGCGCGGGGCATGCTCTCGCTAGGATCGCCTGCTTCGCGTGGCGCGCGCGAAGAAGGCCGTGATAAAGCCGTCGCCTGGAGCGAACGGGGCTAGGAACTAGGTCATGTCAAAAGAGTGTCGGCGCGACGATCCGAACGCGCTTGACCGAGCCGTCCTGCCCGGGGTGCTCCATGGCCTCAAGGCAACGATCTTCGCATTGTTCGATCTCGGAAAGGTGACGCGGTCGGACTCTATCGAGTATCTTCCGCCACGGCCCAAGGGCGATGATAGTGAACGTCGGCATCGTCCCCTCCGTTTTCCGCCACTAGAATCAATGCGCCTGCGCCGCCTTGGTTCCCCTACGAGACGGCGCCGGTTTTGTGCGTAGGGCTGGCTATCGCACGACGCTTCATCCTACTGGTCCGCGCTGCGGGACCGGACGGCTGGAGTCGGCAATTCTCGGGCTCGACGCCCATGCAATTCAAGCCGAGTGGCGTGATCTGCGAAATTGATGTCCCGTTAGTCGCAATTCAACAACAGATTTCGAACTAGGTTCGACGTAAAGCCGCCGTTGCGCCGCAGCGACAGGCTTGCGATGCCTTTCCTTCCCGTTGTTCCGCAGCGGCAGCGGCGCTGCGTCATCAGCTCGCGCGTTGGTGGCGCCGAAAGACGTGGGCAGCACGGGCGACGCAGGCAACGAGTCCGTCGCGAGTTGCGCCGGCCCTCCGGCCCGCCCGATCATCTGCACTGCATGGTCAACACAATGCGCTGCCAACTGGCTAAATCGAAACACAATTCACTGTTACGTTTCAAGTAACCGGGGCGACGCTGGGGTCACCCATGAGCACTTCGCTGAAGCATTCCACAATGCGACGTTGAACGGACGACAATTGACCTATGTCGTCGACGAGAACTGCGTTCGCTGCAAAATTATGGATTGCGTCGAAGTGTGTCCGGTGGACTGCTTCTATGAAGGCGAGAACATGCTCGTCATCCACCCCGACGAGTGCATCGATTGCGGGGTTTGCGTGCCGGAATGCCCAGTTGACGCGATCAAACCGGACACTGACCCGGGGCTAGAGAAATGGTTGCGGCTGAATGCCGAATACGCGAAAATCTGGCCAAACATTACGATGAAAAAGCCACCCCCACCCGACTCTAAGGACTGGGAGGGGAAGCCGGACAAATTCCAATTCTTCTCACCAAATCCCGGCGCGGGTGATTGGAGGCGAGGGCCGTTTGGTGAGCCCGACCGAGTCCGGCCTATCTGAAGCGATCGGGTGCGAGAAGCCGCGTGCGTATTTCCTGGCTGATTTCGAAACCATCCGTGACGATTTCGCCTACCTCGACGATTGTCTGTTTTCCCGACGCCGGCTCAGCCAACATCGCAATGTCTCATGAAGGCGTTGTCGCTCGCCTCTCCGGCTCACGTGACTGAGGCGAGGACGCGACCTGACGCCAATCTCACTGAAGTCTGCCCGAAGGAGCTAGTCGGAACCCGAATCGTCCTTATGATCGTGCAGGAAACGGGCGATCCGCGTCTTCACTAGAACAGCGTCGCGTAATTTGCCCGAAGTCGCGTGCTCAAACAGTTTGCGCTGAAGGTCGGTGGGAAGATTACTCCATTCGCTGACCAGGGCGGCGCCGAGACATTCCAGAACTCGGCGCTCAGGCTCGAGCAAGACGCCGGTTTCATAGGGCAACGGCCACAGGCCGGCTTGCGCCCCACCTTCTTCATCCCAACGGTCGAGGGCGTTGGACGCGCCTTCTCCCGAAGTAGCGTTCCTTCTTGACCATTCTCAATGATCGCACATTTCGGCAATAAGCGCCATTTCGGCCGCACTGTCAGGAATGGCCGCTATCTGCGCACTCCGGACGGCTGGAGTCGACCGAAGAAGACATTGCAGTGGACGCGCGGTTGGGCAGATAGCGGTCATTGCGCAAATTTGCGTCGGTAAACGAGGTTGATTGCCGCGCCGAGGACATTGCTACTTGCTTCTGACGGCCCGTTCGCCACGCCGGCAGCGAATGACCGCTGTTTGCGCGAAGCGGACGGCGGGAGTCGACGTACTGCGTTGAAAAACTCCGCTTGATCCTTGCGCCTGTCGCTGATTCTTTTCTTTTGGAAGCAGGAGATTCGGCCGATGATGGGCGAGCGGCGGGTGATGCAAGAGGCGCTGTTCTACGGCTTCAGCCTCGAGCGGTATGTCCCGGAGGGCGCACCTGGGGCCCTACTATAGCGACGTCGGGCGGCCCTCGATCGATCCCGAGCTGATGATGCGGATGCTGATTGTCGGCTACTGCTTCGGCATTCGCTCGGAGCGTCGGCTGTGCGAGGAGGTTCACCTCAATCTGGCTATCGCTGGTTCTGTCGCTTGGGGCTTGACGGCGACGTCCCGGATCATTCGACGTTCTCCAAGAACCGCCACGGCCGGTTTCGCGAGACTGATCTCCTGCGCAAGCTGTTCGAAACCGTGGTGGCGCGCTGCATGAAGGAAGGGATCGTGGGCGGCGAGGCCTTCGCGGTCGACGCCAGCATGCCCTCCCATCGCGGGGAGGAGGGATTCCTCCCCTCCGGGCGGTCGCGACCGATCCGGACGGCGGTGCCTGAGCGCCCCGTCCCAGCTCTACTCTTTCGTTCAGTAGTCCATTCCGCCCATGCCGCCGCCGGGCATGGCGGGTGCGGCGTTCTTCTTCGGCGTCTCGGCGACCATCGCTTCGGTCATGATCATCAGGCCGGCGATCGAAGCCGCGTCCTGCAGGGCGACCCGCACGACCTTCGCCGGATCGACGATGCCGGCGTTCAGCATGTCGACATATTGCTCGGTCTGGGCGTCGAAGCCGAAGGTCTGCGACTTGTTCTCGAGCACCTTGCCGACGACGATCGAACCCTCGACGCCCGAATTCTCGGCGATCTGCCGGATCGGCGCTTCGATCGCTTTGAGCACGATGTTGATGCCGGATTGGACATCTTCATTTTCGTCGCTAAGCTTGCCAATCGTGGCTCTGGCGCGCAAAAGCGCGACGCCGCCACCCGCAACGATGCCTTCCTCGACGGCGGCCCTCGTCGCGTTCATGGCGTCCTCGACGCGATCCTTCTTCTCCTTGACCTCGACCTCGGTCGAACCGCCAACGCGGATTATGGCAACCCCGCCGGCGAGCTTGGCCAGCCGCTCCTGCAGCTTCTCCTTATCGTAGTCGGAGGTCGTCTCTTCGACCTGCGCCTTGATCTGGGCGATCCGTCCCTCGATGTCCGACTTCTTGCCGGCGCCGTCGATAATCGTGGTGTTCTCCTTTTCGATGCGCACCCGCTTGGCGTTGCCGAGCATCTGAAGGGTCACATTTTCCAGCTTGATGCCGAGGTCCTCGGCGATCATGCTTCCGGCGGTGAGGATCGAGATGTCCTCAAGCATCGCCTTGCGGCGATCGCCGAAGCCCGGGGCCTTGACCGCTGCGACCTTGAGCCCGCCGCGTAGCTTGTTGACGACCAGCGTCGCCAACGCCTCGCCGTCGATGTCCTCTGCGATAATGAGCAGAGGCTTGCCGGCCTGAACCACGGCCTCGAGGATGGGGAGCATGGGCTGAAGCGAGGAGAGTTTCTTCTCGTGGATCAGAATGTAAGGGTCCTCGAGCTCGGCCACCATCTTCTCGGCGTTGGTGATGAAGTAGGGCGAGAGATAGCCGCGATCGAACTGCATGCCCTCGACGACATCGAGTTCGGTCTCGGCGGTTTTCGCCTCCTCGACCGTGATCACGCCCTCGTTGCCGACCTTTTTCATCGCATCGGCGATCATCTTGCCGATCGTCTTGTCGCCGTTCGACGCAATGGTCCCGATCTGAGCGATCTCTTCCGAGGATTGCACCTTCTTGGCG
>Ga0302325_10031553_pt1 | contig 10899 bp, 7 predicted proteins | sample Palsa_T0_2_FD_201948 | JGI IMG/M metagenome (GOLD analysis project Ga0302325, IMG submission 201948) | Peat permafrost microbial communities from Stordalen Mire near Abisko, Sweden - Palsa_T0_2 | ecosystem: Environmental > Terrestrial > Soil > Palsa > Peat permafrost | place: Sweden: Abisko... | reverse complement strand
GCCGAGCGCTATCGTGCGATGGGCGGCGATGTACGCTCTCTCGGCAAGCCGGACCCGGCAATCTACCAGCCGGTCCTACAGCGGCTGGGTCTGTCACCCGATCGCATCCTCGCGGTTGGCGATGCCCTGCACACGGACATCGCTGGTGCGGCGGGGGTGAACATCGCCGCTTGCTGGGTGCTTGGCGGCATTCACGGCGCCGACCTGCTCGATGCGGACGGCCAATTCAATACAGCTCGAGCCGAGGCGGCGGCGAGGGAAGCTGGCCTGTCGCCGCTGGCGACGTTGCCGCACTTCATTTGGTAACGACCATCCGGTCTTGCGAACCGGACCGTTGCGAACCCTGGCCCATAAGCACCCCGCGCGCCACCACCGGCGTTGTCTCGGGGCCGCGGATCTGACAATTACCGCCGGGCAGCCTCGGAACTTAGCGCGATAAAAGCCGCCTCCATAACAATTTCGAAACCGCCAAATTGCCAGCGCTCTCACTACTGGTGGGCGCCGCGTTGCTCGGGCTTCGCTCCGAGTCAAGCCTGCTTACCCCACCACGCACAACTGCCATCGAACCGGAACACTACAAACAGCCGTGGGCCGGCTAATTGCCGCCGACGGCCATGCGGCGCGCGGCAAGCTGGGCCGCAAGGTCCAGAGCGGCTATCAAGCTGGTCGGATCGGCGGTGCCGTGGCCGGCGATATCGTATGCCGTGCCATGGTCGGGCGAAGTACGTACGATCGGCAACCCCAACGTCACGTTCACCCCATGCCTCATATCCAGCGTCTTCAGCGGGATCAGTGCCTGGTCGTGATACATGCAGATCGCCACGTCGTACCGCGCCCGCGCAATCTCAGTGAACATGGTGTCCGGCGGCCAAGGACCCGAGACCTCAAACCCATCACGACGAAGTTCGTCGATCGCCGGACCAATAATCGTGATCTCCTCGTCGCCGAGCGCACCCTGTTCCCCGGCATGCGGGTTAAGCCCTGCGATAGCCAACCTCGGCCTCGCGATCCCGAACTCCAGCCGCAGCGCGGCTTCCGTCGTCAGCGTCGCGGCGACGATGCGCGCCGTCGTGATCATCTCAATTGATCGCCGCAGCGAGGCATGAACCGTCACTGGCACCACACGCAGCGTCGGGCTCGCCAGCATCATGATCTGCCTTCCCGAGGCACCCGTCAGCGCGGCGAGGAATTCGGTGTGGCCAGGATACGTGAAGCCGGCTTGGTACAGGGCCGCCTTATTAATGGGATTGGTGACCACGGCACCGGCGAGCCCACCGGCCGCAAGCTCAGTGGCACGCTTGATCGATGCCACCACCGCGACCGCGTTCCTCGGGTCCGGCTGGCCTGGTTTGGCCGGCACAATCAGAGGAATTGGCAGAACAGGCAATCCATTGGGGAACGCTGCCGGCACCTCTTCGATCGTGCCGATCCTCGTTACGGGCACGTCGAGCTGGATATCATGAGCAAGCTGGAGCAGTCGGTCCGGATCATCGAGGGCAACGAAGCCCCCCGCGCCATAGCGCCTCGCCTGCCAGGCCCGCAGGGTTAGCTCCCCGCCAATACCAGCGGGGTCGCCCATTGTAAGCGCGAGCGGACGCATCCGCTAACGTAGTGCCAGCAATGTTTCGTTCCCGGTCATTCCATTTAGAGCCAACGGGTTGCTGCTCCTCCGCGTAAGTGGATGGCGTTAGGCCCCTCCATTAGATATGCAATGCCCGACCATCAACCGCCAGCGCGGCTTCTTTTACCGCTTCGTTGAGGCTGGGATGCGCGTGGCAGGTACGCGCCACATCTTCGGCCGAGGCGCCGAATTCGATCGCCAGTGCCAGTTCGGCGATCAATGTGCCACCGTCCGGGCCGACGATGTGGGCCCCAAGAAGTCGGTCGGTTGCCTTGTCCGCTAGCAGTTTCACAAAACCGTCTGTCTCGCCCATCGCCCGCGCACGACCATTAGCAGTGAACGGGAATTTTCCGACAGCATAGGCAATGCCGGCGGCCTTCAGTTCCTCCTCGGTGCGCCCGACCGCCGCGACCTCGGGCGAGGTATAGACCACGCTCGGGATAGCTTCGTAATTCACATGCCCGGCCTGCCCGGCGATGCGCTCCGCCACCGCCACACCCTCGTCCTCCGCCTTGTGCGCCAGCATTGGGCCAGAGATCACATCGCCGATCGCCCAGATGCCAGGGACATTGGTCGCGAGATGCGTATCGGTCGTCACCCGGCCACGTGCGTCCGTCGCCACGCCGACCTCGGCCAAGCCAAGACCCGTGGTGTAGGCGCGCCGACCAATCGCCAGTAGTACTATGTCGGCGCTCAAGGTTTCCGCCGGGCCGCCCTTAGCTGGTTCGACCGTCAGCATTACACCGGCATTGCTCGCCACCGCGCCCGTCACCTTGCTGCCTAGTCGGAACTTCAGCCCTTGTTTCATCAGTATGCGCTGGAACGCCGTGGCCACCTCGGCATCCATGGTCGGCACGATGCGGTCGAGGAACTCAATAACCGTCACCTCGGCACCAAGCCGACGCCAGACGCTGCCCAACTCCAACCCAATCGCCCCGCCACCGATTACCAACAAATGGCCCGGGACCTTGTCCAACTCCAACCCGCCGGTGGAGGTAACAATCCGAGTCTCGTCTGCGTCGACGCCGGGCAATGACATGCTCTCGCTGCCGGTGGCTATGACGATATTCTTTGTTTCGTACTCGGTGCCACTCACCTCGACCTTTCCCGGCGCCACAATACGGCCGACGCCTTTCAGCCAAGTCACCTTGTTCTTGCGGAATAGGAATTCGACGCCCTTGACGTTGGCGGTCACCACCTCACCCTTGCGCGCTTGCATCCGGGCGAGGTCGAGCGCCACGGCACCGATCTTGATACCGTGATCGGCAAACGCGTGAGTTGCCTTGTGAAACTCCTCCGAGGAGTGGAGTAGCGCCTTGGACGGGATGCAGCCAATGTTCAGGCAAGTCCCACCGAGCGTGACGCGGTTTTCCACGCAAGCCACCTTCATGCCGAGCTGGGCGGCGCGGATTGCGCAGACATACCCTCCAGGTCCGGCACCGATGACGATGACGTCAAAACTGTCGCTCATGTCACAGGCCCAGGAGAAGCCGACGCGGGTCCTCGACGCCTTCCTTCACGCGCACCAGGAAGCTTACCGCCTCTTTCCCGTCGACAATGCGATGGTCGTAGCTGACCGCGAGATACATCATCGGTCGTATCTCGATCTTGCCCGCGACGACCATCGGCCGATCCTGGATCTTGTGCATGCCCAGAATCGCCGACTGTGGTGGGTTGAGAATCGGCGTCGACATCAAGCTGCCGTAGATGCCGCCGTTGGTGATGCTGAAGGTGCCGCCCGTTAGTTCATCCAGCTTTAAGGCACCGTCGCGGGCCCGGCGCCCGAAATCAGCGATCGCCTTCTCGATCTCGGCGAAGCCCATCCGGCCCGCATCGCGCACCACCGGCACCACGAGGCCGCCGGCACCGCCGACCGCGATGCCCATGTGGACGAAGTGCTTATAGACGATGTCTTCGCCATCGATCTCGGCGTTCACCGCCGGGAATTCCTGCAACGCAGCCACACAGGCCTTTACAAAAAAGCCCATGAAGCCGAGGCGGACCCCGTCATGCTTTTTCTCGAACGCGTCGCGGTATTCGCTGCGCAACGCCATGACAGCAGACATATCCACCTCGTTGAAGGTGGTCAGCATGGCGGCGGTGTTCTGCGCTTCCTTCAGCCGGGCCGCGATAGTGCGACGCAGGCGCGTCATACGCACCCGTTCCTCCCGCTGATCGGGCACACGCGGAGCAGTCGGAGCCGCGGGCGCGCGCGCCGGCGGCGCGGGCCGATTAAGAAACTCTAAAACGTCGCCCTTGGTGATACGGCCGTCCTTACCCGTGCCGGTACCGACCGCCTCGGCGTCCAGATGCCGCTCCTCCATTATCTTAGCAGCGGCAGGAAGCGGGGCGTGGGCGATCGCTGTCGCCGAGGCAACTGGGACCGGCGATTCGGGGGGTGGTGGAGCCGCAGGCCGCGAGACCGGGCCTAGTGGGCGAGGCGGAGGGCGCACGCCGGCAGTCGGATTGGCCGCGGGCCCGGCGACCGTCTGGGCGGCCGCCGGATCGACCACGCCGAGCACCGCACCGACTTCAACCTCAGTACCCTCGGGCACGCTTATTGCGGTCAGCACGCCTGCGATCGGGGCATTGACTTCGACCGTGACCTTGTCGGTTTCCAGTTCGACCAGCGGCTCATCGATCGCGACGGCCTCGCCGGGCTGCTTTATCCAACGAGCCACCGTGGCCGAGGTGACGCTTTCACCCAATGTGGGAACCTTGATTTCGGTCGCCATGACAGATCCTTCAGCCGTTCGTCGAAGCCGCGGTCAGCGTGCGTATCAGGCGATCCCCAACGCTGCCTTCACCAACGCTGCCTGCTGCTGGTTGTGCGTCCGCGCAAGCCCAGTCGCTGGGCTCGCCGCCGCTTCCCGCCCAACATAGACGGGGCGCTTGGCCTTGACGTCCATCCCCGCAAGTACCGCCTCGATCCGCCGATCGACAAAGGCCCAGCCGCCCATATTTTCGGGCTCTTCCTGACACCAGATCACGCCAGCGTTGGAGTACGGCGCCAGTGCCGCCGGCAGTGAGCGGATTGGGAACGGGTGGAATTGCTCCAGCCGGATGATCGCGGCGTCAACGAGTTGCTGCTCACGCCGCGCCGCCAGCAGGTCATAGTAGACCTTGCCGCTACAGATCACGACCCGACGCACCTGCTCGGGTGGGGCGATTGCATCAATCTCCGGAATCACCGTGCGGAATCCACTGCCGTTGGTGAACTCGCTCAGCGGGGAGACTGCAAGCTTGTGGCGCAGCAGCGATTTCGGCGTGAATACGATCAAAGGTTTGCGGAAATTGCGTTTCAACTGTCGGCGCAGTGCGTGGAAATAATTGGCGGGCGTCGTCAGGTTGCACACCAACATGTTGCGTTCAGCGCAAAGCTGAAGGTAGCGCTCTGGCCGAGCTGATGAGTGCTCCGGCCCCTGGCCCTCGTGCCCGTGCGGCAGCAGCAGGGTGAGGCCGGACATGCGCAGCCACTTGGTTTCGCCGCTAGCGAGGAATTGGTCGATGATCACCTGCGCGCCGTTGGCGAAATCGCCGAACTGCGCCTCCCACAGCACCAATGTCTGCGGATCGGCCAGCGAGTAGCCGTACTCGAACCCCAACACCCCGGCTTCCGACAACAGTGAGTTGTAGATCTCGATCTTCGCCTGTCCGGGATCGATGTTGTTCAACGGCACGTATTCGTTCTGGTTTTCCTGGTCGACCAGGACCGCATGCCGCTGGCTGAACGTGCCGCGCTGGCAGTCTTCGCCTGACAGCCGTACGCGGTGGCCTTCAAGGAGAAGGGTGCCGAAGGCCAACGCCTCACCGGTCGCCCAATCGATCCCGTCACCGGTGTCGATCATCGCCTGTTTGGCATCAAGTTGGCGGGCAATCTTTGGGTTCACCGCAAAGCCGTCAGGCACATGTGCCAGCGCCGTCCCGACCCGGTTCAGAACGGCCCGATCGACCGCGGTGGAGTCGTCCTGGTGATCGACCTCCTGGTCGGCCTGCTTGAGGCCGCTCCAATGCCCTTCGAGCCAGTCAGCCTTATTGACCTTATAGCCCTGCGCCGCTTGGTTGGCCGCTTCCAAGGTTGCGTTAAGCTCCTCGACCATCTTCCGCGAGTCGGCGGGAGACACCATCTCTTCGGTCGCCAGCCGCTCGGCGTACATCGCCCGCGTTGTCCGCAGCTTACTGATGGCGCGATACATGATCGGCTGAGTGAACGCCGGTTCGTCCGTCTCGTTGTGGCCGTGTCGACGATAGCAGACGATGTCGAGCACGAAGTCGGTCGCGAAGCGCATGCGGAACTCGGCCGCCATGCGCGCGCAGAACACCACCGCTTCGGGGTCGTCGCCGTTGACGTGCAGGATGGGCGCTTGGATCGATTTCGCGACATCCGTGCAATAGAGGCCGGAATAGGCGTGCGCCGGTACGGTGGTGAAGCCGATCTGATTGTTGACGACCAGGTGGATCGTGCCGCCGGTGCGGTAACCGATGAGCTGGCTCATGGCCAGCGTCTCGTAAACCAGGCCCTGACCGGCGAAGGCGGCGTCGCCGTGCATCAGGATCGCCATCACCGAGCGGCGGCGCTGGGTGTCACCGGCCTGATCTTGCCGAGCGCGCACCTTGCCGACCACCACGGGGTCAACAGCTTCGAGATGCGATGGGTTGGGCTGCAACGACAAATGCACCATCCGACCGGCGATCTCCTGGTCGGTCGACGTGCCGAGGTGGTATTTCACGTCACCCGAGCCTTGCACATCGTCGGGCTTGAAGCTTTCCCCGCCGAATTCGCTGAACAGCGCGGTGAGCGGCTTCTTCACCACGTTGACCAGCGTGTTGAGCCGGCCACGATGCGGCATGCCGATCGCCACTTCCTGAACACCGGCAGCGGCGCAGGTCTCGATCATCGCGTGAATTGCGGGGATGGTGACCTCGCCCCCTTCCAAGCCGAAGCGCTTCGTCGTGACATAGCGCTTCTGGCAGAACATTTCGAAGCCCTCGGCCTCGGTCAGCTCCTTGAGAATCTTGCGCTTGGCGGTGCGGTCGAAAGCGGTGCGCCAGGGAGCGCCCTCCACGCGCCGCTGTATCCAGGATTTCTGGTCGGGGTCCTGGATGTGCATGAACTCGACGGCGATCGAGCCGCAATAGGTCTCGCGCAGGATGCTAACGATCTCGCGTAACGTCGCGCTTTCGCGGCCCAACACGTTGTCGATGAAGATGCCGCGGTCCCAGTCGGCGTCGGTGAAACCGTAGCTTTTCGGATCCAGTTCGGGGTGTGGCTTGGGCACCTGAAGGCCGAGCGGGTCGAGACGTGCTTCCAGATGGCCGCGCACGCGGTAGGAGCGGATCAGCATCAGCGCCCGCAACGATGCGATGATTTCCGCGCGGGTTTCCGTGCGCGTGACGGTGGAATCCTGCGGCGTTCTGGCATTAACCGCGGGCGGCTCGGCCTCGGCGGAGGCGAGCGGGTGCGGGGTCCAAGAGGCGCCGGTCGCATCCTCCAGCACTGACCGCGCCTCGTCGTTCAGCGCCGCGAATAACTCGTTGAAGCTGGGATCGATCGAAGTGGGGTTGATGGCCCAGCGTGCATACTGCTCGCCGAGGAATGCCGCGTTCGCGCCTGAAAAGGCGGATGCGAGAATGTCAACGCCAGCCATTCATTACAGTCCTTCGCCTGTGGTCAGGTCACGACAACGACCCTCACCCCGAGCCGTCCCCGCGTTCAGACCGCCTACCACCGGTCCTCTTCCATGCGCGTTACGCCAGAAACGGCAGGTCCTGGCGTGCGTGGAGTTGGCGCGAAGAGCTGAAGCCCGATGGCAGACAGCCTACGCGAGCACATGCACCGGCTGTGTGACCTTTTCAAGCGCGCATGCCGGCACGATGGCCGGCATGCGATTAGGACTGGTCTGGCCGGACCGGTCTGGCCGGACCGGTCTGGCAGCACCGGTCTGGCAGCACCGGTCTGGCAGCACCGGCCTGGCAGCACCGGTCGGAGCGGTCAACCCGCCGGCTGCACCGTCGGATCCGGCGCGGCCGGCGGCTGGCGACGAAGCTCAGTCATGAACTGATCGAACTCAGCCTTATCCTTGGCGAAACGCAGACGTTCGAGGAAGGCGCCAAATTCCTTCTGCTCTTCCTCGAGTCGGCGAAGAGTCTCGGTGCGGTATTCGTCGAATGCGCGGTTGCCGGACGAAGAGCCGAACCCCTGATTGGCGGAGGACGAGGCGCCAGTGCGATCGCCGCCGCACCAGTTTCTCCAAGCGGTCCAGGGTGCGCCGCCCTGCCATGGACCACCCGCGTTATTGCCTTGGCGGCGGAATGCTCTGCAACCCATACGTCCGCTCCCTATCATGTAGAACAAAATGGCCAAGCCAACCGGCCACCAGAAGATGAAACCCAGTACCATGACCGCGATGCCGAGCGGCCGGGGCAGGTTGTGCAGTGCCCAGGGGGGACCCCAATTCCAGGGCTGATCGTGCCACGGATGCTCCGGGCCGGGTTGACTCTGCCTGGCTGATCCGGGTCCCCACGGCGAACCACCGTTCGGGGCGCCATAGGACGTTGTGTTCGCAGCGCTTGTCATGGCCGCCTCATGTGAATGTAAGACACATTTACATTAGGTGCGCGCCGGGCGGCAGTCAAGGGGGACGAGCAGCGCCGGGGCACATTCGGCGTGAGGCGTCGGTTGTTGTCGTAATCCCCGGCATCGCTCGATTGGTGGCCACCGTCTGCGAGCACGGGGCAGAAGCTTTACACGTGCCTATGCGGGTCGCAGAAGTATCGCCGCGCAAACGTGGATTGCCGCGACCGGTGACAATGATCCCACGCATCCCATTCGGCCTTGCCCGCCTGCCGCGATCCATTGGCCACGACGATCCGCGCCTGCCGATTGCAGCCGCTGGCACCAAACCGCTGCGGCTCAACACCGAACCGCTGCCTCCAGCGGCGATGCCGGACGCTGTCTTGGACCACGCCGCGCGGGTCGTGGCCATACAGGAGTGGCTGATCTCCCTGTGTGGGGATTACGCCCCTTTGCGTCGGCATTTCATCCTGAACTACTTCGCGTTCCTCGCTGTTGAACTGCACACGTACGAGGTCTCACTCGCCAAGGACCTTGCTCGGTACGATGGTTTGTACAAGCCGGACGACTGGCTCTGGTCCGCCCTGCGGCCGCTGCCGCGTGCCTGGCTGCCAAGCGCCGCCTTTCGTGGTCCGGGCGATATGCTCCCGGCGGAGATCGCGTTCTGGGACGGCGCCGAGCCTCTTGCCATCGAGCTATCCGCTCGCGAGACGCCCGGTCAGGCTGCCTTGCAAGCGGCCGGCATCCAGGTCTTGCGGATTACGCCTGATATTCTTGCCACGCCCGGGGCGGTCGGTGCTCTGTTGCCGCCCTCGTTTCACAGGTTCTGGCGCGGCCAGGCCCTGCCCATCAGCCCGTTCCGCCGCCCGATCCCACGTGGCGTGGTCGGCCTGGCTACAGCGTGAGTTCCAGCACGTACAGCCCGCCGGCAAACCGATCCACCGCGTAGACCAGCCGATTCTCATCGACATATACATCGTTGATCATGGCCGCCTTCATCGGCGAACCGTCCGGTGGTGGCGGAACGTAAGATGCCACCTCTTTCGGCTGCAGCGGATCGGTGATGTCGTGCACCCGCAGACCGCCGCCGAAATAGGTACCGAACACCAACGTATCGGAGAAGAATGACGGCCCCGGCCGGTTCTCATGCAGGTTGTGCGCGCCATAGCGACCGCCGAGCGCGTAGTCCTCCATCGGCGGCAGCGGCAACGTAGAAACCGAGATCAGGTTGTCCTCCCGCCGCGCGTCCAGCAGCCAGACCAGCTTGGGCCAGTCGAGGCCCTCGGTACGCACGCACTCGTCGCTCACCACCAGCAGGTCGCGATTGAATAGCGGCATGACAGTGTGGGTGAAGCCAGGGAATGGGGGGTGCGGATTCCAGTGGCCCACCAGCTTCGGTGCGCCGATATCGGAAATGTCCAGCACGCAGGCGCCGCCATCGATGTAGCCGACATAGGCGCGATCCGGTCGTTCCGGATAGACATTCGTGTTGTGCGCGCGCCAGCCCGTGTCGAATTTCGGGTGGCGCGGCACCGGTGGCGCGGTGTCGCCCTCGGCCGTTCCGGGATACCACCAACGCCCCAACTCGGTTGGCTTCGTCGGGTTGCTCACGTCGATCGCGCGGTAGCACTGGTCATCGCGCAGGTTGCGGGGCATGAAGTCCGCCGCGCCGCCAGAGAAATGAATCGTTTTGCCGTCGACGAACCAGAGCTGGTGGACGCCGCGCGAGCGCGCGCCGGAACAATCGAAGAAGCTGATGCTGCGTGGCTGTTCCGGTGTCGATATGTCGAACAACTCGATGCCCGCCGGCGTCGCGCCGTGCGTGCCAGTCTGATACGCCACCGCCATGATGTCGCCGCACACCTCCAGCGAGTTCGAGCGGACGTTGCGGTGCGGCAGTTCGGTCTGCAGGATCATGCGCGGCTTGGCCGGGTCGGTGACATCGACCGCGGTGAAGTTCTTCGGCGCGCATTCATGCGCCATCCATAGGATGCGCCGCCCGCCAGGTCTGACTTGTAGACTGACGCCCTCACCCACATTGCCGGCGTTACCGAGCGTGTCGTGCGCCAGCAGACGGAAATTATGCGCCTCCGGTTGCGCCATGGCCGATCCTCCCTGATTGTGCGAGCACGCCACCAGGAGGGACGGATGCCGTCAGACCACGCGGCGAACACGGTGCCAGTGACGATCATCACCGGGTTCCTGGGCAGCGGCAAGACCACGCTGCTGAATCGGCTGCTGAGGGCGCCTTCGCTCGCCGACACCGTGGTGATCGTGAACGAATTCGGCGCGGTTGGACTGGATCATCTGCTGATCGAGCAGGCGATCGAGGACGCGGTACTGCTGAAAAACGGCTGCATCTGCTGCACCGTCAGCGGCGATATCGCCGACACGCTGGAGACACTTTGGCGCCGGCGCGCCGAGGGTGTGCTGCCGCCATTCCGGCGGATCGTGATCGAAACGACCGGCCTCGCCGATCCCGCGCCGGTGGCGCACGCGTTGCTGGCGGGACCGGAAGCGAATTACGCTTGCCGGCTGGACGGCATCGTGACGACGGTGGATGCATTCCACGGCACGGGCCAACTCGACCGGCAGGAAGAGGCGCGGCGGCAGGTCGCAATGGCCGATCGCATCCTGTTGACCAAGACCGATCTTGCGGCTCCGGCGGCAATCGCCGCGGTCACAGAACGGATCGTTGGGCTGA
>Ga0302325_10031551_pt1 | contig 10900 bp, 9 predicted proteins | sample Palsa_T0_2_FD_201948 | JGI IMG/M metagenome (GOLD analysis project Ga0302325, IMG submission 201948) | Peat permafrost microbial communities from Stordalen Mire near Abisko, Sweden - Palsa_T0_2 | ecosystem: Environmental > Terrestrial > Soil > Palsa > Peat permafrost | place: Sweden: Abisko... | reverse complement strand
AGTATGAGGAGAAACACGAAGCCGTAAGGAAGGTCTAATATAGGTAGACCACCATTTGGAAGTTACGTAGTGTTTGTTATCTCCTCCCTTGTAGTGGGTTGAGAGAGGCTACATCATCAATGACGGCTGCTGATGGTTGCCGAACACTAACTTCCAATCAATACCTCTAGTTGACAGGACCACTTTAACGTCTTGCTCTATTCCCGCCAAGATGGAAGCTGCTAGAGTACAAAAGAAAAGAAGCAATAACTTAGCATGGGTGATATCAGAGTGGCTGTGCAGGAAGTGAACCAAAGCTTGAATTGTGGAGCGGGGGACACCCAACGTGCAAAATTCGGATGATGTCTTCAAATTGACATCCCCGTTCCCCGAATCACAGCTCTAGGTAGAGAACGTTTGCAACTTCGGGTTCAAGCCTCGCTGTCATGTAGGCAGGGTATTGCAGGAGAAGTGCGCACGTTTTCAGCTTCGACAAATGGAACATAGGTCTAGAACTATAGCTGCACTGGGTTAGATCCCGGGATTGGTTCCAGCATATCGGTCGGTCTCTGATGTTTTGCATGCATGGCCATGCAGCATGATGTCCAGCATGGGTCGCTGAATCTGAGAGCCAATTATCAGCTGGATTAATAACTCATATTGAGGAAAAACAAGGTAGAGAGCGGAGCGATCGACGCGAGGGTTCTGGTGACATCTGCAGTCCTCCCCCGGTTGACTACCCAAGTACCTTAGACGTAGTATGTTGAAGTGCAATTCGTCAGGGGATTTTCTGCACGGATCAGATACTTTTAGGAAGCACATCTTGTTCATCTGATTAAACTCCACCAAAGTGGCAAACTAACAGAGCCACTTGTGGGGGTACTGTATCTTGCTGCAGATGCGGCGCAGTGGCAAATCGGATCAGTTCGTCCGGCCCTGGCTTGGGATGGGCATTACCCGCTATCTGGATGTGCTTCCCCAGGATATCGATCTTTTGGCATGGGAATCGTGGAATTCGCCACTCAGATTATCCTCCGGGCTGATATGGAGGGGAAGCGTTGCATCATAGTGTCGTTGATTCTTCCTCTCGCAATCCAGGAGAAGCGAGAGGCCGTGCTCCCGGCTTCCCCGAGTCTGGAACGCTGAGATCTCCCGGGTTGCCCGCTTGGCTGGACAGGGGTGTTCTCTGTGCCTATTGGTTATGGGAATGTTGATTGTAGGAATCTTTGTGCCAACGTTCCAATGAGGCTGGTGAAGACCACCGTCCAAGCCCCAATTGATGAAATAGGAGCCATGATGAGATGCTCTGAGCACCGTAGCCCCACGCCAAGAATTATAGCCGGCGAATGCCGTTGTACGATGATTTTTTGAGGGACGGACAAAATGAAAGGCCGATTGCAAAGCTCGGTGATAGATCGAGAGAGACTTTGGAGTTGGGATACAGTACGTCAGAAAAAGTGGTGACCACCAGTGCGCATCTTGGTGAGCATCGATATCGATTTCGACGGCATCAACCGTTGACATGGCTTTGGTGGAGATGATGCAATTCGTTCCTTCCCGTGCCTTTTCCGCCTTTTCAGTAAGGCGGTCAGTTTCTACCAAGCCAGAACAAGTGAAGTGTGCTGTTGCTCTGGCTGAGCGCAGCCAGTAGAAAGGCTTCACCCCGTGATAGACACGGCTAGCAATCACTAAGACACAGCACGCTCCCGAAAAGGGTCTGTGATTCAGCCTCACAGGGGAAATTTGCTCTGATCGCGCAGCCAAGGAAAAGAAGGGGAGAAGAGAAAGTCCTTGCACGTGGGTCTGAGAAAATACAGTTAGTTGGTCGTCCAAACCAAAAGAAACCATCCCCATCTGCCCATGCCATCATAGAAATCTCCGAAAGCCAGCAGCTCACGCACATCTCACCCACGTTCTTGCGGATGCGAATCACCAGCATTGCGGAGATCCCCCGCCCTCGGCTGTGGCACACCCTGGCTGGGGTTGTCTCACCCCCTGAAGGCAGGAAGTTGCGATGGGGTCACGACTGAAGAAACTCTTTGGCAAATCCTCATCAACCTCGAGCAACCCCAATCTCAGGGGCAGTTCCTACGAATCTGCCATCGCACTAGATCCGCCAGTCAAGGGATCGTACCCTGTTGCTGGCAATGGGCCGAATGTCTTGGATGAGCTCCAGCGATTGCGGTTGAAGAGAGAGGCTGCTGAGCGACAAAGAATTGTCGACACCAACACACCAGCCCCAGCCCCAACGATCCCTCGATATCGAGAGGAATTCATCGAGAGACCACGAACTGCGCCACATAATGGCAGAGCAGGAGGGGTTTATACTTCGGAGAGCAACAATGACACGCATGGGAGGACGAGTTCCGGCTTCTCCTTGAAATCGCCTTCCCACTTCAACTCGAGCAAACGAAACTCAATACGGTCAGTTGTCGAAACTGCTCCTCGTCCTTTGCCTAGACAGGCTTCCAAATCGTCTACGCCCAAAGCCCGCGAGATCAAAGCATATCAGCCCAAGAAACCTGCAAAGCTCGAGCACGAGGCAGATATTCCGGGCGATTTCACTCCCCCCATCGCACTGCATCAGCATAGAGCCTCCCAAACAAAACGCAAGTCGTATATAGATCTTGTAGATGCGTACTCAAACATCAGGCCATATCGCGATGTATCCAGAGACCAGGCAGAATCCTCCGGGATGCGAAACTATGGCGAAGATGTGGCGGACCGCAATATCGCAGTTTCCGATTTCAGCTCCGCTGAGCTCAGCTACCCCAGATCAGTTTATGAAAAAGTAGCCCAAAGGAGCGGAGGGGTTGTGGCTGGAGAGGGAGAGGAAGAGGGATCCCACACCCGAACCGCTCCAGCCAGGCCGCCGGTTCTAGGCCAAGAACAGAGTCCAAGTGACGACATCCTCCTCCCTGAACTCCAGACGGAGGCGAATCCCAATCCCACTCGCTCAACCACCACCCATGACACCCAGTCTTGGCCTAGACCTAGACCTGCTTCTGTTTATCCTCCCCGTACCGACTCCACTTCCGCTGTGGCGTACTCCGCTAACAGACGTCGTGACGACGGTTGGCTTTCTGTATCCAATCCCGTACATGAAGACCTGGTCAGGACATTGTCACCCTTTGTTTCCACTTCAGATTACACGGACGAGGAACTTGAAGGCCCTGGTCAACAACTCTTCGTGCCACCGACCCCAAATCCTCCGATACGAGCACGAGGGCGGCCACGAACTTTGCCAAAGGAACACAACGCCCCTCCCCTGCCATTCTCCAAATTTGCAATTCCGGTCCAAAGTCAACAAAAGCCTTTAGTCGGTGCCTTTCCTTTGAAGAGTCGAAGGCGTACAATGTCGGAAGTTGCTCAAAGTGCAGTTGCAACTGGAGGCGCACGCTCAAGGAGTGGGTCTTTGATCAATTCTGCCTTTCCCCGGGATCCTCAACCAGACGAACAATCTGCCACACGAGGGCGCCCTTATGACACTTCAAATGGGAAGTCAGGAATGACTGTCAAAGGAACCAAGCAATCACCCAGTCTCGAGGGAGTGGTTGATTTATCCAATACGGTGGATACAGATGTTATCACCAGAAACTTACCTAGTAAATACCTACTTCCCATTCCTGCCCCCTCCCATATTTGTCCTCAGCCTAATACTTCTCGTCCTTGTCCCTATCTTCTTGCTCATTACAGGTCCATCTAACGTTCCAACACCACTTACTTCCATCCTCTGCTGCTTCCAGAGCCTTATTCATTCCCTCCCACGCCCGAGATTAACTCCTTCCTTTTCTAACACTTCCAACTTTACTTTCGTTAAGTCACAAGCATTAGCGAGTCGCCTGCTAACATGCTTTAAATAGCGGTCACACATGAAAAGGTTATTCCCACCCGCCACGAGATCCGCGAAGAACGAATCACAAGAGAGATTCACACCCACGATGTCTTCCACCGTATACTTCCTGTAATCGAAACCGAAGTTTTGCCTCCGAAGCATTACGTACCAAGCTCAGACGGTAATGGTCTTATCGAGATTCCTGAGCATATGATTCCTGGACGAACCGCCAACGGAAGCCCGAGTCGAAACTGGGAAATTGTTCAAACTGGCATGGGGAGAGGAGACCATGGCGCCGTACTTCACCAAAAGACTTCACCTAACCATCCCAGCAAACGCTCCCGGCCCGTCAGCCAAGGCAACTATCAATTTGCAGATAGCAACGTTGAAGAAGAAGATGGCGCAGAGGGACCTGTCATCGGCTTCACTCGAGGAGATTCGCCCACATCGAATCAGTCAAGAAGCAATACCAGTGTATCGGCTCCCACGTCCAAGGTTTCAGCGAACAAGAACATGATCGAGCCAGTTCTGTGCAGCAAGAAAGAGTACATCACCAAAGAAGGCCATCCAAGGACCGAATACGTCTGGCGCCACCCGCCTGTCTTCGAAACAGCCACGGGAAAGACACAACCAATAGGTGGCGGACTCGGGGATCTCATCTCAACTGTACCCGAGACCGCTCCGGTGAAATCGTACCACAGTGACGAAGAAGACATTGAAGGTGCTGAATTCGGCGCTATGAGCATGCCAAGCAACGGTGAAGAAGGGCTCTTGTTTCGAGACAGCGGATATGGCCATGGAACGCTACCTGGGCTTACGGAGAAGGCTCCTCTGGCTGGAATGTCGGGCGATCCAAGATTCGTTCCTGAAGACTTTGAAATTATCAGACTAGGAAAGGTTGTTGGTGACGAGGGCACTGCGGAAGGGAAAAACAACAGGAATTCCGAAGGCGAGGCGACTAGGGCGTTGAGGAGAATTAAGGAGAAAAGGCGGAGTAGTGGAGCGACAAGCGATGCTAGCACTGTCAGGGGGAGTGGGAACCAAGATTCCATTGCGGGCGTTGAGAGAGGCATGCGCGGGTTGAATGTTGGAGAATGAGTTTATTGACCATGTTGATATTTATTATTTGTTATTAGCGGAGCTGTTTACTAGATCTTCAATACATGTATAACAAGATACGCCACATGCCTGCCTCTTCAAGATCTGTTGCACATCGCAGCCATTTCGGGCTGAAGCAAAAGCCTTTTGTTACATTAGATGATCGACCTCACATGTGTGGCTAAGATCATTTGAGATCCGATTCCAATTCCGGCCCAGCTTCGGATATAATGATGCGCTTTAGCCGGGTGCGTCCGATATCAAGTCCCGACTCCCGACCAAGTACCGAAAATTTAACTCATTACTTAGTTTCGGTCTTGAATTGCGTCATGGGAGCACTCTGTTGTATTGCAGGCAAAGGAACCGAGTGCCATTTTTCGCCGTTTCGAAACGGGGTGTGGATGTGGATAAGTTCTCAGATTTTGATCGTATGCAGCTGCCTCTTCATATGGTATGCCAGTGAGCTTTAAATTTTCCGGACTAATTCGTGTTAGTAATTTTGAATTCCGGGTGAGTGTGTTTTATTATTGCCTCGTTCGGAGTTTTTATGAGGAAGCATCGAAACCCGGTCACGAATTCGCTCCTGCTCAGATCTCCGGTTTTCGGGTTTCTGATCCTCCGGCTCTCGTTTCCTTTCAATATGGTATTCCAGTTCATGAATTATTTAACCAGATTCAGTCTCGGCGCACCTCTAAACCTTTGGAAGTATAAATACCTCAAATTTTGGGTTGTGTGGGTTCCGTTGCACATTGCGATCCCCAATCAAGATCGGAGACGGCGAGACGCGTGTATGGAAATGCTTCTCTAACGTTTAGATTGTAAATTTTGCCACGAAACAATGTGGTGGATTTCGTTTGCCCTTGCATTTGCGAGCATTGTCACATTTAAGGCACAGCAAGTAGATGCATAGATAATTCAGCACGACGCGGTACAGCTAAAAAGGAGAATATCTGGAGGTTTTAACTTCGACTGCGTTTGCAAAGCAATGCGGACGCCAGCGACTGGCTCATTATCTTTCATCAGCCTCTTTATCCGCTAAAACTTAGAGGATAAGTGTTGCTTCGAGTCTGTGGTTACATACATAGCTCAATAATTGAATGCGGGGTTGGAGCGGAGTTGGGACAATTGTCTCGTTTTCGTGGATAATCGGCTTACCCCTGACCCCTTTCTTAGCGAGTATTTTCTTCGCTTAACATTTGAACGGCAAAATATTCAGGTTCAGCGTGGATAACAACTCCTAGACAGCGCTAGGATTAGAAATTTGCCTTAGGAATCTACTTCTATACTACTGAACTTTCCTCTCAGAGGCCTAATATTAGCCTGGTCATTCTACAAGGTACTCTAACCCCACAAGCTGCTCCCTAACGTGTTCTAGACAACAATGCCCCTCATTGTACTTGCTTCACTAATATACACTTTCTGGAATACCTTACTAATCTTTGCATTTACTGAAGAGTCACTGCTCTTTTGCAACGAGCCGGTTTTAATGAGAGCCATGGATATGATGCAACCTCAGACTTCCATTAAACGACTTGAACACTCGCTGTTAAGATCAGGCCAGGCCAGATTCGTCTCTTGAACTGGATCCTGCCAGCACTCCGTCACATATTTGTTGTAGCATTGGCCACCACGATGGAAAGAGACCTTTTGGAACTGTCTCTGCTGATGACTGTAGGTGCGGTGTTGAATCACTCCCAGAACTTAACGTCGACTTACCTCGACAATACCAGTGGATAATCTGCGCTCTCCTACTGCTGGGACGATTCAAATCCAGTCGCTAAGAACTTCCTTAGTTGCCAGCTACTGAAGAAGTACACAATTACTCCATTTTCTTTACCATGGTGGCTTAATGCTTCCAGGACGTACATAGCCAATATATGATTACATAGATGACCAGACTCATCCCTGGATAGATACTTTTTGCCGATAAATTAACTGATACCGAATAAAATGCCTCGGAAATGCGAGGTTTGGACCTTTGTCTTTTGGTGTGGATTTGCGTTTGAAAGTCAGATCCGCGTCTATCCGCCTTCACGTTGACGTGAATCTTATATATTCTGTGTCTTGATTTACGTGTCTTTACCACGAAAGTCGGATTCTAATCCCATCCTCGCTCCTTCAGTTTTAATCTTTGGACGTGAGAAGCAGCTGCTTTAACCTGACCTGAAGGTTAGCGTTCCTTATTAGAGCCTGAGCACGCCCTGAATCAGCCCCGAGTCAGCCTGCGCAACATATTTGGGGATCCATTTTGGCCTTCAGTATGCCCCGGTAACAGTTTCCATAGCGAATTGGCACGGGAATCCGTTTCTGCTCCCCTACACATGGAATTATGTCAATCGTCGAATGAGCGGATTAGAGGAGACTTAAGCTTTTGTTCTGTCTTCCCTCGCGATCAAACCTGAGAACCTCAGTGGGTTATGCAATCCCTGAAGCTGGTAACCGCTATCGGTCTTCATCCCTAGATTCTCATCCCACGAGCAAGTAATTAGTGTTACTTCTGCTGTATCTTGTTCTTCCAGGTTCTTCCCAGTGATAGTTCAGAGAGATATGATTGCACACATCAGGAGTGATGTTATCGAAGTGTTGTTAGCAGCATCAAAAATGCTGGGTTTACACCACCGCAAGAGGCGCGAAGTGTTTATTTTGACAAGTATGCGAAATCCCCAATAGCGTGCTAGTATTGCTGCCTAAATTGAATTGATAAAGCTCAACTAGAAGTATTGAAATTGTTTCCACATAGGGGAGAAATCAGCTAGAGAATTGCTCGATGGACCCGTTCGTCCCAATACAAATCACTCCCACTGCTTACCCGTTCCGTGAGGGTCATTCAACAACCCCTCGATCTTGATCATCCAAATGTCATGCACCCACTCCGACGCAAAATATGAATATGGAATGTAGAACCGGGACATCGCGTTTCCCCACGAATTTTGAACCTCAAACGCACCCGGCAACTTATCCTTCATGGGAACTTTTGGGTCACGATTGATGTCACGGTTAAAACCAGTAATTACCATTGCATGTCCACCAACCAAACTCTCGCCCTTGCGTGGTTCGGGGGGTTCTTTGATCACTCGTATACCACCTTGGTCGACGCAGTTTACCTCCCTGTATGGCGCCCAGTACTTCCCGTCTGACAATGCTCGCTTCTTGATGCCGAAGATTACGGGGTATCCTTCGGCGATGCAGGCTTTGATCTGGGTGACACGGCTCGTCGGGTCGGTTGGAGCGCCTTTGACATTTTCGTCCTTGTCCTTCTTGATTTCTTCGATTTCCTTGATGCGGAAGTACTGGAATTTGATGTTCAAATAGTCTTGGGCCGCCTGAGCCGCTTCGGCTGGAATATCGACCAGTTTGTCAGGCAGCTTTTGGGGCTCCGTATCTGTTGTGAACTTGACTTGGACGTCTGGATATGGCCACAGGGTTTCAGGAGGACATCCTTGTTGAGCAAGGGATTTAATCGCATCACGAATTTGGCATCCCACGTCATATTGCACCTTCGTGGAACCGTTGACGTACTTTGCCCAGTACCAGATGAACAGTCGGCTAGGGTGGAATTCGGTGTTCTTGTCCTTGGTGTGGATCTGAAGGGCGTAACGGAGAGCGAGCGCCACGGCGTTGGCAACGCAGCCTAGAACATCGGGGATTCAGCTTCTTCCTACTTAAACATGTCTCGAGAAGCAGGGAAGTAAAGGAGCTCCATCTGGATGCGTTGAAAATACATGAGATAATATAAAGTGTCTCGGAGGCGGCGAATAAAAGAGCCTAGGAGAACGATTGTCCTTACTGCCGATATTCTGCTGGTTATAGCTAGGGAGGGGCTTAACTTCGAGGAAGCCGGCTTGGGTGTGGATTCCGGTGGTGGCAATCTCTTTGAACAGCGTCTCGTGAAAGACCTTGTCGCGAGAGTCGGGCTTGTCGGGTATGTAGCCTTCACCGTGGGTAGGGTTTTGTTCAGACATGATGATTGCAGTCGCGAATGTGAGTTTTGAAATGCTGGGTCTTTGAGACGAAAAGCACGGGTGGGCTACTCCTTTCAATATGGTTTTCGGGGTTGAAGGGAGTTCTGTGATGAACAATCAGGGGTAGAGAATGATTGAATGAGTTTGAGAGCTCGAAAGGAATTGGTAACAGAAGACCTGTATTTATATCCAGCAGAAGATCCCGTACCTCTCACAGCTCACTCGGTATTTTTTTACTAGCAGATGATCCCCCGCCAATGGTTCGACTTGGCGGGACCAATCTTGATAGAGCCTTTGATGAGGCACGAGTTTTGGTACACCGATATGCAAATAGCTAGGCATGAAGTGGGCTATAGTACGGTCTAGACCATGGGATAATGGCCAGCTGATCATAATTCCCTTCGCGAATCCAGTCAAATATTGACAGTGACCGAATATGTACGAGCGGCCCAGGAGATTCTCACGGAAACGAAGCCGCACCAATCTGCTTGCTATATTATGTTAAACCAAAGTAAGAAAGCAATGTTTGGCAACCCTTTCAGTCTCAACATGCATAATCTACATTAAATATTACAAGGTAATATGGGATACAAAGCAAATTGGCGGATTGATCTCCGTATGCATGGCGGAACACCTTTCAGTAATAGGATCCATAATATGTGTAGAGACGTTTCAGCCTTAAAAGCCCCTTTCGGCTCTTCTTGTCCTCTCCGAAGCGAACTTGCAGCTCAGTCTTGCCGTCCTCTCTACGATAGCCCCACTCTTCTCACGAGACTCTAGCAGCCAGTTGGCGGATTGACCTCCGCATGCAAGGCATTCTCGATTTATTCAGGGACAGTTTCAGCCTTGAAAAGCTTTTTCAGCTCTCCATATGTTCCAAAGCCAACTTGTAGCTCACTCTTGCTTTGCTGCCTCCGATGGCTTCACTCTTGCAATGAAGATAGATGTAAGACGACGCGAATTTGCCCTTCGTGTCCTGTAATATCGGCATGATAGCCGTTCTCGGACGCAAAGTACTTTCGCATTTGCCTAGCCTTATATCCTGCTCATCTTGAGATTTACGGTTTTGGCAGCTAACATGGCCCGGTACAGGCTGAGAAGCCTGTCATCCGAACGACCTGAGATCGATGCGACGTTTAAACATCCAACTTAACGGGCACTGCCCCCGCATACATTTATTTTGTTGAACGCCATTTCAAAGGTCATTCTGGTGTTCACCAATAAATGTTGATCTTTGGACCACATACGTCACGGGCCTAGAGCAAAATCATGTAACACAAAGATTGACATACAGTACGGTGCCAAAAGTATTGGCACATGGTCCGTGCGGACCCACTGTATCCAATTCCTTGTTAGTCAATGAGAATGCGGAGATCTATCGCTTCATTGTGGTGCGGGAATTTCGAAACGCCGCTTCCCAGATAAGGTGACAAGTTGGCCCGTGTACCGGATCCTTGGCCGCACGATCTTCAGTGCCAGGATAGCGGAGAAGAGCTGCTCAACTGCCCTTCTCAAACGCCTCTAAGCCGGGTGGGAGCTGAAATGGCCGGCCAAAAGCAGATTGAACGGCAGCTTTCCGGGCTCAAGCTCGGCCAGGATTTGGACCATGGTAATATGCCTCTTACGAATGGTATTGCGTAGAGGCTAGAGCTAATCAAGTTGCTGGCCACTGCTGCTCGATGCTGGTGATGGTGCTCGGTGTCCTTGGAATCAAAATGCTCCCGTGTCTGGGGTGGATTTTAGAATTGTTTGGAGAGTTGGATACTGAACATCTTGGGCAGAGTTGTGCCTTCCTGGAGTGTGTATAGGAATCTGCGATTCTTGCTATGGATACAATATGAGAGATAGTCAGAACACCCCCTGCGTCGATCCGGGAAGCTATCCCAAAGCGTCAAGTATCCTTACAGCTATCCCTCTTTAAAGAGTGTATTCTCGGCATAGCGCTTTTCCTGCGTTTCAAGCTGTCTCAATTTTAGATCCTTGAAAGTTTTCCGGATTTTGCTGTAATATGTAACCAATTAATCTG
>Ga0302325_10031550_pt1 | contig 10900 bp, 12 predicted proteins | sample Palsa_T0_2_FD_201948 | JGI IMG/M metagenome (GOLD analysis project Ga0302325, IMG submission 201948) | Peat permafrost microbial communities from Stordalen Mire near Abisko, Sweden - Palsa_T0_2 | ecosystem: Environmental > Terrestrial > Soil > Palsa > Peat permafrost | place: Sweden: Abisko... | reverse complement strand
CACCGCGGGTCCCTGTTCAGCCGTGTCGGCCAACCCCGCGAGGACGTCGTCCCGAACCCCTGCGCGCATTCTAACCTGTTGGATCTGCCGGCAACACCCAAGCCCGCCGCGCAATGTCAAGCCCAACGCTTCCCAACACAATCGGCGGCACCAGAGCCACCTCCATCCACACAGTCACATGCGGGGCTTTGAGCATCACCAGCGCCAGAGCGAACCACCAAAGTTGGGTCAGCACACTCGCGACCAGCAGCCGGCGCCCGGCCTTGGCGCTGATCAGGGGAGGCGATGTGCCCGACCATCTCTTGCTGGTGAGGGCCCAACCGCCATATGCGGCGGTCACTCCCAGACCAGCCGAGATCAGTCCGCCGAGCGCGAATTCCGCCCCGGCTTTGTGGATGAGCGCTCCCGCCACGAGCCCCGGAGCGATCAGAGCCAAAAAGCACCACACGAGCGCGGCGAGCGAGCTGCGGCCGGCTCCTCCTACCGCGCCCGACGCCGCTCGCGCTCTCATTGTGAGCCACAGGCGACGCTGCTGCTCGCCCCGGCCGTAGTCCCATCCTCAAACCCAAACGTCGCCGCGAACGGGAACCCCCCGGCCGGGCATCTCGCGGGCAGCGTCGCCCCCTTCGGCGTAAACCGCACGCGCCTGCCCCCAACCGTCCGGTAGTAGCTCTGTGAGCGCGTCCCCAGCGTCGCGGTCAGTTCCACGATCGCGCCGTCGGGGGTGTTGGGCAGCACCGGAATCAGGGGGATCGTCGCTTCGATCGAATCGCCTTGCGGGCCGGGGACGATCACCCCCGTAAACACGAACTGCGTGGCGATCGGCAGCTTCCCGATCGCGTCGAACACCAGCGTCGTGCGGCCACCCTCGCGTGGTCCGTTGAAGACGGTGAGCGCCGCGATCTCCGGCCGGATCACGGTGCCGAGCAGCAACTGGACCTGCACCTTGCCGGTACCCACCCGTGCGCTCGCTGAGCAGCTCCGCGAACCGTGTTCGAGCTTGGCTTCGCTGCACGTCGCGAGGCCCGCGGTGTCGACGACCATGCCTGCCGGCAGCCCCACGTCGAGCCGTGTGAGCGCGGCTGCAAACGCCCCTTCCGGAGCTTCGATCTGAAACCCAAATCCGAGCGTAGTGCTCGCGCCCAGTCGCTTCGGGCTGAGGCTGACCTGGAGCTTGGCGGTCTGTGCCGCGTCCGCGGAGCCGGCCAGGCAGCCGCAGATCAGCAGGGCCAGGCCGAGCGCGCCGATTCTGCCCCTCATGACAGCCGCAGATTGCCGGTGATGTGCGTTTTCATGTTGAAGTAGATGCGGTTGATTTCGCCCGAGAAGTGGGCGGTGCCGGAGGCGTGGGTCCGGGCGCGCGTGCCGCCGTGGAGCGTGATCGTGCCCTTGAAGTAGCCGATCTTCTTGGTCGCTTCGTAGATGTGCGCGGTGGCGGTGCCGGTGATCGAGCCGCCGGATAGCCATGCGGTGTACTTGGCGGTCACGAGCGTGCCGCTGAGGGTCATTTCCATAATGACGCTGCAATGGAAGCTGCCCTTGCCGATGCCCTTCTCGTCGATCGTCGTGCCGCTTGAGCTCTCCTTTTCTAGTTCGCCCGTCTCGTTGACCGGGGTCAGCGCCGAGCTGGCGTGAGCGCGCGCGAGCGGCGAGAGAGATTGGGATCCCACCCACCCGTCGCCGGCGTCAGCGGCCGACGCCGGCGGGCCGGCAACCAGCAACGCGACGACGCACGCCGGCGCGAGGTTCTTCAAGCGCGTTCGATACATAGACAGGCACCTCTCCGTAATCAGCGACTCTCCCTCGATCCTAACGCTCCGCTCGCCGCACAGTTGCGGGTACTCGCCCGATGGCGCCGACTCACGCTCAGCTACGCACAGTTGCCGGCTGGACGCTCGCATCGCGGTGTTGTACCGTCCGTTACGGGATGCCACGCACAAAGGGTCTGTTCGTCTGGGAGCCGGTGCTGGGTTTGGTGGTCAAGCAGCCCGATCACCGCTTCAGCCTGGAACGACGTCTGCAGGAGCGTTTCCGCTCGGCGCAGCTCAGCTCGACCACGGCGTACGGTGCGATCAAATCGCTGGAGAAAAAGGGCTACGTGCGTCCGGCGAGCGGAGAGACGCGTGCCGACGCGCCCGCGCGTGAGGGCATCTACGAGGCGACGCCCGAGGGCGTCGAGCACTTCCGCGACTGGTTGCGCGGGCCGTGCAGCGCGCCAGTCCTGCGCGAGGAGCTCCATGCGAGGATCGCGCTGTGCGAGCCACGCGACCTGCCGCACCTGATCGACGTCGTCTATGTGGAGGAGCAGGCGTGCGTCGGCGAGCTCGACCGCATCCGCGAGCGGATGGTCTCAGAGCAGGGCGCTGACGGGCCGCTGGCGCTCGCAGAGAGGGACTGGTCCGAGCTGATGGACGGGGCCGTGGTACAGAGCGAAGTGGATCATTGGGGCGGGCGCAGGAGGCGGCTGGTGGCACTGCGCAGCTATTTGGAGGAGCTGCGCCCGGAGGCCGAGCGGCGCGCCCTTGCGGAGCATCGGCGTTCGCTGGCGGAGGATCGGCGGACGGCATGAGCACCGTGCCGGGCATACCCAGACGGCGCACGGAAGGCGAGCTGCTCCGGCTGGCCGGCGTCAGCAAGAGCTACCGCCGTGGCTCGCAAGAGCTGTGCGTGCTGCGCGAGGCGAACCTCGACGTGCGGCCCGGCGAGTGGGTGTGCGTGCTTACGACGCACAGCCAAGGCGGGACCACGCTGCTGCGGCTCGCCGCCGGATTCGAGATCGCCGACTCAGGGGTGGTCAGCTTTGACGGCCAGGATCTGGCGACGTGCTCCGACGACGAGCTCTCGGGCCTGTTGGGTGAGCGAATTGCGTGGGTCGGGAAGCACGGCCCGCGGACTGGCGTGCAAATGTTCGACTACATCGCGATGCCGCTGCTCGGCCGCGGGGGCGAGCGCGGGAAGGGCGGAAACGTGATCGGACGGTGGCTGGCGCGTCGTGCCTACCGGCGCACCGTCCCCGACCGCGTTCAGGCGGCGCTGGAGCGCGTCGGCGCCGCGGGATGTGCCAGACAGCATTGGGACACGATGAGCGACTGGGAGCGCGCGCTGGTCGGGCTCGCCCACGCGATCGCCGGCGATCCCGACCTGCTGCTGCTGGATGACGTGACGGACAACCTGGGCAAGTTTGAGACAGCGGACTTCATAAAGTTGGTGCGAGCAGTCAGCGAGGAGTTCCAGCTGGCGGTGTTGATGAGCGTCTCAGACGACCGCGCGACGATGCTCTGCGATCGGATCATGACGCTCGCCGGCGGGAGGCTTGAAGAGGGACCGCAGCCGTCGGTGACCCAGGAGCCGCCGCCTCCTCCTGGCAAGGTGTTCGACTTCCCCGGGGTGGGATCCGGGGTGGGGTCCGGTCACCTCGAGGCCGGACACGCCAGCAGCTCGTAGTGCTCGAGCTGCGCGAGCTGGTCAAGCACTACCGGGTGGGCGATGGTGAGCTCGTCCGGGCGGTCGATGGGGTAACGCTCGAGATCGGGGCGGGCGAGCTGGTGGTGCTGTACGGGCCTTCGGGCTCGGGCAAGACGACGCTGATCAAGCTGATCGCGACGCTGCTCGAGCCCGATAGCGGTGCCGTGATCGTGGATGGGCAGGAGGTCTCGGCGCTCTCTGAAGATGACGCTTCGAGGTATCGCCTGTACGAGCTCGGGTATATCGCCCAGGCCCTCGATCTCCGCGAGGGCGGCAACGTCGCCGAGAATGCCGCGGGGAAGCTGTGGCTGACGAAGGATGCGCGTCGCGCCGAGCGGCTCGTCGAGCCGTTGCTGGTGGAATTGGGACTCGGCCAGCGCCTGCGCAGCCTTCCGCGCGACCTTTCGATGGGTGAGCGCCAGCGTGTGGTGATCGCGCGGGCGCTGTCGATGAAACCGAAGGTCGTGCTCGCCGACGAGCCGACGGGCAGCCTCGACACGGAGCGCAAGCACGAGGTGCTGGGTCTGCTGCGCGAGTTCTGTGACAAACGCCAGGTGGCGATGCTGCTGACCACGCACGATCCGCAGGCGGCGGCGTTTGCCAACCGGGTGTTGGAGCTCCGCGATGGCCGGCTCGGAGCATTCGATCCGCAGTGGCCGCCGCCCGACGCCGCAAGCGCGGCGGGCCGGTAGCCGCGGAGCGACGATCGGAGCGACGATGACACTGTTGGGGATCCTCAAGAGCTACCGGGCGCGCCTGCGTGTGCGGGCCGTGCTTGTGCAGGAGCTACTGGCCGTGCTCGGCCTGGCGGTGGGTGTGGCATTGCTCTTTTCCTCTCAGATCGCGGGCACGAGCTTGAACCATTCCGTCTCGCGGCTGTACCGCGACGTCGTGGGCAACATGCAGCTACAGCTACAGGCGCGCGGCCCGCGGGGCTTTCCCGAAGCGCTCCTGAGCGAGGTGCGGAGCATTCCCGGCGTAGCCGAAGCGCAGCCGGTGCTGGACGAGCAGGCCGTCCTGGTCGGCCCGTCGGGACGGGCATCGGTCGAGCTGCTCGGGGCGCCGCCGAGCTTCGCGCACCACCTGCGCGAACTGCCGGGGCACTTGACGGCCGAACAGGTCGCCCACCAGCAGGAGCTGGGACTGCCCGCCCCGGTCGCAGGGGAGATCGGCGCCAGTGGGGCGCTGCAACCCGTCGAAATACTTCTCGGGACGCATGTCTCGAGCACGCTGGTCGGCGCGGTCCTTGCGGAACGCAACATCGGTGAACTGGTGCACAGCCCCGTGGCAATTGCGCCGCTCGCATACGCACAGGAGCTCAGCGGCAACGCCGGCCTGGACACACGGATCTTCGTGCGGACCGTGCCCGGGCGTGAAGCTCAAGTGCGGGCGGCGCTGATCCGGCTGGCGGCCGGGAGGCTGAACGTCGAGCCGGCCGACTTCGACGCGACGCTGTTCGCGACCGCGGCGACGTCGACCAATCAGAGCGCGGGGCTGTTCGCGGCGATCAGCGCGCTCGTGGGCTTCATGTTCGCCTTCGATTCGTTGCTGATTACCACCGTTTCCCGGCGAAATTTGATCGCGGAAATGCGCGGGAACGGCGCCACGCGACTGCGGACGATCCAGACCTTGCTTTTCGATGCCCTGATTCTGGGTACCGCGGGTTGCGCTCTCGGGCTCCTGCTCGGCGATCTCGCATCGATCGTGCTGTTCGGATCCAATCCGGGCTATCTCTCGTTTGCCTTCCCGGTCGGCCTGCAGCGGGTCGTGATCTGGCAGAGCGTGGCGATCTCGGTTGGGGCGGGGATGCTCGCCGCGGCCATCGGGGTGCTCGTGCCGCTGCGTGGCGAGCTCTCGCGCCCGTTGCGCCGCCCGCCCTCCGATCGCCGGGCATCGATCCCGACGCCGCATGGCGGTAAGGGACGGCCGCGGCGATGGTTGCAGAGCAGGGTCGCGGGGGGACTGGCGTGCCTGGCGTTAACCACGATCATCCTCGTGTTCGACCCGGCGCGCGCGATCGTCGGGGTCGCGAGCCTCGTGGTCGCGCTGCTTGCGCTCTTGGCGCCGCTGTTCGACCTTGCGATCGGAGGGTTCGATCGCGTGCAGCGTCCGCTGCGCTCGGCCGCCACAAAAGTAGCGCTGCTCGAACTGCGTAACCCGGATACGCGCACACGTTCGCTGGCGATCGCGGCCACGGGAGCGATCGCGGTGTTCGGCAGCGTCGCGATCCAGGGCGCCCACGGCAACCTGCAGAAGGGCCTGGATCAGACGGCAGGGCGCCTGATCGGAGTCGCTGACGTGTGGGTCTCGGTCGCCGGCCCCACCAACACGCTCGCGACCACGCCGTTTGTGCCCAGTAGCGCCGCGCGCCTACAGGCGCTGCCCAGCATTCGCTCACTGGCGATCTACCGGGGCAGCTTTCTCGACGTCGGCGATCGCCGAGTGTGGGTGGTTGCGCCGCCCTCGAGCTCGCCCGCGCCGATCCCCGCCGGTCAGGTGCTGAGCGGCAACTCCTCGCTGGCCCAGGCGCGGCTGCGGGGCAGCGGCTGGATCGTGCTCTCCCGTGCAATCGCCGATGAACACCACCTGCATGTTGGGGAGCTCTTCACACTGCCCTCACCCAAGCCCACGACATTTCGTATCGCGGCGCTGTCCAGCAACATCGGCTGGTCGCCCGGTGCGGTGATCATCAGCGCCGCCGACTATGCGCGGGCGTGGGAATCGAGCGAAGCGAGTGCCTACAACGTCGACCTGAAGGCCGGTATCTCTCCCGCCCGGGGAGCGGCCGAAATCAGGCGGGCGCTCGGGCCGCACTCGGGCCTATCGGTACAGACCGTGCGTCAGCGCGAAGACGAGTGGGCGGCGGGCAGCCGTCAGGGGCTCTCGCGGCTCTCGCAGATCGCGCTGCTGGTCCTGCTCGCCGCGGCGCTCGCGATGGCGGGGGCGATCGGGGCGATGATCTGGCAGCGGCGTGCGCAGCTTGCCAACGACAAAATTCAGGGTTACCCTCGCGGTACCTTGTGGCGAGCACTGATGTATGAGTGTGGCCTGATGCTCCTCGCGGGCTGCTCGATCGGGGCCGTGTTTGGTCTCTACGGCCAGGTGCTCGGTACCCATTTCCTCCAGGGTGTGACCGGGTTTCCAGTCGTATTCTCAGTTGGTGTGTGGGTTGCCGTGTGGAGTATCGCGTTGGTCAGTGGCGCCGCCGCGGCTATCGTCGCGCTACCGGGATACTTCGCCACCGGGGTGCGCGCGAGCGTCGACCCTGGTTAATTAGCCACGAGAATCAAAGTCTGATAAACAGAAAACCATGAATGGCTTGCGCGGACAGACGGCTACATTCGCTCGCTGCAGCGGACGCGAGCTGTTCTGGGGACTGCGAGGTGTCTCGCGCGAGGTTTCTCGCTGGCGCGAGCTGGCGGAGGCGATCCCCGACGTGGAGTTGCGCGCGGACGCGCTTGCGGCGCTCGCCTCCAAGCGCGGCAGCATCGATGGCGCGGCGCTGTTCTGGATATTGCCGGACCGTCGGTGCGCGGAGTTGCTCAAAGTGCTCGTGGCGTACGAGGTGCTCGCCGACTACCTGGACTGTGTCAGCGAGCGTGGCGCGGAGCGCGGCATCGAGAACGGCCGTCAACTGCACCTCGCGCTCGTTGAGGCGCTTGACGTCGACCCACCCACCCCTGAAATCTCGGACTACTACCGCTATCACTCCAGCGGCGAGGACGGTGGGTACGCCCGCGCGCTCGTGTCCACCTGTCGTGCCGGCTGTGAGCGGCTGCCTTCGTATGAGGCGATGAGGCCCTTTTTGATGCGCGCCACCGGCCATTCCGGGGTGCTGGGGCTCAACCACGAGCCCGACGCTGCCAGACGCGACGAGGCACTGCGACAGTGGGCGAACGACCGGGTACCCGCCCTTGAGGTCGCGGCCGAGGAGGTACCCGCCGGGTGGGCGGGCACTCAATCGCAACACCGTTGGTACGAGCGCTCGGCCGGCTCGTCGGCATGGGTGACCGTGCTGGCGATGCTCGCGCTGGCGGCCGAGCCCAGACGTGCCGTAGGCTCCTACCTCCAAAGCGATGGGGTGGCCCGTACCTATCAGGCGTATGCGCGCTGGATCGCGCCCGTCGGGGCGATGCTGGACAGCTTCGCCGACATCGCTGAGGACGCGGCGAGTGGCGAGCACAGCTACGTCGCGCACTACCCCAGCATGGACGTGGCCGTGGAGCGAATCGGTCATCTCGTGCGCGAATCGCGCCGAGAAATACGGGCGCTACCCGTGGGAGCAAGGCACTCGGTCCTGCTCAGCTCGATGATCGCCTTCTTCCTCTCCAAGGACGCGGCACGGGCGCCCGAGCTTCGAGCGAGCGCCCGCGAGCTGCGCCGCGCCGGTGGCCCCATGGTCGAGCTGCTATTGCCAATCCTCCGCATCTGGCGCACCGCTTACGGCCAGCGCTCGGCGTAGGGAAGGGGAGAGGTATGCTGAGAAGAGCTATGGACCCGGTTGTACGCATCTGACACAGCCATGGCTGTAGTGGGCTCACCAGCCATCGTCTTCCGCTCGGGCCCCACTGGCAGGCGGGCCGGTATCGCCGGTGGCCCCGACGTCTGGGAGATCGTCCGCGACCTGAAGGGTGTCGCGAGGCAGGGCTCGACTGACCCCATCGAAGTGGTCGCGAGAGTCAGTGACCTCGACCGCGGCATCGTTGAACTGGCCGCGAACCACTACGCGTCCTATCCGGATGACGTTGACGAGCGCATCCGGATGAACGAGCAGGCAGCCGAGCGGCTAAGAAGCGCCTGACCGGAACTGACCGCCGCACGGCTTACGGCCAGCGCTCGGCGTAGAAAACCAGCCAAGCGAGAGGAGCCATTTATATATAACTAGGCAAGCGGCCCCACCACGAGGAGTATCGGTGGCGAGCCATGTCCGCCTCCGCCTCCGCTGCCCCTAACCACACCTTCCGCTCGCTCGAGTACGGCTTCGGCCTGCTGGCGCTGTTCACGCCCGAGCGGCCGGTGTGGGGGATCGCGGAGCTCGCGGCGGAGCTGAAAGTCAGCCCCTCGACCGTCCACCGCTACACCACGACCGCTCTGAACCTCGGCTACCTGGAGCAGACGGAGAAGCGGCTTTACCGGCCCGCGCGCCGCTGCGCGGACATGGGGATCGCGGTGCTCGAGACCCTGTGGCCGAGCGCATGTGCGCGCCCGATCCTGCGCGAGCTGCGCCGCCGCACTGGACGCACCGTGAGCCTCGCGGTGCTCGATCGGACGGACGTCCTTTACCTGCAACGGCTGCGCGGCTTTCGGCGAGGTCAGTACCTGCTGGAGCAAGGGCTGGGCGCGGGCTCGCGTCTGGGAATGAGTGAAACCGCCGCGGGAGTGGCCCTCGCTCACGTGCTCCAGGAAATCGGCAGCCGCAAGACGCCATGGAGCGGGCGCAACGAATTAGTCGTCAAGGATGCGGGGCGCCACGGAGGAGCGCTTGGGCTCGCGATCGCGGTCAACGCCGGTGGCGAGGCGTCCGGCGCGATCGAAATCACGGTGCCCGCCGCGACGATGGACGGGGTCGAGCTGCTCGAGGAGCTGGGCGAGCCGCTGCGCGCCGCCGCCGCGGAAGTGCAGGCCGCGCTGAGCGGAGACTGCCTCGAGGAGCGCATCGCCCGATGACGCATTAGGGGACGCAGGTGACAAGGGATGGGGAGGGGAGAGGTGAAGAAAATTCAGATCACGCCCGGCCGGCTCGCACCTCACCTGAGGAAGTGCGCTACTCGCGGGTGCTGCAGCGGGGCCTTGCGATGCTCGGATGCTTCACCCCCGAGCGTCCGGAGCTCGGTGCCTCGGAGCTCGCCCACATGCTCGGCATCGGGCGCAGCACCGCCCATCGCCTTGCGAAGGCGCTCGTCGAGCTGGGCTATCTGCAGCGCACAGCAGCGCGCAAGTATCGCCTCAGCCTCGGTGTCCTCGACCTCGGCATGGCCGCGTTCAGCGCGATCGGCCTGCGCGAGCACGCGCATCCGCACCTCCAAGAGCTCGCGCGGCGCAGCGACCTCACGGTGGCGCTGGGCGTGCTTGACGGACCTGAAGTCCTCGTGGTCGACGAAGTGCGCGCCAAGCCCAAGGGGCGCAAAGGCCTGCTGCAGGCCGGCGGGCCAGGCTCGTATCTGCCCGCGTACTGCACAAGCCTCGGCAAGGTGCTGCTTGCCCACCTCCCGAGCGATTGGCAGGCCGAGTTGATCTCCGAGATGCAACTGCTGAAGCTCGGCCCGAAGACGATCTCGAGCGTCCCGGAGTTGCGCGCGGAGCTCGATGACGTGCGGGCGCACGCACTGGGCAGCGATGACGAAGAGCTCGAGACGGGCACCTGCGCGATCGCCGCGCCGGTGCGAGACCAGTCGGGTGAAGTGGTGGCCGCGGTGAGCGTGGCGGCGCACCAGAGCGCTGTGGGGCTCGACGAGCTCGTGAAGCGAAATGTCGGAGCGCTCACCGACGCGGCACAGCGCATATCCGAGCGCCTGGGATGGTCCGATGCTGCGATCTAGGTTACACGCCACGGGATTCGCCGCGACCGTCCGTGGCCGGCGCCGTCCACTTAGTGGGACCAGGCATCGAATTAGGGCTGTGTTAACCGGCCAATGTGTCGCCCTCTCTAATTCCACGGTGAAGCGCAGAAAAACCCGTTTTGCCGGGTTAGGGTGGGTGCGCGGCCGTGGAGAGGCCCGCGACGGAGTAACTGTCAAACGGGGAAGCACGAGAGGGATCGGGTCGATGGCCACACAGCCTTTCAGCACACGCTCGGCCTGCGCCGTTGCACCTCTGCACGCCCCTCGCGCCACCGCACTTACGAATATTGGCCGCTCTCCGAACATCCCCTGGAGGGCGGTCAAAGGGGGGCCAAGGCTCGAGTCCCTCTCCGGCCTAGCCCCCGGGGCGTCGCGGTTGGACCTCTCCGGCCGCGGCGCCCGCCCCTCTTTCCCACGCCCTCGACGCGCTGCGGGCGAGCCAAGGCACGCTGCTCCGGCGCGGGGCGGGCGGGTCCTTAATCTCGCGTCTCGCCAGCTGCCGCCCCGCACCGCGCAAGGGGCTACCCTGGGACAGGGAGGAATACCGATGAGCCAAATAGCCCCTGCGGTGGGAACGGCCCCCGCTCGACGCCTCGGGCGTCCGGCGGCCGGTGGGTGCGGCTCGATCGAGCTGACGCCAGCTGCGGCAGGCCACCACTGCGACGCAGCGCTCGATCGCCACGCCAACCCTTCGCATCATCCGGCTACCGCGGCCACCGCGCCATCGCGTAGAGCGCTGGCATCGTCGAATCATTCGGACATGGCGGCTCACTGATGATCACGCTTCGCCACGCCCGGCCTCGCCGCGTCTCTCTATTCAGTTTTCAAAGTACCGCTGTCCTGGAGTGTTCCGGTGCCGCGCTAGCCGTACCTTC
>Ga0302325_10031549_pt1 | contig 10900 bp, 10 predicted proteins | sample Palsa_T0_2_FD_201948 | JGI IMG/M metagenome (GOLD analysis project Ga0302325, IMG submission 201948) | Peat permafrost microbial communities from Stordalen Mire near Abisko, Sweden - Palsa_T0_2 | ecosystem: Environmental > Terrestrial > Soil > Palsa > Peat permafrost | place: Sweden: Abisko... | reverse complement strand
GAGGGCTATGACGCAGGTTGGCACAGCGCTGCTCTGCGCGCCGGAGGCGGGAACGTCCCTCGTGTACCGCCAGGCACTACTCGAGGGGCGATACGACCGGACAATCCTGACTCGCGCCTACAGCGGACGCTTCGCGCGCGGGCTCGCGAACCGTTTCGCGATCGAGCATGACCGGCAGGCGCCGCAGGCATACCCCGAGGTACATCACCTCACTCGCCCACTCCGTGCCGCGGCGACCCGCGCTGGCGACGGCAGCGTGCCCAACCTGTGGGCCGGCACCGGCTGGCGAACGCTCACCACCGAACCGGCCGCCACGATCGTCCAACGCATCGCCGCAGACGCCCAACACCCCGAAAGGTGACCTCCGCGACCAACCATCACCAGTTCGGCTGACCGTTAGATGATCGGGCGCCTGAGCAGGTGCAGGGCCCTGCGACGACCCTCCTAGTTGCCAAGCGCGGCAACAACTGGCAGCCGCTGCCCGACCCGGCTGCGAAATGTGTTATCGCTGACGGACGCAGCGCATTCGCATCGATCGGGCTTGCGCGAACACTGATCGGAATCGCCCGGGCCATAGCGGCCACTGACCAGACGGTCAGGGAGGATCTCATCTTGGCGTGTCTGCCAAAGAATCAGCTAGAACTCGCATTTGGAGGGGAAACGTGGGTTCTCGAGGAGGCAGCTGTCCCGTTCTGACCCGGACACGGCCAGCGAGCCCAAGGGGTGAGTTCGCGCGCTAGCGGTGAGCCAACCGGATCACGGCGGGCTACCGCAACGGACGAGCATGAGCAGTACCGCCGTTGGGCATGGGGAGAAGGAACGGAGATCGGAATATCGCAGCTGCCTCCGCGCGCGCGTCAGCCTGATCGAGCTTGAAGGAACGTCAGGAGTTCGGGGATCGCGGCCGGGTCTTGGAACAGGAACGCGTGGCCTCCTTCGTAGCTGCGGAACTCGGCTCCGCGAATCCGCGATGCGATCGCCCGGCCGTTCTCAACCGGAGCGATCCCGTCATAGCGTCCGGAGATAACTAGGGTCGGGCAGGTGACCGCGCCGAGCCGGTCCCACGAATCATGTCCTGCACGGGCCTCCAGCTGAGCCCCGCGGGCGGCTGCGCCGGCTGGGTCCAGCTGATCTCGGTCTACGGTCAGGCGTTCGGCCAGAGCGCGATCCGCAGGGTGAGCAGCAAACCAAAGATTGTCCCAGCGGCTGTCAACCAGCCTGAGGCGGGCCGCAATCGATTCCTCTTTTGGCAGTTCGAGCAGCTTCTGCAGCGGATAGGAGCCCCCGCCTTCGCCGCCGGACGAGGTGCAGGCGAGAGCGAGGCACTCCACTCGCTCGGGATGGCTGACGGCGAACTCCTGCGCCACCATTCCGCCGAAGCTCACTCCCACGACCCGGCACGTCTCCCAACCGACAAGCTCAAGCAGGCCGTCGACGTCGGCGGCTATCTCAGCCATGGTGTAGGACCGCGTCACCGGGCCGCTACGAGCGAAGCCACGGTAGTCCCAGGCCACGAGATCGAATCGGCCAACAAGCAGATCAAGCATCGGTTGAACGTCAGACAATGTCGACCCCGAACCGTTGCAGAACAGCAACCGCGGGCCGGCTCCCGCTCGCTCCCAGTAGAGCTTCACACCGTTTACATCGCTGACGGGCATCCCGCGTCCGAATCTACTCGGATTGAGTCTCTCGCCGGCATGTGCCCCTCTTGCCTCGAACCGTCCGAAGCGGCACCGCGAGCGACAGGCACGCGGAGCCGGCCGAGAGCGCTCTCGGCCGGCTCGGTCGATGTGATCCGTCAGCCTTTGATCTCGTTGTGAACCCGAGCCACCATCGGCTCGTTCAACTCGATCCCGGCCGCGTTGAGGATCGGGATCAGGGTGGCCCCGAATGCCTCAAACGCCTCTTGGGACTCCCAGATGTCGAACACCTGTATCTCGCCGCCGGTCTCCAGCGCGACGTGGGAGATGCGTCCCTCGGGGGCTCCGGCGCCCGCCTCCTCAAGCTGGGCGGTCGTGGTGTCGTACCTCTCCTGCGTGAACCCGGTACCAGTGATGTAAAACCCCAATGCCATTCGATCCCGATCCTTCTGCGCATGAGCGCGGTGGCTTGCCAACAATCGGGCGACTCTATGTCATGGACCGAAGGCCGGGCCGGACATCGCGCGCCCACGTCGGCGTCGCAGTGGCTGCGAAACCGGACCGTTCGCGATTCATTTGCTCCGGCGAGAGATCGTGCGGATCGTGGAGGCGTGCGCAGCACAGAAGCTCGCACCCGCAATTGGCGATTTGGGAGATTCGCCCGGCGCACGAGCCGAGACCTCCTTTCGCGTGGTCGAACCATCTGAAACGTGTTCAGTGGCCGAGGCCCAGGCGGTGAAGCGCTTCCTTTTCGGCGGACGGCCCCCTTCTGTGAGTGTCCTTCCGATGCAACTCGCGCGAAGCGCCCTCCAGCACATCGACCGCCGCTAGCGAGATTGCTCTCAAGCCCCCCATGCTGAAGCCCAAAGGAAGCGCGTGCTCGGCGGAGAATGCTTAGTCGCCCGCGCGGTGCCCGATGCGCTTCAGATCCTCGTCAGTCACCGACGGTACCCGCTGCGCGAGGTCGTCCTCGTCATGAGTTAGCAGGGCGCGCACCAACGTGTTACGCCGAACATGCAGCACCCCCCGAGTCTAACCCGCCGCCAGTCGTACGCCCCCACGCTCGTTGCTGCTTTATCTACGGAGCCAGATGACCGCTTCACAGGTAGAGCGACAACCTGCCGGCCCAGCCGACGATCGATCGCAGAAGTCGCTGCAGTCCTGCTTTCCCTCGCCGACGAGCACATCGCCGCGGACGGCGCGCGGCCTGCAATACGCGGGACAGCAGGTCGGTCGCAGCCGCTCCCCCGCGACGCAGAGACAAGGCCGCCTGGTTCAAAGATCCCGACGGCAACGTTCTCGGCCTGCTTCAGGACTAGCGGTCCGGCCGCGCGACGTGGCGTCTTGACTTGCCGCTGCCCGCTCATGAGGATCGGCGCCAGCGGGCACACCGGCGGCTTGGTTCCACAACGCATATTTCTTGTTTTCTTCGCAAATAGCGAGGATTTCTGTCGAGCAGCCGTGCCTTAACGCTCAAGTTGTTGGCTGATTCTGCCGATAACAGCGACGGCTTCTCTAGCTTCCTCGCTGAGCTCCGCGGCGCGCGCTCGCGGTCGACAACGAGCAGTACGTTGACTGGGTCCGCGGTCGGGTTCGGGGGGACACTCCAGGGCGGCGGCCGCTTCCGCGCGGTCTGATCACAGCCATCAGGTCAGCACGGTTGGTCCGTCGCTAACGACCGAATGCTGGTCGTCCCGGCGACTTCGATCGGCCTTGACAGTGCCGTGGCGCCGTTCTTAGGATCCGCGGCATGGGCTTGGACGGCAGGTTATGGATGGGAGTTGTGGCGGCGCTGATGCTCGCTGGTTGCGGCGGCAGCAGTCACAAGACGACAACGGCAGCACCGGGCGCGCCAGCCACGACTGCCTCGACCGCGACGACCGCGAGTGTGCCCACATCAGGCATCGGCAGCCGGGTTCTCACCAGCAACGAGCTTCCCGCCGGCTTCACGGGAAGTGAGCCGTCCGTCGACAACACCACCAACGGCTGGCTTGCCGAGAGCCAAACTCCGTCGAACCAGGTCGCCTCCGAGACCAAGAGGCTGACTCGCCTGGGGTTCGTCGCGGGCGCGAGCGAGAACCTAACCGGCCCCGAGGGCAGGAGCGGGGTGTCGATCGCCGAGCAGTTCAAGACACTTGGTGGGGCGCGTTCCGAGCTCGCCAACGAGGTCAAGGTGTTCAAGGCGACCGTTGCTACCGGATACAAGGCGTTCGCGGTCACCGGGATCCCGGGAGCGATCGGACTGGCTGACACGGCGTCGTCAGCGGTCAACCTCGCCTTCACTTCTGGTGACTATTACTACCTCGTGGGGGCCTTCGTCTCGGCAGTGACCGCGAACTCGGAGGCGACGATAATCGCGGCCGCGAGCCGCCTGTATCAGCGCGTGCATGGCTGATTGGCGATCCGGCCGTCGGCTTTGACCGCGCTCTCGACGGGCCTCTGGACTGGAGCGAATTACGGGCCCTCAATCGCTCAGCCTGCGCGTACCCGTTTGGTCTCAGCGCTTTCTGAGAGGCCCGCATCGTCAGATTGCATCAGACGACGCATTGGCGGGCGCCGACGCCGGACGACTGCTCGGTCCGGTTGCGATCATGAGGGTGCCGTCGACGAGTCGTTGTTGCTTGTGCAGACCGGTCGTCACCGATCGCTCGAGCATCCGGGACCGAGCGCGCGAGCCGATCCAGCTTGGGCACGACCAGAGTGTCCCCAGCGCGCACGGCGGCCAGTGCCTGCTCCACGCGGCATGCGACCAACGCCCTCCTGTCGCCCTCCTGACATGCGCAAATGCAGTCTCGCCGCATCTCAATGAGCGTTGGTCTGTGCGACCGCCGCGTCACGAGCTCCGGGCGGATTCGCGATCGCTCGCCGGTAGAGCTCGGACTCGCTGGCTACCGGGACGCGCAGCTCGTCGAGTCCGGTGATCTCGACCGCGCGGGCCTGGTCGCTTGAGCCCAGCCCGATCGCGAAGTCCAGCCCAAGCGGCGCGCAGACCTCATCGCGCAGGAATCCGCCGATGCTGCGACCGTCGACGCGGCGGACCAGCTCGCCGACCAGATGCCCGTAGAACAGTGCCGATTCCCCGTGCGCGGCTCCCGGCTCCCAGAGCGGCGGCTGCGCAGCGAGCCGGCTGCACATCGCGTCCCAGTCAAAAAACAGGTCCGTTGGAGCGGGCGCATCCAGCGCCACGACGCCAGCCTGGTGAGAGAGCACGTGCCGCACCGTCGCGCGGGCGGTGAACTCCGGCCAGTAGCGCTGGACCGCGGCATCGAGATCCAGCGCGCCGCGCTCGACCAGCCGCAATGCGCAAAAGGCGACGAACGGCTTGGTGACCGAGTAGGGCTGCACGATGCTGTCAGGCCCCCACGCGCGGCCACCTGACGCATCGGCCGCCCCGCCCCACAAGTCCACCAGCCACCGGCCGTCCAGCCAGAGCGGCGCCGGTGCCGGGCTGCTTGCGAACAACCTCGGCGAACTCCTGCTTCACCAGCTCAAACCCCGGCTCGACCCGACCATCGCACATATCAAGACCCACGCACACCCCGATCGACGATCGATCGCCCAAGACAATCACGTGCCCTGCCGTTCCGCCTCTTCAGCCGACGGGTGTTGCTGTGGCTCACGCAGCGTACACCCAGCGGATCGTGTCGATTCGCTGATCGCCCGAGAGCGGCCACCTCGCCCGAGCAGTGTGATGGCTCCCTCAGCGGGCGGCCACGGGCAATCATGCCCGCTCTGGCGGGCGCTGGCTCCGAAGCGGCCACCCAGGCGCTGTCCCAACGCCGAACGCATGTCTGGTCTGGCGAGGCCAATCGACCTACGCGCCCTCCCAGCCGCGCTGGAGGCGGCGATGTGTCTTGTCTGCGTTGCGCGGTGACCGGGCTTGCGCAGCGCCCGCTCGACTCGGCTCGTCTACTTGTGGGTGTTTCGGTGGCGTAGGTAGGTGAGTACCGCGAGCACGCGGCGGTTGTCTTCGCTGGTGGTGGGGATGTCGAGTTTGCTGAAGACGCTGCGGATATGGGTCTCGACGGTTTTCGGGCTGAGCCAGAGCGCTTGGCAGATGCCCTGGTTGGAGCGTCCTTCGGCGATCAGTGTCAGGATCTCTCGCTCGCGTGAGGTCAGCTCGTCGAGGGGGTCTTCGGCTCTGGAACGGTCGAGGAGTTCTTTGACGATTGTTTGGTCGATGACGCATTCGCCGGATGTGACGCGGTTCAGCGCGTCGAGGAGTTGGTCGACGCGCCCGACGCGTTCTTTGAGCAGGTAGCCGACGCTCCTGGGGTTGTCCAGGATCAGTCGCTGGGCGTAGTTGAACTCGAGGTGCTGAGAAAGAACGAGCACTGCCGTGTGCGGATGTCGTACGCGGATTTCCTGTGCGGCGCGGAGTCCTTCGTCGGTGTAGGTGGGTCGATCCTGCTCCTGACCAGCGGGCCAAGCGAGCAGGCAACTACCAAAGGCGTGACCGCGACTCTGCATCTCCCAGGCTCACCCGACTTCGCTGGCTCCACCCCGGACGGGCTGTGGGTCGCAACCCACGGATCGTCCAGCAAGCAGAACATCGCTTCCAGCGGTCAACTGCTGCATATCAATCTCGCCACCGGAACCGTCCAGCAGACCGTGCCACCGACCGGGATGACGAGCAATCTGGCACTAGACGGGAACCGCCTCATCGCTGACCCGGGGATTGCCGGCACCTCGACCGCCGGCACCGCGCCCGGCGAACTGATGGCGGTCGACACGCGGACGGGTCGCGTGCTGGCACGCCGCCACGAACAGGTCGCGGGCGGCCCGATGGTCGTCGGCGACGGCGCGCTCTGGGAGATCCAGGAGACTTACGCGAGGACACCCACCGTGCTCCGGGAGCTCAACCCGACGACACTCGCTCCGATCGCGCCGCCATTGACACTTGGCGCAACCAGCGATACTCACGGCCTGGCCTGGGGAGGCGGATATGTGTGGGCCAGCGAGGACGACGGCGAAGTGCTCCGAATCGACCCTGCCACCCGCACGATCGCCCGGGCGCACGTTGGCGGCTTCCCGATCGGGATCGTGCTTGCCGGCCGCAGCGTCTGGGTCATCAACGACTCCAACGCCACCGTCAAACGCTTAGATCCGAGCACACTCCGCGTGATCGGACAGCCAGTCTCGGTCCCCCCAGGCGACAACTACTACCTCGGGGCGACTGACGGCTATGTGTTTATCGCTGACGACAGTGACGGCACGGTCACACGCATCGACACGCGCACCGGCGAGAGTGCCGGAGCACCGATCCGAATTGCTCCAGCCGCTACGACTGGCTACGGATCCGCCTACGCGATCGCGCCAGCGGGAACCGCGATCTGGGCGACCAGCCCGTCCTCGGACACAATCTCACGCATCCAAATCAAGCCCTGAACCGTCAACTCCAAAGCCGCCGCCTGAGCTGAGCAGACCTGGCCTCCACGGAGTCGACGGAACGTGGGACTCCCACCGCCGGAGGCTGCTGCACCTGCTCGTCCTTTGCGCTCGTCTGCTCGACTGTCGCTCGGACGCTCGCTAAGTGCGCAATGCAGCGCTGGCGGCTAGTCATCAGCCGAGATCGGAGCGGTCGCTCGCGCGGCCTATGAAGCTCTCAGGAGCCGCGATTTGCCGGGGGTCGGGAGCTATTTCGCCGATGACGTTGTGTGGGAAGCGCCCGACACGCTGCCGACCGGCGGGTCATCCATGGCCGCGACGCGGTCCTCGAGCAGTAGGGTGGAACGATGAGAAGGCAGGCAGGCATCGTGCTTTACGTGCTCGCGCTGGTAACCGTCGTGGTCGGCGTGGACGTCTTGTTCTTCAGGCATCGGTTCTGGGAGCGCCTGATGGCAAACGTCGGGATTGTCCTCGTGTTTGCGGCGTTCTATTTGAGGTTCCTGAAGCGAGCATGAGCGGGACGCCCCCGATGAACGCAGCCAACGACAACGCCGCTCGGAAAGGTCTTCGCGGATGGTGGGCATCTCCCCGCGACGCGGCGTGCAACGCCTGATCAATCCATGGGGGCATACCGCCACCTCCGCGGCTTTGGGGTCACGCGTATTGCCGGTGGCTTTGTCGCGGCCACAGCGGGCGTCGTGTGCCTCTCGTACGCCGCCTACGGATGGGCGCCTTCTTCCTGGTTCTCGGTGTGCTGAACCTCGCGGGTGGCTACTGGTACATCACTATCGCTCGCTCCTCACCTCCGCGAGCCTGAGCCAGCGCGGCAACATCGCCGCGATTTACCCTCCCGACTGACCGTGGTGAAAGCTCCACCAGGTCAGGGGGTCGTGGACTCCTCGGCTGCCGGTTGCGAAGCATCACCTTGCGCCTTTGGCTACCGCTTTGCGAACCGGAGCGAGCGCCCAGGCAACAGTCCGAACAGACGATCGCTGCGGACGAGTTGCGACGGTCCGACGGCCACTTCGGTCGACTGATCGAGCGTTCGCCGAACACGGGCGTCTCAGAGGGGGACCTTGCGGACGTTGCTGAGGGCTGTCCAGACCGTCACGCTCCGGCGCGACGGAGTCTCACATGCGGAGCCTCTTGCTTACACGACGGTTGTGGACTGTTCTCTGCTACAGGCCCGGAGCGACGGGAGGAGCCGGCCGGGGCCGACACCAAGGGTTAGGGGGGTCCGTCAAGGCGGTGGTGCTTGGTTTCAGGCGGGCAGCGCGCCGGCAAGTTTGAGGAGCAGCAACACGACGATCAGGATGATGTAGCCGCGGAGCAGCGCCAAGGTGAGGAGCCGTGGTTGGGTGGGTGTCGGCGGCTTGACGAGTTCGAGGGTGGGGGCGCTCCAGGTTTGCCGTTGCCATGGTGTGAGGGGGCTGGCGGGCGGTGTCGGTGGTCGGTTGCGGATGTGGCTGGTCGCTAGTGCGAGTCCAGCGGCGAGGAGGAGCGCGGTCGTTGCGGCGAGCGCGATCCCCATCTTCACGTCGTTGAACACGGTGGTGATCGTGAGCAGTGTTGAAAGTGCCAGCACGACGGCGACGGCGAGGATGGCTGCGGCGTTGAGCCGGCGCCCGTTGGTGAGCGGGCCTAGGAGTTGCTTGTCGTTGCAGAGAATCAGCAGAAGAACGAGCGTGCTGGGCAGCAGGATCCCGGCGAACGCCTGCACGAGCGTGGTCACGGTCCCGAGCGGGAGCTCCGGTAGGAGGACGATCGCGGCCGCTAGCGCGATGATCGTCGCGAAGCTGGCGTGGAATGTTCGGGCGTCGCGCCAGGTGCGGTGCAGGGAGTGCTTGATGCCGAAGACCTCGGCGACCGCGTAGGCGCCCGAGAGCGAGACGACGGACGCGCCGAGGAGTGATGCGTTCAGGAGAGCGATCGCAAATACGACGCCGGCGGCCGGGCCGACGTGCGCTCCGATGCCTTGGGCGACGGCTGCGGCGTTCGTGAAATGGCCGCTCAGATGAGTGCCGGAAACTGTTGTCGCGCTGAGTATCAGGACAGCCCCGGCGACGACGGCGAAGAGGAGCACGCCGATCGCGGTATCGGCGCGCTCGTAGCTGAGCCACCGTGGCGTGATTCGCTTGTCGACGACGTTGGACTGTTGAAAGAACAGCTGAGCGGGCGCGATCGTGGTACCGACGAGCGCTACGAGCAGCAACAGCGTCGAGGTGGCTGTGCCGCCGCGCAGTGTCGGGATGAGCCCGGCGGTGACTGCGGCCGGGTGGGGTCGGCTGATCAGCGCGAGCGGGATCAGCGCGAGGTCGGCGGCGATCATCAGGCACATGGCTCGTTCCCAGAAGCGGAAGTTGCCGCTGACGGTTACAGCGATCAACAGTGCTGCCGCGAGCGGCACTGACGCGTATTTTGTGAGACCGAGGTAGGAGAGCGCGAGCGCTACGCCGATGAACTCGGTGACGAGTGTCGCGAGGTTGAGGACGAGCAGGTCCGCGAGCGAGAACCCGCACCACAGCTTGCCGAACCGCTCAAGCGTCAGCCGCGCGTGACCCGAGCCGGTGACGGCGCCGAGCCTGGCGACCATCTCTTGGGTAATGTAGAGCGCTGGGCAGAGCGCGATCAGGACCCAGAGCAGGCGCATGCCGTGGTTCTGTCCGGCTTTCGAGAAGACGGAGATCGTGCCGGCGTCGTTGTCGGCGACCATCACGACGATCCCGGGGCCGAGGACGGCGAGCAGCGTTCGGAGCTTTCGCCGTAGCGTTAGCCGCGGACCGGTGTCGAAAGCGTGAACGGTGCCGAGCGCCCCTTCGATGTCGCCGATGTGAGCACGGTCGAGCGCGTTACGCCGGTCGGCGGTTGGCGCAAAGGGGGGGGCGGGGACGCTCATGGCGCCCGGTCAAGCTCCCGGACGTGGGCGAGCGCCGCGTCGATCAGCGCTGCGGTGTAGTCGTTGCGCAGCGTGTACAGCCGGGTTCGACCGACGCGTTGCATGCTCAGTAGCGAGTTGTCTCGCAGGACGCGAAGTTGATGGGAGACGGCGGATTGCTCCATGCCAACCGCGTCGACGATCTCCGAAACGGTCCGTGGCCCCGAGCGCAGAGCGACGAGAATCTGCAGCCGGCTGGGGGTCGATAACGCGAACATCGTGTCCGCGACTCGAAGCGCAGTGGTCTCGGGAATCCCTTCGCCGCGGCCAGCCGTTGGCGTGATGGCCGGTGCCGGCTCGCGGTCAGGTCGACGCGCCGATCGGGTGTTATCGTCGGCGGGGCTGCTGTTGGGTCGTGTCGGCACGGCGCTTTATCGTATGTAAAGTTCTTCATGCTTTCATGCAAGTCGTGGCGACAGCAACGCATACCCGCCAACGACGCCGCGTCACGGCACCCGCACCCGAGCTGAGGACGGCCAGAAGGCCCTCGCATCGGCGTCATCGTATCGGCGCGGCCGCGTGGTAGTTGGCTGAGTCGAGCGTCGGAGCGCCAGCGTGACCTCGACGACGAACCCACCGAGCATCCCCTCCCCGGCCGACGCTAGCCCGGGTACCTCCGCACACGCAAGCGTGCGCTCCCCGATCGGTTCGGGGGGCGAGGATCGCGGTGGGCCGCCGAGGGCCTACCTGGAGCTGGACGCGCTGACGCCACCACCGCGGCGGCGCTTCCTGTGGCGGGCTGTGCTTGGCTGCTTGATCGTGCTGTTCGCAAGCGCGGGTGCAGCGGCCGTGGCCGTGGTCGAGCAGGTCCACACGATCGTCCAGGACATCAGTGTCAACAAGCCGTTGAAGGTGAGCTCGAGGGCGCTCACGCAGTCGAGCTTCGGCCGACCGGAGACGCTGCTGCTGATCGGCGACGACACCCGCTCGGTGTTCA
>Ga0302325_10031545_pt1 | contig 10901 bp, 12 predicted proteins | sample Palsa_T0_2_FD_201948 | JGI IMG/M metagenome (GOLD analysis project Ga0302325, IMG submission 201948) | Peat permafrost microbial communities from Stordalen Mire near Abisko, Sweden - Palsa_T0_2 | ecosystem: Environmental > Terrestrial > Soil > Palsa > Peat permafrost | place: Sweden: Abisko... | reverse complement strand
CTGCAAAAACCCTTTCATTCTGCGTCTACGCAGGTCAGGAGGGCTTTCGCAGCTGGATTCCGTGGAGCCGGTGAGCGGATTCGAACCGCTGACCGTCCGCTTACAAGTTGGCGCCCTCACGGTCCCCTGTGCCTCACCTGAGCGCAGCGCATGCAAGACGGCGGCCAGTCAGAGATGCGCCAGGTTGCGTAGGGTCAGTCGGGGGGATCAGCCAGCCTCGCCCGGCGCAGGCCGTAGGACGGGTTGACCGCCATGACGTACGGCGCCCTTGCGCGGAGAGCCGTCTTTACGATCTTCGCCTCGTTGTCCAGATACCACTGCGCCATGGCCGGCCCTGCGATCCTTGCGCTGGACAACGCGAACACCCTCGCGCTGGTCATGTAGATGGCCTGTGCTTCCAGGGGGTTCTGCGTGATCGCCAAGTCCTTGCACAGCAGGATGTCCCCGGCGAGCGTCGCCTTGAGGTGCCCCCCGCCTTCCGGACTGCGGATCCATTAGGATTCTCAGCCGAAAGGACGGGGCATAATGTCGAAGGGATATCGGAAATACTCACCGGAATTTCGTGAAGAGGTTGTCAAGCTCGTTATCGACACATCACGGGCGATTACTGACGTAGCGCGCGAATACGGGGTGCACGACACGACGCTCGGCAACTGGGTCCGGGAATACAAAGAAAAGCACGGGGATGCTGCCGAGGAGCCGCTCACTCTTAATGAGCGTGCCCGACTGCGCGAGCTCGAGCGCAAGAACCGCGAGCTCGAGATGAAGTGCGCCTTCCTGACAAAAGCAGCGGCGTACTTTGCAGCGGAGCATCGGTAAGAGACAAGTACGAGTTTATCGATGCGGAGTACGCCGCCGCGGCCGCGGACACGGCCACGACGGCTCCGACCGTAAGCCAGATGTGCGAATGGCTCACAGTCTCGAAATCAGGATACTACGAATGGCGGGGCAACCCGGGCTCGGCAACATCGAAAAGAAGGGAAGAAATCAAGCTGTACATCACGAAGGCGTTCGAGGACTCGGACGGCACCTACGGCTACCGGCGCGTTCACGCCCAGCTGCTGCGGTGGGGCGTCGAGTGCGGCGACGAGCTCGTCCGCGCCCTGATGCGCGAACTGGGCCTCGTCCCCTGCCAGGTGCGGCGCCGCCGGTCACTCACCGTCCAGGCCGTTGCCGGCCCGATCCCGGACCTCGTCGGCCGGGACTTCTCGGCGGAAGCGCCCGGCGAGAAAATGGTCGGCGATATCACGTACATATTTACCTGGGAAGGCTGGCTTTACCTCGCAACCGTGATCGATTGCGCGACCCGGATGGTCGTCGGCTGGGCAATGGACGATAATTACAAGACGCCGCTCATCAGCAGCGCGATCCAAATGGCGGCTCGGAATGTCGGGCTGCCGGAAGGAGCGGTATTCCACAGCGACCGCGGCTCGAATTACACGTCGGCGGAGTTCGCCTCCGAGCTCGAGTCTCTCGGGATCAGGCAGTCCGTCGGCAGGACAGGGATATGCTATGACAATGCGCTGGCCGAGAGCTTCAATGGCGCGCTGAAAGTCGAGCGAGTGCACCGTACTGTTTACGCCACACGGAAGAAGGCACGCGAAGACGTCGCACGGTACATCGAGCTCCGCTATAATCGGAAGCGTCTCCATTCCGCACTCGGGTACCGGACCCCGCAAGAGGCCATGGACGAGTTCCGGGAAATGAAGGCAACCGCGTAAGATAACCGCAAATTCGCGAGTCCGGAAAACGCGGGGCGGCTCACCTCCTCGATCCACTGCGTGTCCTGAATGCTCTGCGACTGGTCCGCGCCGTAGCGCTCGTCCATGGTCTCCAGCCTCCAGCCCGCCGCCCGCAAGGCTCTTGGGACGACGACAGAACCAAGGCCTCGGTCAAGGAAGAAGCGCAGCCCGGACGCCGTCGCCTCGCCGGCCATCGCTCACGCTGCCCGGCGGATCGCTTCGATCTCCGGGACCGTCAGGCCATAATCCCCGGCCACATCCCCGGGCGGCTCGTGCGCGCCGAGCCTGCCGGCGATGTCCGCCACGCGCACGCCCCGCCGGGCGACGGTCGGCTGGCCACCGTTCATCCACGGGTCCACGATGACTTCGGCCTTCCCGTACTGCGGCAGCTGGATCCGCCGCGTCCAGCCGTCCTCGTAGGTGACCATCGTCAGGTAGTCCCGCACGACCGGGCGGAACACCTGCTGGCCGCTGCGAACCACGACAAGCCCGTCCACCATGTCCTGATCCGCCGGATCACCCGACTGACGGCCGAACTCCCACAGAACCTCCGCACCATCGGTCTGCAACTGCTGGCTCGCCAGCGCCTGGGGCAGCCCGATGTGCTCCTGCAGCCATAGCACCGCCGGGCGGATACGGCGCATCGGAACCCCGGCCTTGGTGAACGCCGCCACGATGTACGCCTCGGCGAGCCCGACGAAGGGAACGCTCACGCCCTGCGGCCGAGCTGGCTCAAGCGTCGTCACGATCGGCGCCGAGACCAGCTGCGATCCGTCCAGCCGCTTGCGCGCGTACCCGACAGCCCAGTCCCGGAACGTCTGCGCAGGCACAGCGATGATATGCGCGGCCTCGGTCTTGTGATACAAGGGCGTCGTGTAGTGCGGATCGTCGATCACAGCGCTGCCAGCCATCGCGCGCCTCCCTTCACCTGAATCTTAGGCACACAGCCGCACAAGCGCCGCAACTGGTGATAGTGGCGCGCAGGCAAGACGCGCAAACCTGCAAACTCCGGCAGCGGGGTACATCCCCTGGCGCCCAAACGCGTCAGCAATACCAACGGCGATCCAAAGGTTGCGCCGTGAATGCTTGCCGCAACGGCTCGGCGATAGCGCCCCTCCGGCGGCAGAAACCCGCGTCGCAGCTTGCCGGGCCCCGGGTCAGCGTCGACGTCGCCATCACGGGAAGATGATGCTGCGAGGCGAGAGACAGACCTGAGAATGCCGCAAAGGCTTACCAGATCGTCGGGGGAGCCGCAGCCGTGCTGGACGGAGAAGCGGAAACACGATACGCGCGCCCGCGTCCTCAACGAGGCGCCGACGACGGTCGGAGATAATCGGCCCGGCCCACCCCTAGATGACCAGCCTCAGCGGGAGTCCTGCATGACGCGGTCATAGCTGCGACGCGCTCTGGCGCTGCGTGCGCTGGCGCCGTACCGGCGGAGCATCTGCGGGGAGGTCCAGCCGTTCAGCTCCATCAGGTCACCCTCGGCGCCGCCGCGGTCAAGCCAGGTGTGACTGAAGTGGTGCCGGAAGCGGTGCGGGAACACCTCGACCCCGGCCTGGCGGCCGCGGCGGAGCGATCCGAACGCCTGCTCGAACGCCCGGGGGGAGGTGGCGAGAGAGATCGCGACGTCGGCACCGCCGAGGTCCCGGATGGCCTCGACCGGGTCGGTCGTCCGCGCGTTCACCACGTAGTCGGCGCCGAGCCGCCGGGCGAGGTCCAGCTTCGAGTCCTCGATGTCGACCGCGATCACCCGGGCGCCGAACTCCCTCGCGTACTGCAGGGCAAGGTGCCCGAGGCCGCCGACGCCGAAGATCACGGCCGTGTCGCCCGGCTGGATCCTCGAAACCTTGACTGCCTTGAACGTGGTGACCCCGGCGCACGCGAGCGGCGCGGCGTCGAAAGAGGACACGGCCTCGGGAACGGTGATCACGTGGCTGTCGAAAGCAACCGCGTACTCGGCCCAGGCGCCGTCGACCGAGTACCCGCTGTTCTCCTGCGACTCGCACAGCGTCTCCCAGCCGTCGATGCAGTACGAGCAGTGCCCGCAGGCCTTGCCCAGCCACACGATGGCAACCCGGTCGCCGGCCTTGTGCAGGCTGGCGCCCGGGCCGGTCGCCTCGATAATGCCGACCCCCTCGTGCCCCGGAGTGAACGGCGGGTTGGGCTTGACCGGCCAGTCGCCGGCCGCGGCGTGGATGTCGGTGTGGCACAGTCCGGAGGTCTGCATCCGGATCAGCACCTGGCCGGGGCCGGGCTCAGGGACCGGAACTTCTCTGACCTCGAGCTTGGCGCCCAGTTCCGGGACTACCGCTGCTTTCATCGTCCTCATGGCTATTTCCCCTGTTCTGAATTCCTGGCGGGCTATTGGGAGACCGGATCACCGATACTCTTTCGCCGCCATATCACGTCCTTTCTATGCTGCGGTCCGCAGCCACCCACAGAGTCTTTAGTCCTTTTTGAATGCCAGCACATTGCTTCCAGTTAGCCGCCGGTCGAGAACACGCCGCCCGTTCACGATCGCCGGCGAGATACGAATAAAATGGCCCCGCTGCCCTGGAACCCATGACGTCAGCGCGACTCGCTCCAAGCGGCTGATCTCCTCGGCGTCGGTTACCGCCCGCGCCTGCCCGACGATGGCCACGCTCCAGCCGGCGTGCCCGTCTTGCTCCACGGTGTCGGCCGCGAACGCGACGACTGCGCCGCGGGTCGCGGCCGCGAGCTTTCCCTCGGCACTCGTCCTGATGACGATGTCGCCGTCGACGAGCGCGAAGTTGACGAGCTCGACCGCGGGCAGCGCCTGCCGGGTATAGACGATCCGGCCGACGGACACCGAGCCCATCAGCCGCATGCACTCATCCCGCGGCAGCCGCTCGAGCGCCGGGCTATCGGTATCCATGACAACCAGCATGGCCCCGCCAGACCCTCAGCCGAGGGCACAAGGTCCCGAAACGGCAGGCCTTCTGCCAAGACCTGCGCGCGCCACCCTCTAGCCGGTGCAGCCACGGCCCTCGGTCCGATCACAGAGGACCGGGCCTGCGGACGCCGGGACGTTCGCGCCTGACGTCCGACGCGCAGCGAGCATAGCGTCGAAGGTGAAGAAGCAGGTCAGCTTCAGGAGATGAGCAAGATGACAGGAATCATGGTCGGCCCGACGCTTCTGACCACTCCCGCCTCGCCCTTGAGTGGGCCATCAGGGAAGCGGCGGTCCGCCACGCACCGCTCACCGTCCTCACCGTCCAGCAGGCTGTGGTCGGATACTGGGGCAGCCCCGTCCTCTACCCGGGCGACGAGGACCTGGCCGAGCACGGCCGCAAGACGGCCCAAGAAGAGACGGCCAGCGCACTCGAGAAGATCGGCCCCGAATCCCGGCCCTCGTCGGTCACCGTCCGGGCCGTCACCGGCCTGCCCGCCGAGGCGCTCCTCGAGGCGGCCGCCGACGCCGACCTGCTCGTCGTCGGTTCCCGCGGGGCCGGCGGATTCGAGCGCCTGCTGATGGGATCGGTCAGCACCCAGGTCACCCATCACGGCCCTGCCCCGTCGTGGTCATCCCGGACGAGAACCTCTGACACGCGCCCGAAAGGGAGGCAGCACGATGAAATCCACCATCAGAGACGTCATAAGCATCCGCGTGATCGCCATCAGGCAGGGCGCCTCGTACAAGGACATGGCGGCCATGCTGCGCGAGCAGCGAGTCAGCGCGTTCCCCGTCATCGACGACGACAACAAGGTTGTCGGGGGTCGTCTCCGAAGCCGACCTGCTGACCAAGGAGGCCTTCGACGCCGCCACGCCGGAAGCCCCGGAAAGCATGCTGCGGCGGCGCGAGCACGCCAGGGCGAGCGCGGTCACCGCGGCCGAGCTGATGACCACGCCACCGGTTACCATCGGCCCCGACGCCTCGGTCACCCAGGCAGCCCGCCTGATGTACTCCCGGCGGGTCAAGCGGCTCCCAGTCACCAGCGATGACGGAACCTTGATCGGCATCGTGTCCCGGGCCGACGTGCTGAGTGTGTACAGCCGGCCAGACGCCGACATACAGCACGAGATCATCCAGGACCTCATCCTGGGCATGTCCCTGTGCGACCCAGCCCGCGTCACCGTCACGGTCACGGACGGTATCGTCACCATCGAGGGATCGGCGGAAGGCACCGTGGTTGGCCGCGACGTCATCGAAGCCGCCCGTCATGTCGAGGGCGTCGTCGCCGTGCGCGACCGGATCAGCTACCCGAAGGACACGTGATATGACCTCGCACGCGCCTGATTATTTCCGGGCGGTCGCGATCGACTACGACGGCACCCTGGCTCACATAGCCCCGACAGCACGCTCGTCGACTTCACCGCCGCCGTAGCGGGCATGCCCCGGGCGGACATCGCCGGGCTCCTCGACGGCCCGCCCGGGCGGGCCGTGCTGGCCTGGCGGCATCACCCTCGCCAGCCGGTGGCCTTCACTATCGAGGCCCGGGCAACCGCTCACCTGAGCCACGAGCCCAACGCGCTCCAAGACCGGCGCCCCCCGCTGAACCCGCCGATCTGGACAGTAGGCCAGAGGTCCAAGCCGCCCGCTGTATGACCGGGATGTGTCACTCAATGACTAAACCGGGAGGTCCAAGTCAGCCGGGTGCCTCCGCCGGTAGGCGCCGTGATCTGGAGGTTGCCGCCGTTGTTCTCCGCGCGGCGGCGCATGCTGGCCAGGCCGCTGGACCGGGCGGGGGCGCCGAGGCCACGGCCGTTGTCGGTGATGTCGAGGGTGATCAGCCGGTCTTGGAGTGCCAGGGCGACGGTGACGGCGGTGGCGCCGGCGTGGCGGGCGCAGTTGGACAGGGCCTCGCGGGTGACGGCGAGGATGTCGTGGGCGAGCGTCTCGTCGAGGCCGGGGCCGGGCGAGCCGGCGAAGCTGGCGCCGGCGGTGAAGCCGAGCTGCGGGGCGTGCTCGTCGATGATCTCCAGGATCCGGGCTTGCAGGCTTGCGGTGGGCTGGCGGGGCTGCTGGAGGCCGAAGATGCTGGCGCGGATCTTCTTGATGACCTCGTCGAGGGTTTCGATGTGGCTGTTGACCCGGGCGGCGGTAGCCGGGTCGCTGCGGGCGGCCTGGCCCTGAAGTTTCATGCCGAGGGCGAACAGCTCCTGGATGACGTGATCGTGCAGGTCGCCCGCGATGCGCTCATGGTCTTCCGCCTGGGCCAGCAGGATCTGGTCGACGCGGGCCTGGGCGAGTTCCATCGCCACGGCGGCGTGGGCGGCGAAGGAGGCGGCCATGCCCAGGTCAGACTCGGTGAACCCGGGGCGCGCGGCCGTCCGTCCCAGCAGCAGCGCGCCGAGGACCCGCTCGCCTGCCGCCAGCGGGACGGCGATCAGCGGGCCGATCCCGGCGCCGAGCGCCGCGGCCGCCGCTTTTAGCGGATCGCCGGCAACCAGGCTTGGCTTACCGGTCTGGATTACCTGTCCGGCCAGCGAGCCGGCCAGCCGCGCCGTGCGGTCCAGTCCCGCCGCCAGCGGGCCGGCGGCGCCCGCCACGATCACCTCCCCCGGATCGCTACCCGGCACCGCCAGGACGGCGAAGTCTGCGTCCGCCGCGGCGGCGGCGTGCCCGGCGATCAGAGCGTGCGGCTGCTCCCGGTCTCCCGCCAGCAGCAGCGGCGTCAGCTGAGCGGAGGCGTCGAGCCACCGGCGGCGCTGCTCCGACTCCGCATACCGCCGCGCGTTCGCGATCGCCGCGCCCGCGGCGGCCGCGAGCGCGATCGCCAGCTGCTCGTCGTCGGCCGTGAAGTCCCCGCCCGCGATGCGCTCGGTCAGGTACAGGTTGCCGAAGACCTCCTCCCCGATCCGGACCGGGACGCCGACGAAGCTGCCCATCGGCGGGTGCCCCGGCGGGAACCCCGCCGCCACGGGATGATCGCCGAGGCTGGCCAGCCGGATCGACGCCGGATCGGTGATCAGCAGACCCAGGATCCCCCGGCCCCGGGGCAGCTCCCCGATCGCCGCCACCAGGTCGTCCTCCATGCCCGCGTGCACGAACTGCTCAAGCTCCCCGTCGCGGCCGAGCACGCCGAGCGCCGCGTACCGGGCGCCGAGAAGATCACGGGCCGCATCGACGATCTGACGCAACACCACCGGCAGGCTCAGCTCGCCCGCTACCAGGGCGTTGGCGCGCAGCAGTCCACGCAGCCGCCCCTGCGCGGCCAGCACGTCGCCCGCCCGGTCCACCAGCTGCACCAGCAGCTCATCCAGCTCCAGCCGCGGCATGTCCGGAAAAGCCAGCCCGACCGCTGCGTCCGCCACGCCGGCGCCGCCTGCAGCCGCACCGCGCTCAGCTGCCATGACGGGGATCATCGCTCTCCCTGGGGACGGCACTTGGCATGCTCGCCTGAAGTTCCCAAGACAGGTGGCCCACCCCAGGTGGAAACACCAGGTTGGCACCGTACGGACGAGGAAGATTTAGCCGCATACCCACAACCGCTCCTGGCATCGATTGACCCAAGCGGCGCATGCGCACGTGGTCCAGACTAGCCGGGCCGCTGTTGTCAGTTAACGCCTGATGCCCAGCAGGTGCAAGGTCACGAGCCCGACCTGTCCGCAAGGGCCGACACCTCCGCGCTGCTCGTCAAGCTGGCCATGGAGCGGCGCACGCAGGCAGCCGTGTACGCGCTCGCGTCTTCGGCGGACACCACGCCGGGAGCGAGAAGGCCCGACCTGACCAGGCGAAGCAACGGTCCGTTCGATATGCGGACTTTGATTTTTGACCTTCACCTCACGACGGGACGATGGTCCCCCCTCACATGGACGGAAAGGCCCTGGCATCAGGCCATCCACGCGGGCAAGGCTGGTGATTGGAGGCCCAGAGAAGAAAGTGAGGGATAGATATGAAGTCCACCGTGAAAAACATCATGACCACTCAGGTAGTAACGGTACACACGAGCACGCCGTTCAAGGAGATGGCCGCGCGGCTCCGCCAGGAGCGGGTGAGCGCGTTCCCCGTCGTGGATGACGACGGGACGGTCGTCGGCATTGTCTCCGAGACCGACCTGCTGCCCAAGGAAACCCTGGACACGGGATGGGCCGCGGGGATACCCGAAATGACCTCACGCGTCCTGAATCAGGGGGATCAAGAGAAGGCGGAGTCTGTCACCGCCGCTGAGTTGATGACCCAGCCGGCCGTGACGGCCGCACCCGAGGACACGGTCGAGCACGCTGCCCGGCTGATGTACACCCACCGGGTCAAGCGGCTTCCGGTGACCGACGCGTCAGGCCACCTCGTCGGGATCATCAGCCGTGCGGACGTGCTGTCAGTCTTCAACCGCCCGGACAAGGAGATCAGCCGGGAGATCACTGAGGATGTGATCCTGAACGAGCTTCGCACCGATCCGGAGGCGTTCACCGTGACGGTGGAAAACGGCATCGTCACCCTGGAAGGCACCCCAGAGACGGCGCTTGGCCGTGCCGTCGTTGCCCGTGCCCGGCACGTGGAGGGCGTGGTGGCGGTCCGCGACCGTCTCCGGCACCTGCCGTCCTAGCGTTCCTCGCCAGGGCCCGTGCCCTGATCCCAACTCGTCCCCCGGCTTGATCAAGCGATCCAGCCGGGGGCCTTCCGCTGCGGCCGGGCGATCAAGTCCGGGCCAGCCAGGCGCCGACGGCGCAGGCGGCTTTCTTGCCCTGGCCGATGGCGACGGTGACGGTGACGGTCCGCCCGCCTAGGCGGCTCCGCAGCGGTAACCCCCGGGTGGCGTCTTGGGCGACGCCGACCGGGGTCTTTCCGTGCTCTCTTCCTTCTCCTCGGACGTGAGCGGCTGTCGTCGTTCACGTTTTGCTTACACGGTCGTGGCCGGGGTGATGCTCTCGTGCTCCTCCGGCTGCGCCACGGTGCCGGTGCGCTCGGGCCGGCGGCCGAAGGCGAGCAGGTACGCCGCGGCCAGGCCGAACAGGGTCCCGAGGCCGAACAGGGCCAGCGAGGCGATGTAGACGATCTGGGAGACCTTCCACCAGCCGTAGGCGTTCAGCAGCATGGACCGCAGGGTCTCGCCCTTGAACACGGTGCCGACCGTGGCCGCCAGCTTCGTGTTATTCGGCTGGGCGATCGACTCGGCCGACAGCTGGGAGTAGGTCTTGCCGGCGCCCATGTTCTGGATGTGGACGGCGATGAAGTGGTCGGCGTAGGCCTCGGCCTGCTGGCCGGTGAGCATCTGCTGGCCCGCGTACTGGCTGACGGACGGGATCATGCTGGGCGTGATCTCGGTGCCGGCCTTGGCGTGCGCGAACGCGCTGGCCGGGGGGAAGAAGATCTGCTGGGACGCGAGCTGGCCCCGCACGGTGTTGTGCACGTAGGCCGAGCCCCACAGCGCCAGGCCGCCGGCGATCAGCAGCACCGCCGCCAGGGCGGCGCTCGCCGCGGCGAGCCAGATACGGGATGAAAAGCGGCGCATCGTAATGCCTCCTTGTGAGGCGGGCCGATGTCGGTCCGGTCCGCTCTGGTTGAACTGTCAGACATGAGTCTTCCGCCGCGCCCGCGCCAGCATCATGGCCGGACGTCACCACTCCGGCGGGCCCTTCGGCCCTAATCGCCGCGCTTGCCTGATGTGACGGCCCGCGGAAGATTACTTTCGCCTTCGCCCGGCGGGACCAACGCCCCTATGACAAGCACCGCGGTCGGCGTGGGATGGGAGTTACATGTTCCGACGCAAGCGAGGTACCGCCATGTATTCCGCATCATCAAAGAACAAGCTGGAAGCCGTCGCCACCGTCACTGCGTCGCTGCTTCTCGCTGCAGGACCTCCAGCAGCTCTAGCGGCAATTCAGCGTCACGAAGCGCATCTAGCTCGGCGGTCGCGTCAAATGGCAGCTCAAGCAGATGGCGCCAATGAGGATTCAAGTCTAAATTAGTTATCAACAGAGTGGCTAGCAGGTCTTGCGGACAGGAGAAACCAGGGTCCGTTCGGAAAAAAGCTCTAAAATCTTTTTCCCGAACGGACATGCCTGCCGGTCAGAAGGTGAAGACCAGGCGGGCGGGCACCTGGCCCGAGAGCACCTCTTCGATGCAGAGGTTGACGTCATCAAGGTGGCGTTCCTGCGCGATGACCTTGGTGCGTCCCGCGGCATGCAGCGCGAACACGTCGGCGAGGTCCTTGCGGGTGCCACGATGGAACGTGGTGACCCCGGCGCACGCG
>Ga0302325_10031544_pt1 | contig 10901 bp, 11 predicted proteins | sample Palsa_T0_2_FD_201948 | JGI IMG/M metagenome (GOLD analysis project Ga0302325, IMG submission 201948) | Peat permafrost microbial communities from Stordalen Mire near Abisko, Sweden - Palsa_T0_2 | ecosystem: Environmental > Terrestrial > Soil > Palsa > Peat permafrost | place: Sweden: Abisko... | reverse complement strand
GGAAGTTGAGCAATCATAAATGTCTTATAATGAAACATTTGCAGTCGCGAGTGAAACGCTCGGGGGCCGGAAGACACTACTCTACAAGGGGACACGGAGCTCATGGATCATGCGCAGGCAATTCAAACTCAGGCGGCAGAAAAATATTTGCTTGGGGAGTTTTCTGCCACCCAGCAGGAGGAGTTTGCCGAGCATTTTTTTGACTGCGACGAGTGCGCGAAGGACGTGCGCCTTACTGCATTGTTTATGGATACCGCCAAGAGGGTGATGGCGGCCGACCTTGGAGATAAACCAAACCTTACGGTCAAAAAATCTTCGAGTGGTTGGCATTCCGCGTGGTACGCAGTCGCAGCGTCGATTGCCCTGCTGGCAGTGATTCTGTATCAAAACGTGGTAACGATCCCGAAACTTCGCAGCTTTGCTGCCCCTCAGGCGCTCGAATATTTTTCCATCGCCGGTATGGGTTCTCGAGGCACCGCCCAAACCGTGGTGACTCCGAGCCACGAAAGGCCTTTCATATTGCTGGCCGACATCCCGTCTCACGAGAACATCGACCAATATCGTTGCGAAATCCTGAATGGTGATGGGAAGACAGTGCTTTCGATCGATGTTACCGAGGCCCTTGCAAGGAAAACTGTTCCTCTTCTGATCCCGGCTTCCACGCTTTCTCGCGGGACCTATAGTTTCGCCATCTCAGGTCGAACCAAGGAAGACCCGGCTTTTACGCAACTTGAAAAATATCCCTTGCAGGTAAATTGAAACAGGGACTAGTCCACTGGCGTAAGTGTGAGTGGATTACAAGTAAGTGTAAGAGTCACCTGGCACCCTTTTCCTTTGGGCTTGCTCTTGGTTGTGCGGCAAAATCGGCTCGATTCATGTAGTGGTTAGTTCGTTTCTTCGTTAGTTCATACGTTCACACCTTCACACGATGACTTCTGCCAAAGATTCCTCGTAGGCCAATAGGACGCCCTAGTCTGCGCGGTTCGCGGTAAAGACAGCAAGCACGCCGTCGATCCTCTCCATGTGAGCAGTCTTACTGGACTACCTTGGAGGGGTAGCTGTCGAAATTTCCAAAGCCTGCTTCATCAGCGGTAACTTTCAGGCGGCGCTGCTGGCCGTAGCCTGCATCCAGTCTTGCTCGAACTAGTCCGCAATTTCGGGCGGCAGATGAGGTTGCTCCAGTTGATCCTCGGCGATGGAGACGAACCAGGCGCGAAAGGCCTGCCGGTCCTGAGAAGTGTGCAGGCGGAGGAAGTCCGGGGTTCCGTCGACATAGCTGTCGCTGGGATCGAGGACGTAGGTGCCGGGAATCGTCATGGCGTGATCGCGCCATTGCAGGTGGAGGTTGGCTTTGCTGGGAGTTACGGGGGTTCGGATTACGCCTTCCAGAGAAAGGGGATCTTTGCTTTGGAGCAGACGAATGCCGGTGTCTGCGGTCACGTTGCTGCCAAGGGGAAGCGCGGGCAGACGGATGCGGAGTGCGTCATGTTCCGCGCCGTCTGCGGGGACAGTGATGGAGCGAGGGACGATGCTGGGGCGCTGGCGGTAATAGAGGATGGCAATCGTGGTGGTGAGCGCCAAGGGCGCGAACCCGATAGACCGAGCTGCTTTAGGAAAGTGCATCTTCATTGCAACTTAGGACTGCTTGCCTCGATGCCCTTCGTGTCGCCCCTGCCCATCGTAACGCCGCGCGAAGCGGCCGATTCGTCTTCAAGGTTCTGTGGTTCGCCGGTTTTTTGTAAAATTCGATAAAACTTGATCCTTTTTGGTCTTTTTAGAGCATTGGCAGCACGCGTTTCTTTAAAGCCTCAGGCGCCAGGTATCGGGTTTCTTTTCCATAGAGGAAGGGGTCCGGTTGTCTGGAGCAGAAGCGGACACGAGGGCACGAGGCGCCGACGGGGTCGCTTCGGAGGGGCTAGAGGGGCGGGCGAAGATGGATTGGCTGGAGTTAAAGTCTGGGCCCGGGGTAGAGCCAAGGTTCGAAGGCGCGTCTGCCGTCTCGCCGGGCGGGGGATCGGGAACGCCAGACTCATGTTCGTCTCGGACGGAGTCCGGGCCGGTGGTGTTCCCCTGTTGCTGGCGAAGCCAGGCGGCGGTATCGATTGGCGGGTGAACAGGTGGAGGGGCTGATTTGTTCTGGGCGGAGCCGGCGCGGCGATTCGTATTCCGATCTGGGATCAGGCCTTCGATGGCGACGATCATGGAGAGGGCCTTGATCTGGGCGGACATGCTGTTTCGAGTCATGTCGGGGTCCAGGTCGGCGATTTCCCAGAGGCGGGCCAGGACTCGCTCGCGGCCCAGGTTCAGCCGGCGCTGCTCCTCAAATTCTTGCTGCACGAGGCGATCGTGCACGGCGGCCCGGTGCTCGAGCATGTAGGCGCGGACCCGGGGTTTGGCTTTTGTGTAGGCGGCGGTGTCGGGGTTGAGACCGACGGCTTCGGCGGCCTGGCGGTCGGTCATGGTTCCAGAGAGGACCTGGTGGGCAAAGGCTATTTCCTGGTCAGTAATGAGGTCGCTTACTTGATTTTTGGGCATTAGTGGCTCCGTTTGTCGGGAGGTTGTGAGGTTGCGAGAGAGAAGCTGCGCGCAGAGGTGGCTGAGCTCCGTGAAGCACGGCGGGAGCCCATGTTCAGATTTCTTCTCATTCTTAAAAAGTAGTATGGCTGTTGCTTGTGCTCAAGGGGGGATTAGATGTTCCCGCCAACTAAGTTGGTTGAACTCTAAAGTTTCTGTGGATGAAGGCTGCCTGCTGTTCGGCCAGCCACACCTGGCGCATGCCGCCTTCGCCGAGCAAATGCAGAAGCTATAGCGGCCGATGATGACCGGAAGGGGGAATGCTGCGACCCGCACGGGTCGCGGGCGAAGCATCTTGTGTCAAGTCTTCGGATGGTTCGGTCGCCACGCGCACCAAATACCTGTTACTGGCTTTGGTAGCTCACTCTTTCGGGGCAATGGCGGCCACCGCGCCGAGCTAGTGATTGCGAACCGGAATGGTCAGGTGTCTCTCTTCCCGAGGTTTTGAGAGGAGAGGCAGTTTTTGTTAAGGCTCCCGCCAAGGCGTTGTGGGAGACCGCAGCGACGTGTCGGTGATTGCTTCGTCTGGCCCGAAACTGCCAGTTGACATACCGTTGTCATATTTGACAACATAAGGGCGCGGAGAAAATGATCAGGCAAACTCGGCCCATCTCGTGGATCAAGGCTGCCCGCAAGAATTTCGACGGGTTTCCCTCTGAAGCTCAGGCGATCTGTTTAACAGCCTTGACGATTGCAGCGGAGGGTGGGAAGGCCGACATCGCTAAGCCTTTACACGGTTTGGGGGCTGGAGTCTTTGAAATAGCTCTACCCTATCGAGGGAATGCGTTTCGCGTCGTTTACGCCGTGCAGCTCGGACTTGATTTGTGGGTACTACATGCTTTCCAGAAGAAAGCGTCACAAGGCATCAAGACACCCAAACATGAAATCGAGCTCGTCACGGATCGACTAAAGAAATTAAAGGAGATGCTTGGATGAAAAGCAAAAAGATGGCAGTGGTACGCGGCAGTGGGAATGTATTCCGTGATTTTGGACATGGACAGGCAGATGTCGAACAGTTCAAGGCTATTCTGGCAGCCGAGATTATCAAGATGCTGGACCGGGAAGGACTGAGTGTGCGGGGCGCTCACAGTCGTACAGGCATTGCCGCCGCCGATTTTTCCCGTATCCGCAACGCCGATCTCGGACGGTTCACTCTTGACCGTTTGGTATCGATCATCAATCGGCTAGGCTCGCGGATCGAGATCAAAGTGAAAATACGTCGCGTTCAATCAGCCGAGCACGCAGTGGTATAACTCCGGGCAAATTATGCGTCGAGAGAAAAACAGGTGACAGAGAAAAACAGGTGACAGAAAAACAGGTGACAAAAACAGGTGACAGACAAAAACAGGTGACAGACAGGACGATCACTTACATATTCATGGTTCGAAGGTGATCGTCCTGTCTGTCACCTGTTTTTTTGTCACCTGTTTTTTTGTCAGCCGACTTCACTAAAACTTATCGTTACTTACTGATCACGTCGGAATCGATTCAAGAGACTGGGTAATGATATATCCCGGTCGTTCGTGAGGCCACTATTGTCAGTTCACGGGCATGCTCGATTAGTCGCTCACATTCTCGCTTGCCCGTATAAATGTCTTGAACGACGAGAACGCCACCGAGCTGAGTTCCGTTTTCGAGACATACTGGCGCGGCGGTGAGGCTGAGCCAGATTCTGGAGCCGTCCGGCCGGTGTAGGAGCACCTCTTCCGCATCGGTGGTCTCCCGCAATCTCATCGCACGCGTCAGCGGGAGGTTCGATCCGTCGATCGGCTGTCCGCAGGAATCGAACGCGTTCCACCCTTTCGCGCTCCAAACCATGCCGGTCTTGAACTGGAAGCCAATAAGTCTCTCGGCTCGTGGATTTGCACTCAGCACTTTCCCAGTGTATGACTCCGCAAAGACAATGCCCGCAGGGGCCGCGTCGAAGATGGCACGTAACCTCGCCTCGCTGCTGCGGAGCTCATCGAGAGCACGCTTGTGGTCATCAATTGATTCCACACTTCCGTACCACCGAACGATCGTGCCGGAGGCATCGCGCCGCGCCGCGCCGCGAGAGCGCATCCAGATCCACGTTCTCTCGTCACTACTAACGCGATACTGAAGGTCAATGGGCTTTCCGGTGGGCAGAGATGATTTCAACGCAGCGAGCACGTGCGCTCGATCATCTGGATGGACCGCATCGAGCCAACCATAGTTCTTAGTTCCCTCCTGAGTTAGTCCCGTGACAGTCTCCCAACGAGAACTGACGGAGATGTTGTTTCCCTGCGGATCCATGACCCAGGGAATTTGCGGATTCAGCTCGACGGCGTGGCGGTAATGGTCTTCACTCTCCCGCAGAGCCTCTTCCTTCTGCTTCAAGGCGGAGATATCGGTGATGGAAATGCAGACTCCAAGGACTTCTCCGGCTTCGTCCTGCACCGGCTGATAGGACAGCATCAAAGTGGTCTCGGGTTGATTCGCGGAGGCTTTTCGCACCTCGATACTTGGAAAGGATTCGCCGCTGAGGGCGCGCCTGAGATATGGCTCGAACTGTGCGAAGAGTTCAGGCGCAAGCATCTCAGAGACCTTGCGGCCCAGGTGATCGTGGACGCTCCGCCCGTTCATTTGCGCAAGTCGTTGGTTCAAATTGACGTAACGCAAACTCGCATTGACGAAGGCGAGGCCGACCGGGGCGCTGTCGTAGATGGCGCGCAACTGCGAGAGACGTTCCGTAGGCTGGGCGTCGAGAGTGAGAAAGGGATCTGCGATCGAGGCCGGCACCTCCGCCCCAACGGCGGCCGAAGGACGAACCTTGGAGAGAGTAACAAGAAGTTGCGCAGCGGGGACGGGATGTCCGTAAAGGTGCCCCTGTCCCAGGCTGCAGCCTTGCCAAACCAGGAGATTGGCCTGGCTCTGCTCTTCGATGCCTTCGGCCACCGTTAGCAGACCGAGGCTGAGACCGAGACTCACTGCCGCAGCGGCGATCTTGCGGCTCTGACGCGAATGCACCATCGAACGGACAAAGGTGATGTCCAGCTTGAGCTCATCAAACGGAAGTGATTGCAGGTGCAGGAGGCTTGAATAGCCTGTCCCGAAGTCGTCCAAGGCTAAGCGAATGCCCAGTCTCTTGAGGTCCGCGGCCACAGAACCGGCCAGATCGAGGTCATCTACAAGAGCTGTTTCAGTCAGTTCAACGGTGAGGCGCTTTAGGTCGAATTCTGCCTCGTCGGCCAAGTGATGGATCAGGTCCGGCATTGCGCGGTCGAGCAACTGGGAGGGAGCCAAATTGATGGAAAGGCCAAAGTCTGTGGGAAGTGTCCGTACCGCCGCGAAAGCTTGATTCAGCAGTGAAGCCGATAGGCCGTTGATCAAGCCGCAGTGCTCTACGGGTGGGATAAACAGGTTGGGAGGAATAGAGCCCTGGGTGGGGTGCTGCCAGCGCGCCAGGATTTCGAAGCCGTGAATATTGCCGGCACGAAGGTCTACGATCGGTTGAAAGTGAGGGACAAACTCTCCTTCTTCAAGAGCCTGATGAATCTCTTGTTGGGTAAATTGCATTTCTGTCCCCCCGGAACCAGATACTCAGCACTTAAAAGAAGATCTTCCTAAAGATACAGAGGCGGGAGACCCTTCAAATACCACTTCCGGTTCATCGGTAAGGATCCATCAATCGATCTGTCCCAATAAAACGCGCCAGCGTGATTACTGGCGCTCTAACCCGCATTTCTCACCAGAGGGTCCTGCGGGCCCACCTAAGATGAAAATGGGCCCCCCACTCAAAGCCTGGAGGTTGCAGCTTGATCTTCGACAGAGCTGGAGAAATGCAGGCTAAGATCTGGTTCCCAGGACGAATTGTCGGCAATCGGGTCTCGACCAACACCCTGAGACACAGGGCACATTTGCCGTGCCGGATGCCCCCAGATCCGGCGCCGCCTGACGCAGCGTACAGATAGACCGAGGCGCACTGCCATCTCCGAGGCAAAGAATGGCTCACACACGGTGTGAAGTTTCTGTCACCGCAACTGGAATATTGATATCCAGCGAATTTCTTCGGCCAGCTAGCTTCATTCTGTCAATCGAATCGCCACGACGACAACACGTCCCAGGTTTTCTATTTCCGTCCGGTACTTCCATCTGCGACTGGGAGCGGGTGACAGGGGATGGGGAATCAGGGTCAGCCATTCCGATTTTCCGTCCAATTCGCACCAGCCGCAAACGTAGCCATCCGGGGTCATGAAAAAATAGACGGGCCGATAAAATTCATGGGTCCAGGATTCGCGCGACAAGATAGAGCGCTTTCGGGTATCGAAATGAACAATTGAACCTGGCGGGATCATAGGATCCAAGGTGCGGTCGCGCTTCCCGATGATGCCCCGTCTATAGGGAGCGACTAACAAGCCGTTATCGGGCGGAAGCAGCGCGGTCTCAATCGGCGGCTCGGGAGTAGGCGTATCCGGGACCACATATCTTGCCTGCTCTTCCAGTGGACCTCCCGCTAACAAGATCGTCGCGTTCGGACTGGAAAGTTGCCTGAGTACGGGCTGAGGGTCTCCCGTGTACATCGAGCCCAACATTTGCTCTGCGGGTATACCATAAACCTCCGCCAGTGCTATTAGCTTATTGACCGTCAATTCGTGATCTTCGCGTTCCAGGCGGGCAAGCCAACTGGCAGAAACGTGGTAAGACTGTTCGCCCTGTTCCTGAGCAAACCGGAGACTCCGTTTTTCAACCTCGCGCAAAGAGAGTCGCCATTGCTGGCGAATCCTTCGGAGGTTTGCCCCAATCCCTACAGACACGAAGCTCCCCGTACCAACCGCGACTTCTTAGACCGCGCGCTCGCTGCTATAACTTTGTCCCCATGAGCGCCGGCTCTAAACTTTGTAATATCTAAGAATGTGCTCAATGAGTAGGAAACAGATATTGTGCGTTGGCAATGGTGAGGTAACAGAAAGAACGATGTTTGTACTGCTTTAGTTTATGGACTGTTACCCCGAGGAACCTGGAGTCTTTCAGTCATTTTGATCAAGTCGGCCAGAGAGTTTGCCTGCATCTTCTCCATCGCGCGGCTGCGATGAACCTTTACTGTATTTTCGGCAGTTCCAATCTGGGCCGCGATTTGCTTATTGAGCATCCCTGAGACGACCATGCCGACGACCTCGCGCTCTCGTGGCGACAGGGATTCGAAGCGCTCCCGCAACACGACAATTCCCGCTTCTCGTTGGCGTCTGGCCCGATCCCTCTCCAGCGCGAGCTGAATCGCATCCAGCAGATCCTGGTCGCGGAACGGCTTGGTGAGAAACTCGACGGCCCCCGCCTTCATGGCTCGCACAGTCATAGGAATGTCGCCGTGTGCGGTGATAAAGATGATCGGAATATGAATGTTAGCCTCGGCTAACTGGTGCTGGAAATCGAGCCCACTAATCCCTGGCAACCTGATGTCGAGGACGAGGCAACTGGGCGCATCCGGACGCTTGCCTAGCAGGAACTCCTGTGCGGACCCAAACAGCTCGACTTGCAAACCTACCGATCCGATGAGGCGCTTGATCGCACGACGAATCGAGGGATCGTCATCGACAACGAAAACGATGGGTGCGGGCTCGTTCATGCAGCAGTATTCCCATTGGTTGGCAGGATGAATTGGAAGAGCGTACCAGAGGTACCCGGTACTGTCCACAAACGACCACCATCGGACTCGATAATGGAGCGGCTGATCGACAATCCCATTCCAATACCCTGCGGCTTGGTGGTGAAAAATGGTTCAAAGATACGGTCTGCTTGCTCCGGATCGAATCCGTTTCCAGAATCCCAAACTTGGATCAGCACCGCATCAGCATTCTTTGCCGATTTGATGAGAAGCTCCCGTGGCCGGTCAGTGAGTATACGCACCGCTTCGATGCTGTTGATGATCAGGTTGATCAAGACCTGCTGCAATTGCACGCGGTCGCCTAATACGCGTGGCAGATCAGCGGCAAGGTCGAGCCGTACGGAAACATGGCTGCGGGTCGCCTCATAGCGCACAAGCTTGGTGACTTCTTTAATCACCTCATTGATGTCCAGTTCAACCCTATCAGGAGCGCCTTTCTTCAACAGCGCGCGAATTCGCGAAATGACTTCGCTGGCTCGGGTTCCGTCATTCACAATCTCCGCAATTGCCTCCCGCACCTCCTGCAGATTTGGCGTCCGGCTCGCGAGCTGGCGCAGTGCAAAATTTCCGTTCGTGACGATCGCGGTTAGGGGTTGGTTGACTTCGTGGGCAATTGAGGTGACCAGTTCCCCCATGGCCAGCACGCGGGTGGCGTGAGCAAGCCCCGCCTGCGCCTCCTGCAATGCATCTTCGGCGCGCTGGCGGTCCACAATTTCCTTTCGCAGCTCCTCGTTGATGGTAGTAAGTTGTCTGGTCCGTTCGATAACGCGCCGCTCCAGCTCTTCCGCCTGAGCGGCGAATCGCCGAGCCGCTTTGCACGTCAATATAGCCAGGCCCAGGACGGTCAAGGTGACGATTGCAATCCCGATGGTGCCGAGCGAGGAGATGCTCACAGCGTGGGACACGTCTGGAGCCACGGCGGAGGCTATGAAGCTCGCAGACGCCATGCCGGTGTAATGCATCGCGGAAATGGCTGCACCCAACACGATGGCGCTAAGAATCTTCCGCGAAGGAGTAGTCCTGGTTTCCTCTCGTTGATCAAACGCGAGTACCAGGGCGGCAAGAGAAAACACGATTGCAAGCACAACGGAAAGGGTCAGGATTCTGAGGTCAAACCGGCAGACGGCGGCCAGGCGCATGGCGTTGATGCCGATGTAATGCGAGGCGGCGATGCCGGTGCCCATGATGACGCTGCCGGTGAAAGCGCGAACCAGGCCCATTTTGTGCCGGCTCACCACATAGAGTGCGAATGCCGAGGAAAGGATAGCGCTCAGGAGTGCTACCAGAACAGTCGGCCAGTTGTAACTCACCGGCACAGGCAAGCTGAAGGCCAGCATGCCGACGAAGTGCATCGACCAGATGCCGAACCCCATCACAGCGGCACCACCGGTTAGCCAGACCAATCGAAGCCAACCGCTCGTGGCTGTCACGCGTCCCCCAAGATCGAGCGCGGCGTAGGACGCGGACACAGCGATTAACCCAGAGAGTGCAACCTGAAGGTAGTCGTATGAGCCAGTCAACTCCGCGTTTGTCGAGATCATCACCGAGGATCTCCTCTGCCGGCTTGGGGCAGCGCCAAAAGCCACCGTAAAATTAGTCCCAGCATAGTCCGCAACCATGCAGTTGCCAACCAACTGGCCACGCACCCGGATCCCGCCGCCCGCGAAGCGATCCAGAATGCTATCCGGGAAGGGTGGTTGCGCATTGAAACTGCGCAGGATTCTCCCCTGCTCAGGATTCTCCTGTTGCAACTTCACTCAGGCGAGGCCGAGACTATCGCGCTCGCCACGGACCTCAAAGCGGACATCGTGCTTATTGACGAACAGGAAGGACGCCAGCTTGCATCAAAGGCTGGCCTTGCCGGCACTGGCGTTCTTGGCGTTTTGCTGCGGACAAACCCGTTGCCAGGACAAACCCGGTGACAGACGGAACGTAACCGTTACAGTTCGGTGCCAGGTTATTCCTCGGGCGCGTCAACGCTCCGTGTGTCACTGGCTCTTCATGGATCTTGTCTTCTACGCAGATTTACAACACGGATTTCATTTCAACTCTTAGTCCTTCGGTGCTTTCTGCAGCACATCATGTGCCCTTATCCCCCCCAAAACTACTCCACTCCTCAAAGATCCGAGCCGCATGCTTGGCCTTAGGATGGGGTCATAATCTTCCTCACCTCCCCACCAGTTGTGTCGATAGGGCGCTCAATCCGGCGAGGGTACAAACAGAGCATCCGCTGCAGGCCGGCGCCCCTACCTTTCGATATAATATTTAGTGTCCCTTGACACCTTTTCAGCTTGACCTAAAGGTGTCTCTGGCGTACTGTCTGCCTATGCACACGGTCGTCGAAACCAGCGTTTATCTCCGCGAAGCCGGCAAGCTCATGAGCGAAGCCGAGCGCGAAGAGGTGGTTACGATGATTGCAAGAGACCCGGAAGCTGGGGATGTGATTGCCGGAACGGGAGGGTTCCGCAAGATTCGCAGCGCGCTTCGGGGTGGGGGAAAAAGCGGTGGTTCCCGCATCATTTACTACTTCTGCGATGAGACAATGCCCGTGTTTCTGATGCAGATTTACGCGAAGAAGGATAAGGCGAATCTCATCGCCACTCCAGAAAAACCAGCTGAAGAAGCTGTCGGAGGAATTTAAACGAAGATACAGGAGGTAGGGGATGGGGAGGATGTTTGAGGATCTTAAGGAGGGGCTTGCGGA
>Ga0302325_10031542_pt1 | contig 10902 bp, 8 predicted proteins | sample Palsa_T0_2_FD_201948 | JGI IMG/M metagenome (GOLD analysis project Ga0302325, IMG submission 201948) | Peat permafrost microbial communities from Stordalen Mire near Abisko, Sweden - Palsa_T0_2 | ecosystem: Environmental > Terrestrial > Soil > Palsa > Peat permafrost | place: Sweden: Abisko... | reverse complement strand
CAATTTGAGAAAATTGCCGCTAAATTCTCAGAAAAAAATCCCCGTGTCGATTGTTACACTTTTGCAAAAGGGTCCGCTTGCTGTAGAATTCGTTGTTCTCACAGACAGTCTATCCGTACGTGCCGTAAGGATTTAATAACCTCAGTTCTATTCTATGGTTTGCAGTGGATTTGATTCGGAGGAAATCTAATGTCAGCTTTTCACCAAACTTCCCGGAGAGGCGCAAGTGTCGCGCTGGTTCTGGCCATCGTTCTAACTGCGTTGCCGGCTTTGCTGAACGCACAAACCGCGGCCGCACCGAAAGCAAGCACGTCTTCGGATGACACGGTGCCCAAGGCGGAATTGTTTGTTGGATATCAGTGGTTGAACCCGGGCGGCAACGTGCCCAATAATGACAGCCCGCCGGGGCCCTTCCACCTGCCCTCGATCGCGCCCGGCATTGGTACTAACGTGTCCTACAACTTCACCGACAATTTCGCGGGCGAAGTGAATGTCGGGTTCGACTATAACCATTACGCCAATGTCGAAGCCCTCACTGCCGGGCCGAAGTTTACCTGGCGAGGCGAAGGCGTGAACTATTTTGTGCACGGGCTGGTCGGGTGGGAACGTCTGGGGGCGAGAACCGACGGCGATTTCGCAAGCCAAGGTCCAGTTATTCTTGCCGGCGGAGGAATGGATTTGAAGTTCTGGAAGCCAGTCTCCATCCGCCTGTTTGAAGCTGACTACCAGTGGTCGCACCAAAACTTCGCCGGCCAGGTATCGAACTCCGATCCCGATTTGCGCGAAACGAACTTCACGGGTGTCCGCCTAACAACCGGTCTGGTATTTAACCTGGGCGGAGCTCCTGAGGTTCCGGTGGCTGCGGCCTGTTCCATCGACCGCAACGAAGTGATGGTCGGTGAGCCGCTGCATGCGACCGTCAGCGCGAGCAACTTCAATCCCAAACACGCGCTGACTTACGCCTGGACAAGCACTGGCGGTAAGATCGAAGGCAAGGATACGGGTGCGAGCATTGACACAAACGGAGCTGCACCCGGCAGTTACACCGCGACCGCCACGGTGAGCGATCCCAGGGCCAAGAAAAACAACACCGCCAGCTGCTCCGCGAATTTCACCGTGAAGCCGCTGAATCCGCCGCAGATTTCCTGTTCGGCCAGTCCAACAACGGTCGAAGTTGGAGGATCCTCAACCATCACCTGCAGTTGCACCAGTCCCGACAACGCTACCGTCACGGTTGGCGGATGGACTTCGACTGGAGGCAGCATCTCGGGCAGCGGCAACTCCGCCACCCTTACCACTACGGGCGCTTCTGCAGGCCCGGTGACGGTGACTGCAACCTGTACCGATTCGCGCGGCTTGACGGCCACGAATTCGAGCACGGTTACGGTGAACGCCGCGCCGCCGCCACCACCTCCGCCGCCGCAAGCGACCAAGGTGAATGAGTGTGAATATCCCAACCTCAAGAAGCCATGGCGGGTTGACAACACCTGCAAGGCTGAACTGGACGATGTTGCGCTCAAGCTGCAGCAGGATCCGGATGCCAAGCTGGTGGTTGTCGGGAACGCTGGTCCAAAGGAACGGCGCAAAAACCTGGCAGGCGAGCGAGCCCTCAACGTGAAGGCTTACATCTCGGGGGGCGAGGCGAAACAAAACATCGACGCCAGCCGCATCGAGGCTCGCACTGGAAACGCAGGCACCGCGACCTCGGAACAGTGGATTGTTCCGGCGGGCGCAACCTTCCCGGAGGCCGACAGCACGACGCCGGTCGATGAGACGAAGGTGAAGGCGGTTCCCGATCACCCGAAACCGGTGGCCAAGAAGAAAGCAAAGGCCCAATAACCGGCGTAGAAGAGCACGAAAGGCCGGTGGGGATCATCCCTGCCGGCCTTTTTGTTTTCGGCCCTTCAGTAACCTATTCGAGAACATGCTAGCCTATCTAATGTTGAATGCAGGCGAATATCATTCGCCGGGGGTCACGGTAGCGCATGGATTTCACAGGGAAACGGAACTTCTTTCGTACCAGTCTGTTGCTTCTCGCAATCAGCTTTTTGAGCACTGCGCTCTTGGCCTCGGGGCCTTGGCAGGTGCTGGGTCCGGACGGCGGCGATGCACGCAGTCTGGCTTATGACGCCCACAATCCAGATCACATTCTGCTCGGCACGAGCACCGGCCAGATGTTTGCTTCGAACGATGCGGGGCTGACCTGGTCGCGCCTGGCGCGGCTCGGCGGTGATGAGTACGTGCTCGATCACATCTCCATCGATCCGCAGGATTCGAATCGTATCTATGTTTCGGCCTGGAGTTCATCGGGTCAGCAAATCGGCGAAATCTTCCGCACCGTGGACGGCGGCAGCAATTGGCAGACCCTGCCTGCGATGCACGGCAAGTCGATCCGCGCCATGGCCATGTACAAGGGCGATTCCCGCGTACTCGTGGCGGGCGCGCTCGATGGTGTGTATCGCAGCAATGATGGTGGCGAAACCTGGGAGCGTCTGTCGCCCGCGAATTCAGCTGACATCAAGAATATTGAATCGATCGCCATCGATCCCAAGGATCCCAACACGGTCTATGCCGGAACCTGGCACCTGGCCTGGAAGACTACCGACGCCGGCGCCAACTGGCAGCATATTAACAAGGGCATGATCGACGATTCCGACGTGTTCTCGGTCATCGTCGACCACGATAATCCTTCGGTGGTTTTTGCCAGTGCTTGCTCGGGGATTTACAAGAGCGAGACGGCCGGCAATCTCTTCTCGAAGATTCAGGGCATCCCATTTTCAGCGCGACGCACGCGAGTGCTCAAGCAGGACCCGACTAACGAAAATATCGTGTACGCGGGAACCACCGAAGGCCTTTGGAAGTCGACCGACCTGGGCAAGATGTGGAAGCGCGTAAGCAGTCCGGATGTGGTTGTCAATGACGTGGTCGTCGATCCGCGGGATTCGAACCGCGTGCTGCTGGCCACGGACCGCAGCGGCGTAATGGCCTCGAGCGATGGTGCTTCTACCTGGACCACTTCAAACCACGGCTACGCGCATCGCTATGTTTCCGCTTTGCTGGCGGATAACAAGGATGACCGCACACTCTATGTGGGCGTAGTCAATGATCGCGAGTACGGCGGCGTGTTCCATTCGAACGATGCCGGACAGCATTGGCTGCAGAAAGCGGCTGGGCTGGGGGGAAAGGATGTGTTCGCGCTGAAGCAGGCTACCAATGGAATGCTGGTGGCGGGCACGAACCGTGGCGTCTATTCGCTGGAGCACAATGGCAGCCAATGGCATTCCATGAACGTGGTGGTGATCGAGCACACTTCGAAAACCACGCCTAAAGGTTCGCGCAAGGCGGTCACCAAAACATCCATCGAGAAAAAGGAACTCGTAGCTCGCGTGAACGATCTGGAACTGGGTTCCGAACGCTGGCTGGCGGCAACCACAAGCGGCATCTACACGAGCACCGATCAGGGCAAGATGTGGAAAGGCGGGCCGGTGCAGGGTCAGACGGATTTCGTCTCCGTGCGCGCCGATGGCTCGACCATGGTGGCGGCGACGCGTTCGAGCGTGCTCGTATCGAATGACCATGGCAAAGCCTGGCGGCACGCCGACCTGCCATCGTATGTGGTCGGCATCCGCGGCGTGGCCATTACTTCCGACGGCCAGATCATGATCGCCGCGCGCGAAGGCGCATACCACAGCGGAGACGGCGGCACGACGTGGGAGCACGTACTCAACGGCCTCCCTGCCAAAGACATCACCTCTGTCAGCTTCGATGCCACCCATCAAAGGCTGCTTGCTACCAGTGACGCGACCGGCGTGATCTTCGAAAGCAGCGACGGCGGACGCAGCTGGCATCGCGGTCCCGACAGCGGATTCCCGCTGCGACGGGTCAGCGTATTTGGCAGCCGCCTGGTAGGCGCAACTCCATTCGATGGCGTGATTCTGCAACCGGAAAACGAAGCCATCAGCGCTGGCGCCGAAGTGAGCAGCACAAACTAGAACTCGACTTAACCTGCGACCAACGACCGGGGAAGCGGAAATGCTTTCCCGGTTTTTCTTGTCCCGCGACTCGGCGACGGGCTATCGCCATCCCTACCCTTGCGTTCTCCCTCGCGCTGGTGAACAATCTTGTCATTGTCATTGGCATGCGGCTTCTCTCTTTACTTGCGACTGCGCTTTGGTTGAGCTTTGGGGCTGCGGCTTTGTCGCAGCAGGAAACGGCGGATTCCGCCAAGACTTCTCAAAATTCCTCCACTGAGGCTCCTTCTAAGCCCACTGCGACTGAGTCCAGTCAGACCCAGTCCAGCCCCGTTGAGCCTACCCCCGCCGTCACGGTTCCCTCGGAAATTCCGCCGCCGGCCCAGGCACCCGCAGAGGCCACGCCGGCGCAGAAACCAGCTGCGAGCGCGGAGAAAAAGCAGACGGTAGCACGGAAGAAGCACCGCAAGCGAACGCCAGCGCCTTCGGGAACTCCGCGGAAGGTTGTGGTTCGTGAGGGTGGGGCACGCGAACCGGCGGAGCAGATTGCGCCCGGCGTCACTCCTGCGGAAGCGGCACGGCAGCGGCAGAACGTGGAGCAATGGCTGGACTCAACCGACGGCCAACTGAAACAGCTCTCGGAACGCAAGCTGAATACGCAACAGGACGAAACCTTGGGACAGATCCGCAACTACATGGATGGGGCGCGTGGGGCATTGCGGGAAGGAGATGTGCGGCGCGCCAGTACGCTGGCGGAGAAGGCGCATTTGTTATCGGACGATATGGTGAAACATTAGAAGAGGTGCCAGGAGAATCGCACGGCAATTGCGTTCGGGGACATGAACCTGCTCTCCTACTCACTCGTGAAGTAATCCACCGTGACCGGGTTCTCAAACAGCGAGTAATCTCTGGTGACGACCGTGATGCCGCTGTCGGTAACGAAGTAGCGCTCACGGTCGGCTTCTACGTCGTAGCCAATCGTCGTACCTTCGGGAATGTGCACGTCGCGATCGATGATGGCTTTGCGGATCCGGCAACTACGTCCGACGTTGACGTGCGAGAACAGGATGCTGTTTTCGATCTCGGCGTAAGAATTCACCCGCACATCGGGAGACAGCACGCAACTCTGGAGGGAACCTCCGGAAATAATGCAACCGGACGAAACCAGGGAATCGAGGGCGCGGCCCATGCGCTCATTGTCCGAAAAAACGAACTTGGCCGGTGGATACTGCCGCTGGTGAGTACGAATGGGCCACGCGTTGTCATAAAGATTGAAGACGGGAGTGACCGAAACCAGGTCCAGGTTGGCTTCATAGTAGGCTTCGAGCGTGCCCACGTCGCGCCAGTACAGGGCCTCCTTTTTATTTTCGTCGACGAAATCGAAGGCGTAGACGCGGTAGTCGCCAAGCATTTTGGGCAAAATATTCTTGCCGAAGTCATGACTGGACTCGGGATCTTCGGCATCCTTGAGCAGGACCGGAATCAGGACGTCGGTGTTGAAGATATAGATGCCCATTGAGGCTGAGATCTTTGTGGGATCGTAGGGCGAGCGCAGATCGGTCTGCTTCGGTTTTTCCAGGAAGCCCGTTATGCGGTACTCGTGATCGATGTCGACGACGCCGAAGTGACGGCACTCGGCGGGATCCATGGTCAAAGTTGCCACCGTGACGTCGGCGGCGGCATCGGTGTGCTGCTTGAGCATGCGCCCGTAATTCATCTTATAAATGTGATCGCCGGAGAGGATCAGCACATACTTGGGCTGCTCGGAGCCGATGGAATAGATGTTCTGATAGACGGCGTCGGCCGTACCCATATACCAGTTCTCGCTGACACGCTTCATCGGAGGCAGGATTTCGATGAACTCGCCGATCTCGCGGCCGAAGATGTTCCAGCCCTCGCGGATCTGGCGATTGAGCGACAACGCCTTGTATTGGGTAAGAATATAAACACGGCGCAGGCCGGAGTTGACGCAATTGGAAAGCGTGATGTCGATGATGCGGTAGATGCCGCCGAAGGTGACGGCCGGTTTGGCGCGATCGCGGGTTAGCGGATAGAGGCGCTCACCTGCGCCTCCTGCAAGCAAAATTCCTAGCGTATCTTTCATTGGCATACGATCATTGGCATACGATCACGACATACGGTCAGTTCCGCAACATTTAAAGATGCAGAATGAGACGCGAATGCTGCCCCCAACCAACGCGAAATACTAGCACAGGCCGTGCGTTCTGTTCCGACTGCCGGGTCGCCTCGGGAGTGGGGAACCCCACCCTTTCGCAAAGAACGCGAAAGAGTGAGCCGCCACGGCAGCTGTCCCTACGCGACCTGAAGCTCCGACGGGCGGGTCTCCCCACTACGAGTTCGCTAGCAATGTACGATCTTCGGGCTCTTGATGCCACGGGTGGCATTCCGTGAATCTACTACCAGCTTGGCCTCGCTGACGATCCGCTTGTAGTCGTAGTCGGAATGATCGGTGACGATAAGCACGCAGTCGTACTGGCCGAGGTCCTGGAGCGGCGAACACTTCATCTGCAGATCGTATTTGCGACCCCGCCCCACGAAGGGGAAATACGGATCGTTGTAGCTGACCGCCGCGCCTTCCTTTTGGAGCAGTTCGATGATCGTTAGAGCGGGCGATTCGCGCAGGTCGTCAATATCCTTCTTGTAGGCAACGCCCAGAACGAGTATTTTCGATCCGTTGATCGCCTTTTTCTGCTGATTGAGTGCTGAAATGGTCGAGGCGATCACGTTATAAGGCATCGCCACGTTGATTTCCCCGGCCAGTTCGATGAAGCGTGTACGGAAATCGAACTCCTTTGCCTTCCACGAAAGGTAGAAGGGATCGACGGGAATGCAGTGCCCGCCAAGACCGGGTCCGGGATAGAACGGATGGAAGCCGAAGGGCTTGGTGGCAGCTGCATCTATGATCTCCCAGATGTTGAGATCCATGCGCAGGCAAAGCATCTTAAGTTCGTTTACGAGCGCGATGTTGACGCAGCGATAGATGTTTTCCAGCAACTTGGTCATCTCGGCGGCGGCGGGCGAAGAGACGGGAACCGTGCGGCGGAAGATGGAGCCGTAGAGGGCGGCTGCGATTTCGCTGGCTTGTGGATCGAGGCCGCCGATCACCTTCGGAATATCGTGGCGGGCAACCTGGGTGTTGCCGGGATCTTCGCGCTCGGGCGAGAACGCCACCCAGAATTCGTTGTCTCCGGCTGCGCCGTTACGGGATGCGGCCAGTCCTGCCTTGTTTTCTTTTTCGAGAATTGGAATCAGGACCTCTTCGGTGGTGCCGGGATAGGTTGTGCTCTCGAGAATGACGATTTGACCGGCGCGCAGGTGTGGAGCGACGGCATGAGCGGTTTTGGTGATGTAGCTTAGGTCGGGCTCGTGATACTCGTTGAGCGGCGTGGGAACGCAGATGATGATGGCGTCCATGGCGGTGATCCGCGAGTAGTCGGCTGTGGCTTTGAATCCGCTGGCTTTGGCCGCCGCGATCTCTTCGGGCGTGATGCGAAAAATGTAGGTACCACCATTGTCGAGGGTGTCGATTTTTTGCTGATCAATATCGAAACCGGTGACCGGAAACTTTTCCTCGCTAAAGAGCAGGGCCAGGGGCAACCCGACATAGCCAAGGCCGATGATTCCGACTCGAGCCTGGCGCGCCCCAATGCGGCCTTTCAGGTCAGCAAAGAGGGACGAAGCAGTTAACTGAGGATTCATATGGGCAAAAATGATTCTAGCATTGCACACTGGGGGTTAGCCGCGCACTTCTTACGTTTCCCGGAGTACGCTGTCCGATTGTCGCTCGAATGTTCATGTGCGTTTATGCCGTGATCGCTATTATGATTACCGTCGTAATCAAGTTTCCGACATCGCAAATTCCTTAGTAACATTCCGAATGAGATGCCAAGCCAGATGCACTTCCTGCGACTCCCCATTCTCTTGTTTCTAGCGGTGGTGGTTCTTGTTGCGATAGCTGCCAGCCACGCCGCTCGCTTTCTAGTGGTCGATAAGCCAGAAAGGTCCGATGCGATTGTGGTTCTCGCCGGAGACACTGACGCCCGTCCCGCGCGCGCACTGGAACTGCTGCGGCAGGGAATAGCGCCACACCTATTGCTCGACGCCGAAAACCGGAATCGCATCTACGATATGCGGTTGATCGACATAGCGCAGGATTATGTGAACCACCTGCCTGACGCCAATCGGGTCTCGGTATGCCCGATTTTCGGGTCCTCAACCTTCGCTGAAGCCGACGACGTGAACCGATGCCTGCAGCCGCTGGGCGCGCATCGCGTGCTCATTGTGACCTCCGACTATCACACTCGACGCGCCCTGATGATCTTTCGCCAACGCTTGCCGCAATACCAGTTCAGCGTAGCTGGAGCGAGCGATCCAAAGGCATTCGGCGAAGCCTGGTGGACGAAGCGCGAATGGGCCAAAGTGACGTTTGATGAGTGGTCGAAGACGATTTGGTGGCAGATGGTGGATCGATGGAGAAGCTAGACCAGTTCTCGGTTCTCAAATTCTCAGTGGACCAAAGCCAAACCTTTGATCCGGGCTCGGTTTTAACCGAGAACTGAGAACTGGGGGTCCGGCGACTGGCAACTTTTTTAGTATTACGTTAATTTGAAGATTACCCATTTTCAGGAGGCTCCATGGCTCAGGTGACAATCACGGTGCGCAAGGACGGTCCTTTGCGCATTGAAGATCCGAACGGCATCATCGAGATCGTCGACGCCGAAGGCAACAAGTTCGACCTGACCGGGAAGACCGCTTTCTCGCTGTGCCGCTGCGGGGCTTCGGCCAATCGTCCTTTTTGCGATGGAAGCCACAAGATTGCTTTCCAGTCGCCCACTCCGCCTGTCAAAATCGGCTAGTGGCTTCGGGTTTGCGGAACGTCCTTCGCAGGCGTAGATGCACGCTCTTTTTTAATCATTAGTACTACAACCTCTGGTGCGATCTGCTCCTACTTTAGCTGCTAGACTTTTGTCAGGTTCCAAATGTCACGCTTTTCTTATATCGGAGTCCTGCTCGGCTTCGGAGCGCTTTTGTCTGTGTCCACATTCGCGCAGAATCCCGCACAGACTGCTGTGCCTACAGGTGCACAGACTCGTTCTGATTCGGTTGCTCCAAAGGTTGCTCACGTGGAGCAGATTCTGGTGCATGCAGGGGATAAAGCCGATGCTGCGCTTAGCGTCGAAATAGTTACCTCCGGAGCGCGACTCGCGCCTGACACGCAGGCCATCACGGGTCCCGATCGCATTGTTGTGGATTTCCCCGGAGCGCTTCCGGCGGCTGCTTTGCGTGCCCTGACGGTCAATCAGGGGGCTCTTAAGGGAATTCGCACGGGACTGTTTTTCAAGGACCCTCCGATTACGCGGGTCGTGCTGGATCTTGCCGAGCCACAGTCTTATCAGATTGCGACAACCTGGAGCGGGACCATTATTACGCTGAAGCCGGTTACGCAAAATCCGGTTAAGTCAGGTTCGGTAAAATCAGATGCGGGTAAACTCAATGCGGCTAGTTCAAGTGCCGCTACGCCGAATCCTGTGGCCAATCCTGCTGTGGCCAATCCTGCTAAGACAAATCCGGTTGCTCTCAGTCCCCTCAAGTCGAGTGCCGCGACGAGCGCGGCCAAGTTGAGTTCCGCCACGTTCACTCTGGGCCCCAAGCCGGGAGTGGTTGCTGCGAGTTCGCCCACTGCCGCTGAAATCCGCATTCCCCAGGCGTCGATGATTCCGACCGCTAGAATCGCGCCTGCGGCAAAACTGCCGGATGCTTCGCTGGCTGCGGTTGCACCCGCTGCGGCTGCCAAAGTTGCTCCGGCGGTTTCCGTCCCGGTCGCCGCGCCTGTGCTCGATCCGGTTCCTGAAGAACAGCCGCCGCCTTCGAAGCCGGTTGTGGCGGTAACGTTTGCCAACGGACTGTTGAGCATTCATGCCGAGAGAGCTACGTTGGCGCAAGTATTGTTCGAAGTGCAGCGCCAGACGCAGGCTGATATCGCGATTCCGGCGGGCGCGGAGCAGGAAGAAGTGATTGCCGACGTGGGTCCGGCTTCGGCGCGCGATGTGCTCGCGTCGCTCCTGAACGGCTCCAACTATAACTTTATTTTTGTTGGCAGTGAAGAGCGACTTGAACGCGTCATCCTGACGCGGCGCGATCCCAACATCTTTTAGGGTTATCTTCCTAACGTCATCTTCCTTACGCTTGGAATTGGCTGAGTTTCGGCGTGCGCTTTACGTCGGGCTTCTGACTTAGTTAGAACTACGGCGAGATCAGCCTTACCGCTACGGGAGACGCGCCATTGCCGACAATTGGCGTTCCGGTAGCTTCACCGGTGCCATCGCCGCAACCAACGATGTTGATGACCTCCGTTTGAATTTTGCCGGCGGTGGCCGCCGTCCCCGTCGGATTCAGGAAGAGCTGCACGAAACCGATGATTTGGACGTTGGGAAAAGACGTTGTCGCGGCGTTTGGGTCGAACACTGGTACTGTCACGAGCGAATCGCTGACCATAATATCGGCCCCACTGTTTAGCGCGCCGCCGGATGCCACCACGACTGGATTTCCCGCTCCCGCTAGAAACTCAAACGGCTCGGTGCCGGACGGGGGTGTGTTCAAAGTGGTCACGCTGTCTCCCCCGGCCGTCGCGTTGGTCAGAATATTCACAGCCGTCATAGTGTCGGCGTCTCGGTTTGGGTTCCCGTTTTGGTCGATCTGCACGATGGCGTTGCACGAAATCGGCGTTTGCACGCATCCCGCAATACTCCGTTGGTAATCGCCTAACCCGGTACACCCGCTGCATGACGACTCGCTGGGTGCTGGAAAGCTCGCGGCCGGAATACCGGTAGGGTTTGTAGTGCCGGGATAGTACTGCCAGGGAGCCAAGGAAGCCAACGAGGAGCAGCCGGTGGGCGGGCAGGCGGTGTTC
>Ga0302325_10031540_pt1 | contig 10902 bp, 11 predicted proteins | sample Palsa_T0_2_FD_201948 | JGI IMG/M metagenome (GOLD analysis project Ga0302325, IMG submission 201948) | Peat permafrost microbial communities from Stordalen Mire near Abisko, Sweden - Palsa_T0_2 | ecosystem: Environmental > Terrestrial > Soil > Palsa > Peat permafrost | place: Sweden: Abisko... | reverse complement strand
CTGAAGATGATTAGAATGTGATGAACATTGGAGAGGTTTGTGCGTACACATTTTCCTCAGAACATTCGGTGCTCTTGATCTCGTTGGTCTTTGTATCTGCGAGGTTGGATCTTTGGTGATGTATTTTGAATACACTGGCGCCGAAGTCCCACCCGAAGGCCCATTGATCCTCCTTCTGTCTGTCATCTTGTTGCCTGTAGATGTGAAAATTACGAGGCGCTATCGTTCATTCATTGTTTATTTGAAGCTCTCTAGAAGTCTAAGTTGGAAAGTTACCAGGTTCGGAAAATTGTCGGGCCGCGCTTTTTAGCGCGTGCAGGAGTTGGAGCTTCTGGAACGAAATTTCTCGAGGCTCGAAATCCCACAACAACATTTCTCCACCACATCGAGTTTTAGACTCCGCGGCTAACCACATATAAAGATTCTGTGATAATGATGTCGCTAATTGCTATTCTTTCTATCGTTACTAATTACAGCTGCTATGCTATTGACATCGCAGATAGGTGAGTCTGAATTGGCTCCTACTTTCTCCTTTCCCGCTCCTGATGATTTCCTTCACACCAGTTCTTCGGCGATTTCCTGAGCCACTGAACAACATGCATCACCATCTGAAGCATTTCAATTATATCTGCCACCTGTTCCTTTTGGAAGCAACGTGTCGCTGACCGTTAGACCAGACAGGATTCTTTCGAACCGCGCCTTTGCACCGGGAGTATATCTTGGCTTGGACCTTCTACACCCAGGCGATTATTGAAACCTTAAAGGAACAGAATGGTTCAACTACCGCCAGAGACCTGTTACAGACATTTACGAGCTATGGGTGATTCTGGTCAGTCCGATTTTCACCTCCCTCCAGACACATACCTCTCTTTTTCATGATGAAAACAATTTCAATCAGTTCTGCTTCTGAACTCCTTGATGACAACCAAAATACCAAAACCTTTCTGAACAAAACTTATCCAATTTCATCTTCAATCGCCTTCGTATCGGGAGAACATTAAGCTGACCAGTACAGACCAGATCTTCTTCACCTCAGCAAATTATGCAAAGGTACGGCTTGGCTGTCGATTTTCTTACCTCCTGCCCTGATGACAACAGCTTATCCATTCCCTGAATGCTCCTCTTCCGAGCTCTGCTCCCGCACCGGATCAGTTGATCTTCGGATTGATTGGGATGATAGGTTGTGGAGATTTGCGCTTCAGTGCTTCAGTCCTCTGCATTACGTCTTGTAATGTGGGGTTCCGTCGCCGGTCGAGGTGCCTGATTAAATCGGCTTTTCTGAGCATTCCTCACATCTGTTTTCAATTCACAATGATTATGCTCAAGCAGATGCTAATAATACTGCTCGTTCAAGATTCTAGGGCCTAGATTCAAAATGACAAGCATGACGTTGGCTAAAAGTCTGCATGGGTTCATCTTGTCTAGTGGCAGAATGATCTTCTATCTTAGAGAGGATTCTCGTGCGGGAGAGAAAGTCCCAGACCACTAATTGATCGGTCAGACTCTGGATAATTGTCGCTCAGGCGGTAGACATGCTTAGAAGCAGTGCAATAGGTTACAAGTATATATAGAAAAGAACTCAATATAAATGCCTGCTGTCCACGTACTCTTCAGAATAGCTAGCCTTGTTTTTTCCATTTTGCCATGAAGTAGAAAGGTTTGTCCTTGCTCGACTTCCTGACACAGAATTCTCCGTAGCATTGACATTTGCTTGCATGCAATCTTATGGGCAGTTCAACTAACGAATACATTAATGTCTCTTTCAGTGATGAGTCTCGTGAGCAAAATATCATCTCCGGGCACTCTCCAATACAGCCTACGAGGGGAATTAAATGTTAATTGGCAGCTGATTACACGGGTTTCACCGGCGAAGGAGCTAGCATTACAGAGTGGTCCCACCAATTAGAACTGCTGTTTAGGGCGTGAAAAGATGCTAAGACAGGTTATTCTCACGCTGCTATAAGGTCAGTATCTCTGCTTTCTCTGCAAGCTTCACTTGCAATGGAATCATCAATTTTTATACCTATGCCAAAAACACCAACTAAATCGACAAGCAGAAATGACCTCCTCCTCATACAAACCCTTTCTAGGTAGTCCTTAATATCCTCTTCTAGAACCCAAAGCTCACATGAAGGCAGGTTAACTACGTATTGCAATGCCAGCCTACTCCTCAAAAATAACGATGCGGCCATCATTTACTCCTTGCTACCCCTTAACGCAAGCATCTTATTAGCTGGACTACTTTCAACCCTTTTACACGCGATATTCCAATGAAAGAACCACCAAAGTAGCTCGGCTAAAGCTATGGAGAGTGCCCTATTCGCATAGCATTCAAGAAAGAAAAGTATTAACAGGGAGTAGGGAGAGGAAAATCACCCATCTCTGCCTCAAATCAGCTACTCCGTCTTGTCAGTTGGTTGAAGAAGACTCAATTGCAGAGCTATAAAGGGAGCTACGGAGAGTATATATATGGTGGCACCCCATGCAAGGGGCTAGTCCCATTGAGAGGTAAAATACACGTGATTTCCAACTGACACGTCTTGCGTGGGTAAAAGAATATACGAACTGGACGGATGAGCAGTGGGACGAGATCTGCTAGAGCGACGAGAGCTGGGTGTAGCCAGGGTACTATAGAAGGCAGTGGTGTATAAGGAAGATTAGTGCACCAAAGCTCTTTTACCCCGACTACGTATAGCACAAGTGTCAAAGAAGAATTGGGTGAATGTTTTGAACCTGTATAAGTGGGAAGTACGGTAAGGGAATAAGCTTGTTCTGGGGGAAGGAGTGGGGGGCGATAACGACGAAATCGTATTAACATGCTTGTCCAGTGATTTTTAACTTCTTCTTTAACCACCTAGGACTCTCCTTTTAGCAAGACGGAGGATCAGGGCATACGACGAGGGCCAAACTAGTTTTTATGGCTGCTTGGGGGCCCAAACCAATTTTCTGGCCACTGTTCTCTCTAAATCTCTCGTCAATTGAGGATATATAGAATCGACTAAAGGATACCTTACAAGAGATAGACCCTAAGGTTTACCGGAACTTAAGGAGGCTTAGGGGAGACGATCACAGATGCAGAGATTAGAGAAAGAATAAGTACGATGTACTAGCACTGCTTGCATGTAATTGCAGCTAATGGAATGGAAACAAAGTCTGAATAGCTTTAATTATAGTGATTTGCCGCTGTGGAGTGAGTGAAGTGTGAAATAAGAGCAGCGTAGTGGCAATAAATTTGCATTTAATGCCCCTTGTACGTAGTATCCATAGAAACGTCATGCCTCCTGATTTCGGGTGATTTTGATACTACAGTATCCCCCCTTGAATAATTCAGGGTCACGAATATACACCACTCCCGCACGGGTCATGTCAAGGGTCTTTGGCTAATAAGGCTTCTCCAAAGACTTGACATTCCCTACTTCGGGGATATTAACGAGGTCCCAGGGTGGCGTTACCCAGGCCAGGTCTCCACCCTGAATTATTCAAGGGGGGGGACAGTACATGGGGGTGAGATCATCGTGAGTTGTGGGTCCTACTAGGCCAAGCCACGGCGCGTCTTAGGCGTTTGTTTCGTATTTAGACAACCATGTAAGCGAGAGGGCCGTTCTCCTACGGTAGCAATAATTCTGCCCGTTGCATTTCTCACCATGTCAATCTTCAATTCTCATTGTTGAGACAACACGCTGGGCGCTCATGAGGTTCCTTCCATTCACATTGTTCCTAGAATCTGCCACGTCCTGCCCATTACCTCGTACTCATCCTGGTCGATTCAAAAGCATTGGGCAACGGCCAGGAGGGAACACGAAGTCAGTTTAATCGCCAGACTGGCAAATACGAATTCCTCAACGATCTCTTTAGACGTCTCCCACGCATCTCATTCTTCGAGGGTGCTCCATAGAAGATGCTACCCCGTCATCATGGCAGCAATGGCTATCCACGAGTGAAAAGTGAGAGCCACAAGGAGACGTACTCAATAAGTCCCCATAGGTATACACACCCCTTTCAGTACAACTACGATCTCTCAATCAGATGCTAATGGTCTTGCGCACGCAGATTCCAGCCCAGGACAACGCCTGCAGCCCTTCGCCGGCGACGGCAACTTCTTGTTCGATTAATACTCACTGTAATAATTCTCCTATTTGGATTCTTCATCTGGCCCGGCGCCTCAATACTTCCAGTACTTTCATTAGGCTTGACGTCTTCCGGCGAGGACTTCCAACTCGAAACAGTGCGATATTATGATCTTTTAAACGTTCAGGGTACAGCGAGGGGCTGGGAGAGGGAGGAACGAATTCTACTCTGCGCGCCCCTGCGAGACGCCGAGTCCCATCTACGAATGTTCTTTGGGCATCTTCGTAACTTCACATATCCTCACCACCTAATAGATTTGGCATTCCTTGTGTCGGATTCCAAGGATCAGACGTTATCGCTTCTTTCTCAGCTTTTGGAAGAGCTGCAGGCGGATGACGACCCTAAGCAGCCATATGGCGAGATCTCGATCATCGAGAAAGATTTTGGGCAGAAGGTCAATCAGGATGTTGAGAGTCGCCACGGATTTGCTGCGCAAGCAAGTAGAAGAAAGTTGATGGCACAAGCAAGAAATTGGCTTTTGAGTGCAGCCCTACGGCCATATCACAGCTGGGTTTATTGGAGGGATGTGGATGTCGAGACTGCACCATTCACGATTCTGGAAGACCTAATGCGCCACAATAAGGACGTCATTGTACCCAGTGAGTAACCTGGTCATCAAAGCACGATTTAAGATCTAACACATTCACAGACGTCTGGCGACCACTTCCGGATTGGCTCGGCGGCGAACAACCATACGATTTGAATTCATGGCAGGAATCAGAAACCGCGTTGGCATTAGCGGATACACTTGATGAGGATGCAGTCATTGTAGAAGGATACGCAGAGTATGCTACCTGGCGACCGCATCTGGCATACCTACGGGACCCATACGGCGATCCTGATATGGAAATGGATATTGATGGTGTTGGAGGTGTCAGTATTTTGGCAAAAGCAAAGGTGTTCAGATCTGGAGTCCATTTCCCTGCATTCAGTTTCGAAAAGCATGCGGAGACTGAAGGCTTCGGAAAGGTTAGGTTGCTCTGCTCTATCGTTTATCACAAGACTAATTCTGGACAGATGGCAAAGCGTATGCAGTTCTCAGTTGTTGGCTTGCCTCATTATACAATCTGGCATTTATACGAGCCTAGTGTGGATGATATACGTCACATGGAGGTTAGTAATCTGCTGATTCGTGCCATTCAAGTCACTAACATTGATTTTAGGAAATGGAGAAAGAACGAATCGCCCAAGAAGAAGAAGAGAAAGAACGTTCAGAGCGAATGAAGAAGATCAAGGATCAATTCGCAGATCTGAACAGCCAATGGGAGAAAGATAAGATAGATATTCAAAACGAGGCTATGAAGGAGAAGGCGGAGAAGAAAGAGGAAGAGGAAGCCGCAGCCAAGGGTGCCACCAGCGAATCAAAACCAGAGTCAAAGCCCGAAGTCAAGGAAGCACCAGAAGGGCCTGAAGAAACCAACCTCAAAGCAGACGCGGAATCGGAAGTTGAGCCCAAGGCTGAATCTAAAGCAGCCCAAGTGAAGGCTCAATAGATCGAGGAGGCAAGAGCCAATCCTCTACACTTGTACATAATTGAGGCCTCAAAATACTAACAGAGCCCTAGGCCTGAGGTATATTGTTGAGTCTCATCTTCATTGCAACACATTATTTTCCCGATGGACGGGTTGGTTCCGAGAAGAAAGCAATACAAGCTTCAGGTTCGCTGTAGAATTATAGATGGGATCTATCTGAAGATCTCGGTATGCTTTTTAAAATGGGAGCACCATCATTCTAGTAATTTGGGTTGGGGTTTTGTATAATAGAAGGAGCATCGGAAATACCAATTTCATACCGCTTGAAAACCAAATAGATAATCGGAAAACAAAAAAATTTTCCTTTCAACTGAAAATATCCGTTCGTTGTCAGTTTCTTGATCACGTGCCGCTTTGAACACATTGAGCCTCGCTCGAGAACTTTTTGGAACTGGGATATTATATTTCGACGACCTCGAAGGACATCTACGTAGCACGGCGACTTTGGCAGTCGATCGGTATTTCTACGCTGCCTAATTTCAAGACCAAATCTCCTTAATTCATAATCCTCAACGTGGCATCCATGTTGCGCCAGTGTCGAACACAGTATGAGCAATGATGCCACAGCCGTGATTTCGCAGGCATTAGGACCGAACATAGATTCTCCAGGACTATCCATACGTGGCCTCCACTCCTCTTCGATCCAGGAATACAGAGGAGATAGCTTGGAAGCTGCGCAACTCAACGGCGACACAATGAGCTCGAGGACAACGCCCGTATCTATTGCGGTCGACCCCGTCGCCTTGATCACAACAGAATGCATTACAGTTACGTCTGCCATGCGAAAGCATGCAAGATGGGCTCATTCTTCAGTGTCTGCCATCTTGGGTGGGAGCTCCAGCCCCATGAACCCGAGCATGCAGAGCTCCAGGCCCGGTACACCTCGAGACGACCCCGGGCTCCGAAAGGGGCACAGGACCAGGTCTTCCTCTGGGCTTGGAGGAGATAGTTTTGACGACGGAGGACTGGCGAACAGGTGGGGTCTGCGTGGAAAGAAGGGCAAAAGCATGCAGGATAACCCATTAATGGCCGGTTTTGGGAGACTGAGGCGTGAATTGGTTGGCTGTAAAGGTAACTTTGAAGCTTTTATCTAGGCACCTACATATACTGATTTGAGAACAGATATTCACAAATTCGATACCCCTTCCTTATTACATCCTTTCCTCCAAGTCATCCAAGCCTCGGCGACCTCTGCCCCGATCACTTCCCTTGCCCTTGTGGCTATAACGAAATTCTTCTCCTACAACCTCATAAGCCCAGATTCTCCACGGCTTGCATTAGCTATGCAGTCTTTATCTGCCGCTATAACGCATTGCCGATTTGAAGCCAGCGACACCTCTGCCGACGAGATCGTCCTCTTGCGAATACTGAAGCTTATGGAGGGAATGCTGTCAGGGCCTGGTGGAGATCTACTCGGGGACGAAAGCGTCTGCGAGATGATGGAGACCGGGTTAAGCATGTGCTGTCAGTCGAGGCTATCAGAACTTCTTCGAAGATCTGCCGAGATGTCCATGGTCAAGATGACCCAAGTCATTTTTGAACGACTGAAACACTTGGAAATTGAGGCAGGTGATGATCTTCAGGCTTTGGACGAGAAGACAAAGGAGGACATGGACACTGTGAAGATGGACCCGTCGGCCAATGGCAATGATGCCATCAAGTCCTCTCTAGCAGCTCCTCCCACTGAGTCAAGACCATCATCGAGTTTTGACAAAACTAGAAATGGACCCCTGACCGCATCTTCTGCGGACAATGGTTCTGAAGTTGGTGTTGCACCTGCATCGGAAGCATCTGATGATCCTCCAATAAAACCTTATTCGTTACCGTCAATCCGAGAGCTATTTAGAGTTCTAGTAGACTTATTGGATCCCCACGACCGTCAGCATGCCGATACCATGAGAGTTATGGCTCTCCGCATCATCGATGTGGCGCTCGAGGTTGCTGGCCCCTCAATTGCTAAGCATCCAACCTTGGCCATCTTGGCTGAAGATCGTCTGTGCCGATATCTGTTTCAACTCGTTCGATCAGATAATATGGCAATTTTACACGAGTCACTCATTGTTGCGGGAACCTTATTAGCTACCTGTCGAGGTGTGTTGAAGTTACAACAGGAGCTGTTCCTGTCCTATTTGGTTGCTTGTCTACATCCCCGTGTGGAGATCCCGAGAGAGCCTGGGATAGATCCTTCTCTTTACGCTGGGGTGCCTCAAGCCCCCAAACTTGTCAAACCGCCTCCCTCACAATCAAATAGCGGGAGATCAACTCCTGTACCTGTCAAAGATCGCCAAAAGTTGGGAATGGAAGGTGGATCTCGAAAACCAGATGCTAGGGAAGCTATGGTGGAAAGCGTTGGCGCTCTCGCACGGATACCGAGCTTCATGGTTGAGCTGTTTGTCAACTACGACTGCGAGGTTGACCGGAGCGATTTGTGCGAGGATATGGTGGGCCTCCTCTCCCGAAACGCAATTCCAGACTCAGCAACTTGGAGTACAACCAGTGTTCCGCCATTATGTTTAGATGCTCTTCTGGGTTATATCCAATTCATCGCTGAAAGACTTGATGACGAACCCGTCTATGAAGGATATCCGGATCAAGACAAACTCCGCGAACAACGGAGGAGGAAAAGATTGATCATTCAAGGAGCCGCAAAATTCAACGAGAACCCGAAAGCTGGACTCGCATATTTGAACGCTCAAGGGATTATTGAAGATGTCAAAGACGCCAAGTCAGTTGCAACCTTTTTGAAAGGAACAACTCGAATATCGAAGAAGATTTTTGGTGAATTCATTGCCAAGAAAGGCAATGAAGCTGTCCTAGAAGCATTCGTGGATTCCTTCAATTTTGATGGCAAGCGGATAGACGAAGCTATGCGGGAATTCTTGGAGTCGTTTCGCTTACCTGGAGAATCGGCTCTGATTGAGAGAATCATGACTGTCTTTTCGGAGCAGTATTGTGCGAGCGATGTTCCAGAGGGGGTAGCGGACAAAGATGCCGCTTTTGTCTTGACGTATGCCATTCTTATGTTGAACACGGATCAGTACAACCCGAATCTCAAGTCTTCAGCCCGGATGACTTATACAGATTTCGCGCGAAACCTGCGTGGAGTAAACAGTGGCCAAGATTTCGCCCCGGAGTACCTGCAGGGGATTTTCGACTCGATCAAGGCAAACGAGATCATCCTTCCTGATGAGCACGACAACAAGCACGCTTTTGATTATGCTTGGAAGGAGCTTTTATTAAAGACGGAGTCGGCGGGCAACCTTGTTCTCTGCAACACAAATATCTACGATGCAGATATGTTCGCTGCCACTTGGAAACCCGTCGTTGCCACTTTATCTTACGTTTTCATGTCCGCGAGTGACGATGCTGTTTTCTCGAGAGTCATTACAGGTTTCGATCAGTGTGCACGTATTGCAGCAAAGTATGGGCTGAACGATGCTGTTGACCAGGTCGTGTACTGTCTGAGTACCATTACTACATTATCAACTGAGACACCGTCAAATACTGCTCTCAACACTGAGATTCAGGTCGAGAAGAATAGTGTCATGGTCAGTGAGCTTGCAGTCAAATTCGGCAGAGATTTCAAGGCACAATTGTCTACAGTCGTACTGTTCCGTGTTGTTACTGGCAGCGAGACTGTCATCAGCGACAGCTGGAAACATGTAAGTTTAATTCGTTTGCAAGGTACGCTTGGCATTAATGAAAATAGATTGTCCGTATTTGGCTGAACCTTTTCGTCAATTCCTTGATACCCCCTTTCTTTGCGCCAAATCGGATGGAGATACCTGCAATACCTTTGCAAACCCCCTCACAAGTCATCGACCGAGGGCAAAAGCAAAGTGAGGCTGGGCTCTTTTCTGCATTTACTTCGTACATTTCCAGCTATGCTGCTGGTGACCCACCAGAGCCTTCTGATGAAGAGCTGGAAAGTACTCTGTGCACCGTGGATTGTGTAAATGCTTGCTACATGGGGGATGTCTTTGCAAACGTAGTGTAAGTGCCGAGTGTTTTAACCCCTTGGCCATGCTAATTGTTGCAGCAACATGCCTGTGAAATCTCTAGTCCCTCTCGTCTCAGCCTTACTCGCCGAGTTGCCTGATGATCCAACCTCCGTGGTCATAAGTGTCAAATCGGAGAATGAACCCCAGGGTCCAGCAAACGGCCAGAAAGCCGCATCTAGCGGGCCAGTCTATGATCCAGCGATGGTTTACCTGTTAGAGCTGTGTACTGTGCTTGCCCTGCGGGACGAGGAGACGGTTATAGGACTTGGCGCGGCTGTTGCAGAAGCTTTGCAGAACGTCATGCGCAATGCCGCGAGCTACCATGCCATCCTGATATCTAGGACGATGTTCTACCTGCTTCATTTGTTACATGCTAGCTATGTAGGTGTCGGCCGTATTATTTATCAAAACAACACTAACATTTGCAGGAACACGATTTCATCCGCGTTCCAGTGGTACTCCACACGATATCAAGCTTCAAAAAGGATCTCTTCGATAAGTCTGCTCCCCTTGTTCTCCTAGGATTGACGCAGTGCATTAAGGAGCCTGGTCCTCTCAGAAATGAGATCATGACCTCTCCTGACTTCTGGGTGATCCTTCGGAATCTCACAAGGAACGTGAAGTCTGCACCAACTGTGTTCGAGATCCTTGAAGGAGTCGCTGTTGGGTCTCCTCCCACAATCATGGCAGATAATTATGAGTCTGCTGTCAAGCTACTGAACGACTTCGCATCAGCTGGAAGTATTGGTTCTACAGTGGAGCAGAAGCAGGACAAGAAAGTGAAACGAGGTCAACAACTTCAAAAGCAGGCGAAGCCACAATCGCAGTATGTCCTATACAACTTCTGTTGAGATGAAACTAATGTACTCTAGGGTCGATGCCACCGTTGCAAGAGGCGTGAAAGCCATCACCATGATTTACTCTTTAACCACCCGCATCCCCGTGCTAATGCAACAATCCCACCTCGAAAGCAAAGAAGCTTGGGCAGCCTACTGGTCTCCAATCTTCCGAGCCCTAACAACACAATGCACCAACCCTTGTCGCGAGATCCGCCACCAATCCTTCGCCTCCCTCCAGCGTGCTCTATTCTCTCCCGAGTTAACATCAGGCGAACACGAAGAGTGGACCGCCATATTCGGCGAAGTACTCCTGCCGCTCATTGTCCGACTTCTAAAGCCGGAAGTCTACTCCTCAGATCCAGTCGGTATGAGCGAGACAAGAGTCCAAGCTGCTACGCTTCT
>Ga0302325_10031539_pt1 | contig 10902 bp, 7 predicted proteins | sample Palsa_T0_2_FD_201948 | JGI IMG/M metagenome (GOLD analysis project Ga0302325, IMG submission 201948) | Peat permafrost microbial communities from Stordalen Mire near Abisko, Sweden - Palsa_T0_2 | ecosystem: Environmental > Terrestrial > Soil > Palsa > Peat permafrost | place: Sweden: Abisko... | reverse complement strand
CGCCCGCAGCGCGCTCACAATGCTGGGATGGACGCCGGTCGATAGCAGCATCCGGTCAGGATGGATATCGATCCCGTAGCGCCGTTTGTTCCATTCGATGATCGCTTCGAGAAACGACTGAGGCATATCGAGATAGCCCCAATTCTCGTGCTGCACCCGTGCCGCCAGCGCTTTGGTAATGGCCGGAGCCGTCCGGAAGTCCGTGTCCGAGATACCCATCCCGGCGACAATAGAATCCTTGCCGTATCTCCGTACCTGCGCGTCCCATTTTACGCTGTCGGTGCCGAACCGGTTGTAGGGTGCGTCGAAATCGAACGTCTCGCCACTGCTCGCAGCTGTAGCTAGCAACGGAAGATTCGCCCCCGCGAGTGCAATGTTCCGAGCGGTTCCCAAGAACGCTCTCCGATGGAATCCGTCTTTGCCAGTCAACGTTGAGGCCTCCGCATTTAATTAGACCACCCATTCGGTCTGCCCGCCGGAACCTGACGAAGGAGGCAAGACAGAAGTAATCCACTCGGCCGGGAAACACGCAACTCGCTGATCTGGCTCAGCGGCCTGTCCCCGGTAGTCCCGACGGGGAACGGGCAGCCACGAGGCCGCTTCGACGCCCGGCGAGTATTCGAGCGGCTCTGGGGAAGTCCCGTTTGAGGCTCAGCACATCTCGGCGGCGCGGATTTCGCCGGTGACGGAGTCGATCCATCTTCGAGGATTACCTTATGGGGGGCATGTTGCAGCCAAGGCTCTTCCTTCGTCCAGTCGTGCAAACTCAATGACCGAACGCCTCCTCGCAGATAACGCTTGACCTCGGTTTCCGGCCAAGCCAGCCGCTCCAGAAATCCCCGAAAACGGCGGCCGTAGTTCTCCGCGGCCTCTGCCCTCGCTAGTAATGCCTCCGGCCAGCGGGGGGCGAACTCGGGGCGCCGGTCCAGTCGAATCGCCAAGTCGATGTCGCCGACTCGGTCCTGATTGCCCAAGTAGCTTCCAAAGACGACAACTTTTCCAACGCTATATAGCGAGGTCTTGGCGTCATTGACGATGCCGACTCGGATCAGGAACGCGTTCAAAACCCGGTCAGCATCCGCCCGAGAAATCGGCGCTGCCGCGGTCGCATTGGCCAGCGCATTGCCTGCCATCGTGTTGCGCCAAGTGCCAGGCGGCTGCCCCGGCACAACTTCGACATAACCCGCTCTTCTAAGGGCGTAAACGAGCCGCCGCGCGCGCTCTGCTGGTATCCTGAGTACCCGGGCTGCAGTATCGACCGTCCAAAACTCCTGGTTGAGGCGACGGAGCAGCGACCGCACTTGCATCGCAGGGTGCCCAGCAATATCTTGGTTGCGCCTTAATCTCATGGCGCTCTATTGACTCCTCTATCCACAATATCGCCGAGCGAGGCTGGATGCGATTTAGGAACATTAACTGAGGAACTGGATTGAGCCTCACACGGCCTGGAACGGTGCTGTCGGCGAACGCCCAGTTTTGCGGAGAGCGCGTTGCCGCCGCGAAGCCGACTTGTCGGGAGTAATCCAAATATCCGAATGGACCGAACTCAAGAAGTTGTTTGCGATGCCCATTCGAAGTAGCGCTTAATGCCATTCGCGTAGCGCAGAGCCGAAGTGGGTTTCCATTCCTGCTTGAGTTCGGATCGCAACACACCACCGAGGGCGGAATTCGTGATGTCAGGAAAATCTCTGAGCGCCGCAGCCACGATCAGCGTACCCTGTTGGCGGAGAATTTCTCGCTTCGCAATGGCTTCAAGTCCTCCCTGTTCGCGGAGATGTCTTGCCAACGAAATATTCCGGTCTTCGGAACGATTGACAAGTTGCAGAGCACTGCGTCATAAATGGCGTTCCGCATTCCCCGCTGAAGAAGGTCGGCCTCACGGACTCCGGACTTCCGGGCGACCCACAGATGCTTGAGAAGCCCCATGAGCGAGTCTGGGGTAGCGCTACCCAAAAACCTGATAGCTTTAGTCCTTCGCCCCTTGACAACTCCCATCTGTGCCCCCCTCCCAATGGGCCGGTAGAGAAAGGCTCCCCGTTCTTCGAGATGCCCAGAAAACAGCAACCATCGCTTTAGATTCATCGCATATTGGTGAATGACCTGCGTCGAAAGCCTAGTAGCGGGCCTCGTCTTCTCAACGATATTTGCGAGGTCTTCGTTGGTAACAATCGAGTCTCGATCGACAAGAGCTAACTCGCGGCAAATCACGTGTCTTGCGAGCTGCGTATGAATATGTTCGGCAAGCTCTGCAGGCGACGTCGATCTGATGTGCGATGCCAGTTGGTAGCTGTCCTCCGCAATTCTGTCTACAACCTGGAGCGCGACGAGGTCGCTCATCACATTAACCCAGCCTCTTTCAGATCCACCAACCGTCTCAGAAAGGCGTCTCGTCGATGTGGTTCCATCTTGGACAACCAGCTGGACCGCGCGCACAGCAGACCTTGGATCACGCTGAAATGTTCTCGCCCACGGAATTTGGGGGGCTCGTCCATGTGTCAAATAGTCCCTGAAAATATCCCAATAGATTACATAGTTGAGACCGCTACGGACAAGGAGGCGCTTCGACAGAAGGGAGTTCGTCAGGTCCGCGTTAAAGAGGTCCTCCACTTCACCCACGTATGCTGGGGCCTTTTCTGCCACGTACTTGAGGCAGCGGATTTGTTCGGGCTTCAAACCGGCCAGATCCTCCTTAAACAGCGACTCGACATCGAGCTCTCGCTCAAGAAGAGCATACTGGGAACTCGTAGGCTTTAGGCTTTTCGCCACATGTACCAGGAGCTTTTTCAGTAGCCAAGGATATCCCTGGCATTGCTCGATTAACCTCGTTCGTAGCGCCGGAATGAGCTGCACCCCAATCTGGCGTTGGGCGTGAGCGATGACCTTGGATATGTCGGGACCACCAAACTGCCGCAGCCGAAAATCTCGGCGACGGTCAGCGAGCGAATGCCAGAGATGGTATGCAGGATGTTGTTGCGGCAGCGAAACATCCGTTTTCCACGCGAAACCCAGCACGAAAGATATCTGCCTACTGTCCAGGTCCATGCTCAAATCGCGAATGGCGTTGAACGTCTCGAACAGTGCTTCCTTGGTGAACAATTCTTCAAACTGGTCAAAGATCAGAACAATGACCGCTTCCCTTTCCGCCAGAAGAGCTGCCGCAGTCAAGAGGTCCGGAGAGTCAAGCGGGTGGCTCAAGCTTCCAATGTCGTAAGAGCTGCTGGCAGGAATGAATCCCGCTGTGGCCGCATCTGTAAACGCGAGGCGCAGCGCGCCGGTGACGAATGTAGCGCTAGTCGCAGAGCGGCTGTCAACGGCGGTGAGAGAACAGTTAGAGATCCGTCGTCCCGAACTGACGATGTCCGCAAGTTTAAGTACAAGGGAGCTTTTGCCCCAACCGCTCGGTCCCTGTACCGCGAACGTTCGCGTCGATGTTTGCCCATCTTTCACCTGGTTGATGAAGCTTAGAACGTCCTGAATCAGATCATCACGCCCGACAAAGTCCATTGGGCGGGCCGGCCTGAGATCATCCCATGCGTCCCCAGGAACTACGCGTGCTATCGGTGAGCGGACGCTCGACTTTTGTAGACCAAGCGTACCTGCCCGGACCGCTTGATATGTCAGCGTCGAAAATCGTTCTGAGAATCCGGCGACTCGGATCGCCTCTTCTTCGGAGAGCGATGACCCGGTCGTCCCCGCCTGTTGGCCCACTTTCCTCCTGCGTGCAGCAGGCGACCAGGAGGAGTTTTTGCGCACGAGGGTTAAAGGCGGGCGCTGGGGGCTAGGGCCCTTGGCCATCGCAAGCCAGCCCCGGCCTCCACGCGTTGGCAGGTCGGGAACAGGCGGGGCGATGCGCAATCCTCTGCACATCGGTCCGGAGGGCGACACGCAAGATCCTGCTACTGGGAGACCTACAATGTCCCAGTGGAGACGGCGCCGGGGCATTGGCTGGCTTGCCACCTGGCGATACGCAATCCTCTGCGCATCGGTCCTGAGACGACACGCAAGATCACCGGTCGGCCACCTGACGCTCTAAGGCCGTTCTCCTGCTGGTCGCCTACTACACGCAGGAGGAAGCTTGAGGTCCGTTTTGTTTGTCGATCAAGACATCACATATAGCTTCACCATGCTGGGAACTAATCCTGCGGCTGGCTCGGCAACCACTACGATTGAGGCGATTCTGGTTCCGCTGAAAGTGGTTTTCTCCGATGGCACGGAGCTCGATGCGACGGCGCCAGTGTACGGTGAATCAGAATCCGCCAGCGTGTTGACCGCGGAGTCTCCGCTGTTCCAACCCACCACTTTCAAGCCCGGCGGCACCAACGTGGGGACAACACAATATATCGACGCCTTTCAGCGGGCGAACTTCTGGAAGTATGTCAGTACCACGTCTCCGAAGTTTCATGTGAGATTTCACCTGACTGTCGCGCCAGTTCAAACTTCTAACGGTTCCGGCTTACTTCGGATACACCAGCCCCGGCCCCGGGAGTCCCATCGGATACGTGTACTACAACTGGTGGGATGGCCAGTTAGGCGTGCTTCTTTACAAGCTGAGGATCAAGACCAACACGCTGCCTATCTTTCTGAACTACAACATCGAGCAGTATTCGTCGGATTTCACTTATGCGGGCTACCATACGGCTTTCGGCGATCCGGCGCAGGTTTATATTTCGGCGGGATTCTTTGATGAAGGGATCTTCAGCTATGGGGGCGATATCGTGTTCCTCAGTCACGAGATGGGGGAGACCACCGACGATCCGTTCGTGGATAATATTGTTCCGCCGTGGAACAATCCGCAGAAGTCCGGGCAGTTGCAGCGATCTGCTCGAAGTCGGCGATCCCGTATCCGACCTGGGTATAGAACCGGTAGTTTTGAACGGATACACTTATCATCCAGAGGACCTCGTGTTTCTATCCTGGTTTTCGGGCGCCGTGCCGTCCACATCAGTGAACGGCTGGTACACTTTTGGTAACCATTACTCAAGTCCAGCGGTTTGTACCGAGTAACGTAGGTGATGCGATGAATAAACCAGGTAAAATGATTGGCTCAATTCCCGTGGTGGCGGCGTTATGGATGTTGCGCGGTACGGATTTGTCTGCGCAGGACGTCATGGAGCAGCGTTATGTCATCACCGACAATGATATCTATCGGGCGCCGAACAGCGCCTCGGTTTTCGGGCTTTCTGGTGCTACGCTGGTCAGTTGGCCAGCGCTCAGTACCACCGGTTGGGGCATCGCCGGTGGATACTTCGGCACAAATCAGCAGGCGATCATCAAGGTAGGGCTGAGGGTGTGCGCGTTTGTAGGCGATCCGGGAAGCGACGACATCGCCACGTTCGATACCACCATCTTCGCCAAACCCGTGCGGGTTGGCAATTACGACGATCCCTCGGGTTCGGGCGCTTACACCGGAATCGCTCTGGCGGCGCGCGGTACTACTCTTCTTTGCCGGTTATTCGGCTTCCGTGAATATTGGCGTATGGAAAGATCAATGCCGATTGTTCGCTCACTTTAGGAAGTTCCGCCAGTTACACGCCTACCCCCGCGCCGGTAAACGATCTCGCGGTTTGAAGCGATCTCGTTTGAAACGGTACGTTGTTGCGCCCGCACGCTTGCTCTGAACGCCCTCCGCGCCTCGGCAGTTCCCGAACGCGCTCAAGCTATACTCTATTGTTTCTAGCCAAAATGGAATCCCGGGTGGAAACCCGGGGCATGACGAAAATAGGAGCAACGCGATGAAAGTTAACGCTTGTATAGATCGTCGGATCCTTTCTGTTCTTCTATGCTTGGTTTTCGCGGCCGGATTGGCGTTTGGCCAAGCCACCACGTCCGTTCGAGGCCACGTTACCGATCCTTCGGGCGCGGCCATTCCCGGTGTGCAGATTCATCTGTCCAGAACCGATACCAATGTATCGCGCGACACCCTGTCCAATAGCGAAGGTTCCTACGAGATTCTGCAGCTCTCGCCCGGCATATACCAAATTACCGCCCGTGCCAAAGGCTTCACAGACGCGGAGCGCACCAACCTGGAACTGCGGGTGAATCTTCCAGCAACAGCCGATTTCCGGCTTCAGGTGGCGGGTGCGACGCAGACCGTGGAGGTGAACGCATCCGGCGTGTTGATGGTGAACACCTCCGACGCAACGCTCGGCAACGGGTTCGACAACAGACAGATAGAGCAGCTGCCGATTGAAGCGCGCAACGTGGTGGAGCTTCTAAGCCTGCAGCCAGGAGTAGTGTTTCTCGGCGACCGCGTGAATGCCGCCAGCGACAGCCGCAGCGGCGCTGTGAACGGCGTGCGTAGCGACCAATCCAACGTGACTCTCGACGGCGTGGACGTGAACGATCAGAACAACGGTTTCGCTTTTACCAGCGTGCTGCGGAACACACAAGACTCGGTCGAAGAGTTCCGTGTGACTACGGCCAACGCCAACGCGGACGCGGGTCGCTCGGCGGGCGCACAGATGTCGCTGGTTACCAAGAGCGGAACCAATCAGTTTCATGGAGCGCTGTATGAGTACAACCGAAATACCGACTTCGCGGCCAACGACTATTTTCTAGAAGCATCCGAGCTTGCTTCAGGCCAGCCGAATCAGCGTGCTCCGCTCATCCGCAACGTTTTCGGAGGTGCGCTGGGCGGCCCCGTGCTCAAGAACCGGCTATTCTTCTTCTACAACTTTGAAGGACGCCGGGACGCAGAAGCATCTAGCCAGGCGCGGACCGTGCCGACGGCGAGCATGCGCGCGGGCAACTTGACTTATGCGAATGCCAGCGGCGGCACCACCACGCTTTCGCCCTCCCAGATCACAGCCATGGACCCTCTGGGGCTGGGCGATAGCAAAGCGATTCTTGCGATCTTAACGGGCTATCCGATGCCGAACGATCCAACTCTTGGCGATGGCTACAACACGTCCGGATACCGCTTCGCCGCCGATCAGCACGCAAGCTTCAACACCGACATTGCGCGGATCGACTATAACATCACCTCTGACGGACGCCAGGCGATTTTCTGGCGGGGGAATTTGCAAGGCGACAACCAAGGCGGTGCACCACAGTTTCCGGGTCAGCCGCCGGTGACGGCGATCCTCAACAACAGCCGTGGTTTCGTGGTCGGATATACGGCGGTACTCTCGCCGTCGCAGGTGAACACGTTTCACTGGGGCTACACGCGGCAGGGCGGCCAAACCGAAGGTATCTCGACAGAACCTCAGGTAACACTAGCGGGCTTGGATTCTCCGGAATCGTTTTCCCGGTCGAGCATCTTTCACGTTCCGGTTCAAAACATCATCGACGACTACTCCTGGACCAAAGGGGCGCACACTTTTCAGTTTGGTGTGAACGTGCGCCTGCTCAATAACTACAGCCTGAATTATGGAAATTCCTTCCCGTCGGCGAATATCAATCTCGGTTGGTTAGTCGACTCTGGTATCGCCAACAAGGGCGTGCCGTTCGACCCGGCCGCGGCAGGTTATGCAGCGGTAGCAGATAGCTTCGCCCTGCAATACGACATCATTCTGATGACCATGGTGGGCATGGTTACCGAAGGAAACGCCGTCTATAACTACACCAAGACCGGCACGCCGCTGGCGCTCGGCACACCGCTTTTGCGGGATTTCCGCTGGAACGAATACGAATCGTACGCGCAGGATTCGTGGAAGATCGCGCGCAACCTGACGCTGACCTATGGTGTGCGCTGGACCCTCCTGCAGCCGCCCGCCGAATCGCATGGCACTCAAGTGGGGCCTTGCGTGGTGAGCGGAAGCGGATGTACGCCGCTCAGTCTGACCAACTGGTTGGGCATCGGCGCCCAGCAGGGCGCGAGTGGCGGGGCCGCGATCAACGCCCCGGAAATCTCTTTCGCGCCCAACGGACGTTCCAACGGCAAGGCGGATTTCTGGAACTACGAGTATCACGACTTTGCGCCGCGCGTGGCTGTGGCCTGGGCGCCCGACTTTGGCGACCGGTGGCTGGCGGAGATTTTTGGCACACAGGGGAAGACATCGATTCGCGGCGGCTATTCGATTTTCTACAACCATTTCGGTGCTGGAACGGTCAACTCGTATGATCAGGCCGGCGCGTATGGATTGTCGAGCCAGGTTTCGAACGTTCCCGGTACGGTCAGCGTCACTAGCGCGCCCCGCTTCACCGGTTTAACGAGCATTCCTGCTGGGCTGCTTCCGGCTGCTCCGGCCGGAGGATTCCCGGCAACGCCTCCGAGCGATGCCTTCGCTATCAGTTGGGGACTCGACAGCAACATGCAAACTCCCTACTCGCATGCCATCGACTTCTCCATTTCGCGCGAGTTCTTAAAGGATGTAGTCCTGAACGTGGCATACGTAGGAAATTTCTCGCGGCATTTGCCCGAGCAGGAGGATGTGGCGATGCCTCTCGATCTGGTGGATCCGAAGAGTGGCATGGACTACTTCACCGCCGCCACCATGCTCTCCAAGATGGCCCGCGCCGGAGTGCCCGTGCAGAGCGTCCAGCAGATTCCCTACTTTCAGGACCTTTTCGGACCGCTGGCCGGCAGCGGCTTTTCAGCGACCCAGGCTGTGTATCAGCAGTTCCAGACGAACATAGGCAACGAAACATACGCGCTGTTCAATCTGGACCTGCCCAACAGCCAGACTGGCGCGGGCTTGAATGTGCCTGGCCATAGTTACCCTTCTTACCGCTTCTATCACAATCAATATTCGGCACTCTACTCCTGGCGCACGATCGGCAAGTCGGATTACAACGGGCTGCAGGTGACCCTGCACAAGCGCTTCAGTCATGGCCTGCAAGGCGATTTCAACTACACCTGGTCCAAGTCCTTCGACTGGACCTCTCAAGCCGAGCGCATCCCCACTTCAGGCGGCAATAATGGCGCGCAGATCATCAACACGTGGAATCCCACCCAACTTCGTGGCGTTTCCGATTTCGACACCACAAATCAGATCAACGCAAATTGGATTTACGATCTGCCATTCGGGAAGGGGAGGCAGTTCGGCTCGAACGCCAGTCCATGGTTGAACGCGATTCTGGGCGGTTGGCAATTGAACGGTCTGTTCCGCTTGACCAGCGGGCTTCCGTGGTCGGTGGGCGAGGGTTCGACGTGGCCCACAAACTGGGACATCGAAGGATACGCGATGTTCCAAGGCCCGCTCACGCAGGCCGACCTGACGCGTGGCAGTGGACCGAACGCCTTCGTGGATCCACGAACGGTATTCAACGCCTTCCGCGTCGACTATCCGGGGGAATCGGGAACGCGCAATCCGCTCCGCGGCGACGGCTATTTCGGAATCGACGCCGGCCTGACGAAAGTTTTCCAGCCACGTGAACGCGTGAAGGTGCGAATACGATGGGATGTCTTCAACGTGACCAACAGCGTGCGATTCGACGTAAACTCAATCGGCAACCGCCTGGATTCGCCTAATAATTTCGGCGTGTACACGCAGACGCTGACCAATCCACGGATTATTCAGGTGGCCATGAGGGTGGAGTTTTGATATGAAGCGACAGGTTAATGCCGCTTATTCCTTTTATGCTCTCATGGCAGGCCCACGATCAATGCTCTCCTGACGCTATCGTCGCACTTCCGCATCTTGAGCAGGAACGACTTGGACTGCCCGGGTGGCTGGATGAACGTTCGCACCCGCACCCGGCTGCCCTCGTCGCCCGCAACGACACGGTGCTCATTGGCGAACGCACCGCAACGCGCGGGCGCATCGCAACGGAACGTGGCGATGAGCGCGGTCGATGCGAGGCGAGCGCTTTCCGTTCGCGCTCCAGCCTCGCGAACCGTAGCGCCCGCCAACGTCCAACGCCTCAACGCCCGCAGCTAACGACGCGACCAGGGCGGGCACGCCGGCCCAAGCCCCTCGACGTTATCCTCGGAACGGCACCCAGAACCCTGCTTTTCAGCACCCGCGTTGGTTGCGTCATTTGCGTCAGATCAGCCAGGAGCCGGATCGGGTGGCGCTTACTGGCCTCGTTGATGCACTCCTTACAGTACGGACTAGAGCCACGCACCGGCGCGGCGATGTGGTGTAGCAAACCCAAAGGCGGCCAGAGGCTTGCTGCTTTGGCAGCGGCGGCAGATCTTGGTGGGCATTCACTCCCGTTTTATCATCACAGCACCCAAAACCACGCTTTTCAAAAGCCGCGTTTGGTTGCGTCATTTGCGTCAGAACCGATACCGGAAGAACCAGTGTAAGCTGTAGATCGATAGCGCTGTTGCATCCTGCCAACACTCATGCTGAGGGGGAAAGTGAATGATGAAGAAGATTTCGATGAGGCCGCGCTCGGACAAGACCCGGGTTCCGAAAATAGCGTGCTTCAACACCGCGAAAACGCCGCTTGGAGTTGACCTAGACCTGCTGATCTCAGCGATGCAGAAGTATGTGGATGAGTGCGTTGCGCCAGTTTGGGGCACGCCCGCCCGACTGATCAAGTCGAGAGGCTTCGTCAAGGGCGCCTGGGCGATGGTTTTTATGGATGGCCCTCGCGTAACGGACGTGGAAGGGTATCATGACTTGACCCCAGACGGCTTCCCTATGGCTAAGGTCTTCGTCAAGACTACTCTCGCTGGCGGCGACCCCGTGAGTGTTTGCGCATCGCACGAACTGGTCGAAATGCTGGTGGACCCGGCGATCAACATAATGACCACCGGCCCGGATCGGCACGTCATCTATTCATACGAGAGTGCAGACCCGGTCGAGGACGTGACGTTTGATATCGACGGCATTCCGATGAGCGACTTCGTGTACCCCGCTTACTTCGAATGCTTTCATAAGGCCAACTCAATACGATTTGATCACTCCCGCAAGGTTCGAAGGCCTTTTCAGATTCTCCCAGGCGGCTACCAGCAAGTTTTCAAGCGGGGCCGGTGGAAAGAGATTTTTCGCTCCACTCGAAAAGCGAAGC
>Ga0302325_10031536_pt1 | contig 10903 bp, 12 predicted proteins | sample Palsa_T0_2_FD_201948 | JGI IMG/M metagenome (GOLD analysis project Ga0302325, IMG submission 201948) | Peat permafrost microbial communities from Stordalen Mire near Abisko, Sweden - Palsa_T0_2 | ecosystem: Environmental > Terrestrial > Soil > Palsa > Peat permafrost | place: Sweden: Abisko... | reverse complement strand
ATGTATTCTTGAGTGCCCGCGAGGGAGGTCGAGACGTATTTGTAGAGTTTGTTGTCGAGAAGCCGGCGCGCTTGTTCGGACGAAGACGAATATTTCTGCACGAGCGAATCGAATGTGCGCTTGGTGTCCAACATCATCGCTGTCAACGACCCCGTCACCGGACGCGTCCCGCCCGCAAAGCGGGCTGGATCGACCACCTGCTCTTCGGACGACATCGCGTCGAGACCGAGCGCCTCCCCAATCCTCCTGGCCGGGTCGATGGTGAGACACAGCACGCGTCGCCCCCGAAGAGCCGCGGCCATGCTCAGTGCTGCGGCAACGGTCGTCTTCCCGACCCCTCCCGCGCCAACCGCCACGAGCACTCGATGTGACATCACGAGCCGCTCGAGCGACTGGCCGCTCTTGCTAGCTACCGGTCCGTTCATCCCCCCTCGTGCTGGTCGTATTCACCGTCAGCAAGGTTGTCGAAACGGGTGTACTGGGCCTCGAAGCGAACCTTGACGCCGTCTGTAGGGCCATTGCGTTGCTTGGCGATGATGAGCTCCGCAATGTTTCGGTCCGTCGTTTCCTTGTTGTAGTAATCGTCGCGATAAATGAAGCATATGTTGTCTGCGTCTTGCTCGATGGCGCCCGACTCGCGAAGGTCGGAAAGCTGAGGGCGCTTGCTTTTCTCTCCGCGGGTCTCGACCGCCCGATTGAGTTGGCTCAATGCGATGACCGGAAGGCTCAGCTCCTTGGCGAGCTGTTTCAGGTTGCGGGAGATCTCGCTTATCTCCTGCTCACGCGATTGGGCACCTTCCCTGCCCTTCATGAGCTGCAGGTAGTCCACGACGACTAGGCCGATTCTTTGCGTCTTGTCGCCAGTGGCAGGATCGGTCCGGTCGAACTCGGCCTGAAGGCGACGCACTTTTGACCGAAGCTCAAGGATGGAGAGCGCAGCTGAGTCGTCGACCCACAGGCTCAGGTTGGCCAGATGAGAGGCGGCTTGCGTCAACTTGCTCCAATCGCTCGGCGTCAGCATCCCGGTTCGAACGCGACTAACGTCGACTCTTGCCTCGGCGCAGAGCATGCGGTTGACAATCTGTTCGCGGGGCATTTCGAGCGTAAAGACGACGACGCCGTATCCGGGCTCCTCCCAGCGCTCGTTCGGATCGCGCGCGCCCTCGAGCTGCTGTGGGCTTGCCACGTTCACCGCCATGTTGAGCACTAGACTTGTCTTGCCCATACCCGGCCGTGCCGCCACGATCGTGAGCTCGCCGTCATGTAGCCCACTCGTCAAGCGGTCGTAGCGGTCGAACCCGGTCGGAATTCCGATGATGCGAGCTCCCCGCTCCGTCGCCTTCGTGATGCGGTGAAAAGTCTCTTTCATCACATCGCGCAGCGGCTGCACGTTGCTGGATTCGCGTGTGCGCGCGATGTCGTAAACCGCTTGCTCGGCCGAATCGATGAACTGCTGAGCCTCGCCGTAGCCGGCGTAACCACGAGCCATTACGAGTTGGCACGCGAGCATGAGCTGGCGGACTCTCCACTTCTCGTGAATTGTCCGAGCGTATGCGGCCACGTTTGCGACCGCTGGGGCCGCGTTGAGCACCTCGGTCAAGTACGGCATGCCGCCGACCTGCGCTAGGCGTTCTCGATCGCGAAGCCATGTTGCGACTTGCACGACGTCGACGGGCCTTCCGACCGAGCTGAGGTCGGAGCAGGCTTCGAAGATGCGGCGGTGCGCCTCGGAGTAAAAGTGGTCGGGACGGAGGAGATCGCTGACCTTGTCAAAAGCCAGAGGGTCGACCATCACGGCCGAGAGGACTGCTGCCTCCGCGTCGAGATCGTGCGGCGGCACTCGCCCCTCGGCCCCGATGGGCTCAGATTGCCCACCGACGACTCGCAGCTTCTCCACAGGATGACCTCCAAATGCGGAGCGCCCCAACCTCTTTGCCAGGTCGGGGCGCCGTTTGAACCCGAAACGCTCTGCGTTTGTTTATATCACTTCGCGACGACTTCAACCTTGAGAACCGCTGACACGTCCGAGACCAACCTGACGGAAACATCGTAGTTTCCCAACGCTTTGATGGGCTCAGCGAGCTCTATCTTGCGCCGATCGACTACGACCCCGTGAGCCTTGAGCGCCGCCTCGATGTCCTTCGTGGTGACCGAACCGAACAGCCGGCCATCTTCCCCCGCCTTTTGCACGATGCGGATAGCCAGCGCGCTCATTTGGTCGGCGGACGCCTGGGCTTCTCGCCGGGCTTTCTCGGTTCGGACAATCGCGACGGCCCTCTCGTGCTCGATTCGATGGACGGCGGCGTCGGTCGCGGGGACCGCGAGCTCTCGGGGGAGCAGGTAGTTTCGCGCGAAGCCGGGACGGACTCGAACGAGCTCGCCGCTCTTGCCGACCTTGTCGACGTCCTGCCGCAAGATGACCTGGATGTTGGCGGGCATGGCAAACCTTCAGTGAGTGACTGTGAACGGAAGAAGCGCGATGTTGCGGGCCCGCTTTACGGCAAGCTGCACTTTGCGCTGATGGCGCGCACAGTTTCCGCTGATGCGTCTCGGAACGATTTTTCCGCGGTCGCTAACGAAATACTTGAGGGCCTGCGGATCCTTGTAATCGATGAACACGGTCTTGTCGGCGCAGTAGCGGCAAACGCGTTTTTTGCCGCCTCGCCTGCGACCCATGTCCGCATTGAGATCCGGCCCACGAGAGATGTCCTTGTCGTCGTCCATCATGGCCATGGCTCAGGTCTCCTCTTCCTTGGAAGCAGCCTCCTCGACACCCTCCTCTGCCTCGGGTTCGAAGTAGTCGGCCTCCTCGGGGCGATGTCGGGGCATGTCCGGCCCAGGGTCGATCAGCCCAAGCTGCTTCTCGCGAGACTCTTCCTTCTCGTCCTCGGGCTGAAGCTCGAATTTCCCGAGCTTGGTTTCCTCAGGATCAATCTGCAGCGTCGCGAGATCCACATCCGCCGCAGTCTGCACCGTCATGAACTTGATGACCGCGTCTTGCAGCTTCAAGTTGCGCTCGACTTCAGCGACCAGGCCGCCCCCACCTGCAAACTTCATGTAGACGTAGACCCCTCGTCGCTGATTTCCGATGGGGTAAGCGAGCTTCCGACGGCCCCACGCTTCCACCTTCACGAGCTTGCCTCGTTCACGGTCGAGGGCGTCGGCAACGCGTGCTTGCACGCGCTCCGCTGCGTCGGAATCGACGTCGGGCCGAAGGATGTAAATCGTTTCGTATTCCTTGTCGCGGCCGAGCTTGTGCTCCTGGCGTGCCGGCGCCGCGGGTGTCGTAACGTCCATGTGTCTCCTGAGCTCGTCCCCGGAAGGGAACGCGGGCCCGTGGGACGCTATGCCCACGAGCGAGGACGCGCTAACTAGCACGGAAAAGCGACAGTGCCAAACGCTACTTTGCGCCGTCTTTCTCCAGGCTCGCCGGCGACGCCCGCACGTTGACTCGGTTCATCGCCGCGGCAGGACCGAGCTCCACGACACTTCGAACGGCAGATACTGCCGCCGCTACGACACCCGAAAGCTCCTCGCGCTCAACGGCGTCGAAGTTCGATAGCACCCAGTCGGCCGCATCTCGTCCCGCTCGAACCGGTGAGCCAATCCCAACCCGAACGCGCACGAAGGCGGCGCTTCCGAGGCGCTCGATGATGTTTCGAACACCGTTGTGTCCAGCGTGCCCGCCACCGACCTTGATGCGGACATCCTTCCACTCGAGATCGAGCTCATCGTGGATCACCACGATGTCTTGAGGAGGTACTTTGAGAAAGGCGGCGGCCGGCTGAACGCTCTCGCCTGACAAGTTCATGTAACCCTGCGGCTTGAGGAGAGCTACCGAATGCTCTCCGAGGGCCCCGCGGGTCCAGGCGCCCGAGAACTTAGGCTTGAAGTCGGGCCACCCTTGCGCCTCGCGTATGGCATCGACGACCCGGAAGCCGACGTTGTGACGGTGGCCCTCGTACTCGCGTCCAGGGTTGCCGAGGCCGACGAGAAGGAGCACGACACCAGGCTACTTCTTCTTGTCGTCCTTCTTTTCGTCCTTCTTGGCGTCGGCCGCCGGGGCGCCAGCTGTCGCCGCGCCAGCCGCAGAGGCAGCACCTGGGGCTGCAGCCGCCGCAGCCGCCGCAGGCGTAACGGCCTCTTCGACCTCTTTCTCGGGCGCCACGACTGCGATCAATGTTTGGGTCGCCGCGAGCAGCACCGACACGCCCGGAGGCAGAAGCAAATCCTGCGTCGCAATGTGCTCTCCGAGCTCCAAATTCGTAACGTCGGCTGTCAGCTTGACGGGGATTTGCGTGGGCAAACAGCGCACCGGAACCAAGCGGTGCACAACCCTCAAGACACCCCCCTTCGCAACGCCGACAGGTTTGCCAGTCGCGAAGAGTGGAACTTCGACGTCGACCGGTTTGTCGAGCTTGACCTCGACAAAGTCGACGTGGAGGAGCTGACGGCTGATTGGATGGAGGGCAAAATCCCGAATCATCGCCACGAGCGCCTTCTCGGGGAGCTTCAGCTCGATGACCGTGTTCTTTCCGAGCTCGCTCCGCAGAATGCTCGCCACCTCTTTCGGCCCCACCGCAATAGCCGTCGAAGGCAAGCCCTTGCCGTAGGCGATTGAAGGGACGAGTCCAGTGCTGCGAAGGCGTCGGGCGGCGCCCTTTCCCGACGCGCTGCGCGCCTGGGCCTGCAAGGTGGTCATGTTCGCGTCGGTCATGTCGAGACTCCAATCACCCGTCCGCGTGCGCCTCGGGGTTTCGATGGGGGCCGCACAGGTAGCAGAATCGCAGCTGGCACGCCAAGCGCTTAACGGAATCAACGCGTCGCGGCTTCCCTCGCGCGCGGCACCTCTTGCCCCCTCAGGTGAAGAGCGAGCTCACGCTGTCGGAGCTGTGAATACGCTTGATCGCTTCGCCGAGCAGCCGCGCGATCGAGACCTGCTTTATTTTCGGACACTTTTTGGCAGCGTCGGAGAGCGCGATGGTGTCCGTTACCACGACTTCAGCAAGGGGCGAGTCCACGATTCGCTGAACTGCAGGGCCTGACAGCACCCCATGCGTCGCGCAGGCGACGACCCTTCTGGCGCCCTTTTCGGCAAGCGCCGCTGCGGCGCCGCAGAGAGTTCCAGCCGTGTCGATGAGGTCATCGATGATGATGCATTCCTTGCCCTTGATCTCACCGATTAGGTTCATCACCTCGGACACATTGGCGCGCTCGCGCCTCTTGTCGACGATGGCCAGACCTGCATCGAGCCGCTTCGAATAGGCTCTCGTTCGCTCGACACCGCCAGCATCGGGTGAAACGAAAACCGAGGACGAATCGAACCGCTTCTTGAGGTAGTCCTCCAGAAACACCGGGAGAGCGAAGAGGTTGTCGAAAGGAATATTGAAAAATCCCTGGATCTGCCCCGCGTGGAGGTCCACGGAGACGACGCGGTTCACCCCCGACGTCTGGATGAGGTCAGCCACCAGCTTTGCGGTGATCGGCGTTCGAGGCGCGACCTTGCGGTCCTGGCGCGCATATCCGTAGTAGGGGATAACGGCGGTGATGGAGCCCGCCGAGGCCCGGCGCAGCGCGTCGGCCATAATGAGCAATTCCATCACGTTGTCGTTCGTCGGAACGCTGGTGGGTTGAATCACGAAGGCGTCGACGCCGCGAACGTTCTCGCCGATCTCGACGAAGCTTTCGCCGTCGCTAAACCGCGTGACCTTACATTTCCCGAGAGGCGCCTCCAGATATTGCGCGATATCGGAGGCTAGCTGCGGGTTCGCATTGCCCGAGAAGAGGCACACTTTCTTGAACAATTCGTGAGACCTCCGCGAATGGAGCCGCCGACTCGAACGCGGGCGCTTTCGTAGCTTTCTCGTTACAGACTGTCAACGGCGGCCTTCCGGCGCAAGCGACCAAAACCTCATTCGCCTTGCGACATAGCCTGGCATTCCGCCCTCGGGCCCCGCCGCGCCTGCGCGACGCATGCGCGATAGCAGCGCTTGGCCTGCCCTAGCTCGCCCCCGGCCTGATAGGAGGCGCCAAGGATTAGCCACGCCTCGCCGTCGGTTGGATCGAGGGCCACGGATCGCTCGCCGGCGGCGACTGCAGTGCCAAGATCTCCACGCTCTAGGGCGAAGCGACTCGATTCACGCTGCTTAAGAGCTCCGGCGGCCGCCGCTACCGTTGTCAGAGGCGTTGCATTCTGGGGCGGTGCGACAACGGCCGAAGCCACTGGCCGAGGGTCGGCGGCCGCCGCACTAGCCGGACGTTCCGGCGCGGCCGATGCCGATGCGATAGGGGGCGCGTCGGGGTGAGCGGCCCGCTCAGGCGCCGAAATGCCAATGTCGACCGACGCCGTTGCAGCCGGAGCAGCGAACGCAGTTGTGACCGATTCGGCGGACGTTACCGGAAGCACCGTTTTGACGACTGCCGCCGCGCAAAGCACGAGCGAAAAGCCCACCGCACCTGCGACGTATTTCGCGAAGCGAGCTCGCCGCTTCTTTGCCGCCGGACTCATCAAGGCCCGGTGCCGCTCCAGAGCGCGGGGGTCGTCGCTATCGTCGATCACGGAAAGGTCGGTATCCACGCCTCTCAAACCGAACTCGGAAACCGGAGGAAAGCTTCCCGCGTCCGGTTCGACGGCTGAAACCAAGGGCTCAGCAAAGCCAGTACCCTGTTTCTCGCTACCAGCTGACACTGTAGGTGACCTTCTTTCTGTCCTCTGGAGAGGGAGTCGCGTGACCTCTCAAAAGCTGCTCATCTATTCGCACCACGTCTATGGCCAACAGTCGAAGCTTCCGCCATGGCCATCGCACCGACGAAACTGCTAACGGCGAAGTAACGGCTCGCGTTTCCGCATGACCGATCCATTTAGCGAGTCGTACTTCCGGCGGTACTACGAAGCCGGCCGTTCCCGAGTCTACAGCAGTGCGCAAATCGACCAGCTAGCGCGAGGCGTGACGGGCTTCGTCCGATGGTTCGGTGGGGACCTCGGTACCGTCCTCGACATCGGAGCCGGAACCGGAATGTGGGGCAAGTGGTTTCGCAAGCACGAGCCGGATGTGCGCTACAGATCCGTCGACATAAGCGCATACGCGTGCGCAAAGTACGGTCACGAGCACCGGGACATCGCAACCTGGTGCGCAAAGCAAAGGTTCGATCTCGTCATTTGTCAGGGAGTGTTGCCCTATCTCTCCGACACGGCCTGCCGCAGGGCCATCAAGAACATGGCGGCAATGTGCTGCGGTTTTCTTTATCTAGAGGCGGTCACTGCACGCGACCTTCGCGACGTATGTGATCGCTCGCGCACCGACGTCACCGTGCTCGCGCGCCCCGCGAGCTTCTATCGTCGAGAGTTAGGACGATCCTTCGAGCCACTAGGGTGCGGCCTGCACCACGTCCTCGACGGCGAGCAGCTCTTTTACGAGCTCGAGCGCGGCCGCAAATGAACAACAAAAGCGCCACGTCAGCCAAGCAAGGCAAATTTCAAGTATCGACCTTCGGGGAAGGCCGCGAGCCACGGGTGATCGGGGCCTGCGCCATGCATTTCCAAGACTCGCAAAACGCGACCACCGAGCGCCGCGTCGTCGAGTGTTGCGAGGAAGGCGCCCGCATCAACGTGGCTCGAGCACGAGGCCGCGCAAAGCAAGCCCCTCGGCGCGAGGACTTCCGCACAGGCCCGGTGAAGGGCTCGATATGCCGCGAGAGCCCGAGGTTTCGCGCGCTCGCTCGACGCAAAGCTCGGCGGGTCGCTGATGATGAGATCCCACTTCTCCCCTTGACCGCGCACCCCCTCCAGAAACCCAGGCACATCTGCAACCGTAAAGGCGTGCGCTCGCGGCTCGAGCCCGGCCACACGAAAGTTGGCCTGCGCCGTCGCGTGCACCTTGGGGGCGATATCCACGCTCGTGACATGCGTCGCTCCTCCAAGCGCCGCGCACACGGAGAAACCGCCTGCGTACGAATAGAGATTGAGCACCCTTCGGCCGCTGGCCAGCTGCCCTACGCGACGGCGATTGTCTCTCTGGTCGAGGAACGCTCCTGTCTTCTGCCCCTCGAGTAAGTCGACTACGAAGGGCACGCCGTGTTCGGTGATTCGAACCGAGTCTGGGGGGGGTGGCCCGCGCAGAGGCTCGAGACACGGAGTTTCGCCGCGGTCTCCCGTGCGAAGAGCCAGGCTCTTGATGCCTAGAGAGGGAGCAATCGGCCAGAGAGCGTCTACGAGGGTCGACACGTGGGCAGCGGCCCCATCACCGTCGTCCCGCACGATCGCTGCGATGCCATACCGATCGACTACCATTCCAGGCATACGATCGCCCTCGCCGTGAACCATTCGGTATGCATCGGTACCGGTGCCTTCAACAAGGACGACGCGCAGCGAGACCGCGAGCGCGACCCTGGCCTGCCACAGCCGCGCGTCGATGGGCTCCTTACCGTGGGTCCACATGCGGACGGCGATCGGAGACCCTGGGTCGGCCAATCCGCGACCAACCAGGGTGCCGCCAGGCGCGACAACTTGAACCTCCTCGCCGGCAGCAGCCCCCTCGAGGCCGGTGGCGATCGCGTCGCGCCAGACCCACGGATGCCCACGCACGAGCCGCTCTGCTGCATCTTTGCGATGAAGGGAAATATGCCTAACGGAGCTCGACAAGAGACGACTTCTAGCGCTGAGTGCCGCCTTCGGAAACCTTCTCAGCAGAGGATTCGAAGAGCGCGCGGTACGAGCTCGATCTCGAGGGGCAAACATCCGAGCGGCTCGCCGTCCACGTCAAGCAGAAAGACATCTCTGATTTCCGAGTTCTCAAGGTCGATGGTGATGCGGTCACAAGCAAAACAGGTGACTCCAGGCGCCTTGAGGTGGCTACCGTCGTATACGCGACGAGTGAAGGCCGCAAAGGCCACCTTGTTCGGCGCGTCCATTGAGACGACCTCGAACCTCCCGTCGTCTGGCTGTGCCATTGGGGCCACGTTCATTCCGCTGCCGAAGAACCGGCCGTTGCACACCGCGATCATGTAGGCGAGCAGAGAACGCTCGAATGGCTGGCCGCCGAGGCTCCCGCTGCAGCGCAGCCGGCCCCGTCGGCAAGCCGCCAACGCGCCCAGACTTGCGAGAAAATACGCTGCTGCACCGCCGAATGCGCGGGTCGTGCGTTCGATCCGTCGGTCGACCAGGCCGCCCAAGCCAGCTGAGACAATGTTGAGAAACCAGCGTGTCTGGGGCGCACCGTCGAGAGATCGATACCGGATACGGCCAGCGTCCATCCGGCGCTCGCCGCCGCGCCCGATCACATCGACGTAGGCGTCGAGTCGGTGGTCGAGGCCGAGTGTGCGACGAAAGTCGCCCCCCGTGCCCTGCCCGACGTAACCCACAGCGGCGGAGCTTCCGGAATCGAGAACTCCGTTAATGACCTCGTGCAGAGTCCCATCCCCACCCACCGCGATGATCGGCGACTGCCCCGTCTGCGCGCCCTGGCGCGCGAGCGCAATGGCGTGACCCCGACCGGAAGTGAACGCGACCTCCATCGGTCCCAGGCGGCGATCCATCACTTTGCGAACTGCAGCGAATGTCCGCCCTGCCCCCCCGGCCGCCGCGTTGGGGTTTACGATCACGAGACCTCCCATGATCAGACCGCCGTCGACTGCGCCGCCGCGTCGAGCTTTGGCCAAACGACGCCACGAGCCAGCAGATCCTCCACGGTGTCGTGGAGCGTGACATTCGGATCGCGCGGACGGAATCCCAATGCCGACTCTGCCTTGCTCGAATCGACGTACCAGAAGTACGACGCCATCTCGGCCGTGACCGGATCGACTGGCGCAATTCCGACGTGCGGCGCAAGACGGTTCATACAGAATGAACCGACGCGTACGAGCGTACGCGAGCGCGGTAGCTTGCGCCCGAGACTCGGGCAAGCCGCTCGACGAACGCCGTCATCGAAAGATTGCATGCCCCTACGAGGTACCGTTCGCCACCGCGACCCCGCTCCATTGCGAGACACATCGCCTCGGCGGCATCCCGGGCGTCGACGAAGGACAAACCACCGGATGGAACGGCTGGGAGCTCACCCTCCAGAAAGATTCGCACATCGTCCGTCGAGGATCCGCGGACGTCACCCGGACCCAGCAGCAAGCTCGGATTGACACAGACGACGTCGAAGCCGTCACGGCTGCGCGAAAGCGCAGCTTGTTCGGCAAAAAACTTCGCTCGGTAGTAGGGCCAGCGGGCGATGATGCCCATCGGCACCGGATCGGTCTCGGTCGCGACATGGTGCGGGTCGTCGCCGACCGCCACTGTGCCGCTCGTCGAGGCGACGACGACTCGTCGCAGGCCTGCGAGCGCGCAAGCGTCTAGAACAGTACGCGTTCCCTCGACGTGAACGCGGTACATCTCTTCCGCGTCCGCTTGGCGGCGGGAGACTCGGCCGGCACAGTGAAAACCAAGTTCGCACCCGACGGCGGCTCTGCGCACGGACGCCTCGTCGAGCACGTCGCCACCCGTGCTTCGAGCGAAGCGAACGACTTCGTAGCCCCGTCCCTCGAGAACCACAACGAGATGCGATCCTAAGAACCCGGTGGCACCCGTGACGAGAACCTTCACGAGGCTTGGTCCAGCTGAAACACCTTTTGAAACGTCATGAGCAAGCCGACGTCGTTCGACTTGACGATACCGGACAAGAAATCTGCCGGGCTCGGGACGTACGATTCGCGCACGATTTTGGCGAAGATCTCCGGGCTCGTCTTGAGCACGCAATCGGCCTGACCTCCGTCGGGCTTTCCGGGCCTGACGTGGCAACCTTGGGCATCCACGCGCACTGTCCACTTGGCGAGATCGTCGCTGCCGAGCGTCACGTAATAGCTGACGGGCCTCTCGACTTCGCCCGCGCGGAATTTCGCCTCGAGCTCGGCGAAAAGCTTG
>Ga0302325_10031533_pt1 | contig 10903 bp, 14 predicted proteins | sample Palsa_T0_2_FD_201948 | JGI IMG/M metagenome (GOLD analysis project Ga0302325, IMG submission 201948) | Peat permafrost microbial communities from Stordalen Mire near Abisko, Sweden - Palsa_T0_2 | ecosystem: Environmental > Terrestrial > Soil > Palsa > Peat permafrost | place: Sweden: Abisko... | reverse complement strand
GGGAGTCGCGATTCAGCAGGAAACGACCGCGGTCCAATCGATAGGACGGGCAGGCGCGTCTTGTCACGCCAATTCCTGGGGGTCAACCGGATCCCAAACCGGTGAAGCTGGTGGCGGGAGGCAGGATTCTGTGTCGGGAGCATGCTGGACTGATGGATGTTCTCCTTGATCAGCGGCTTCCCTCCTCACTCTCCGCCATCGACTGCTCGACTTTGTTCGAATGATTCATCGGTACTATGCCACTGTCCGACTCCTCGGGTGGAGAAGCAGCTCAACCGGAGCTTTCTTCTCGCCGTCAATTTCTCGCCTCAGCAAATGCAACAAGACGATCTGCCCGACAAAATTGAGATGGCACTTGCCGCCTCCAACCGGGACCCGCGCTGCCTTGAACTGGAGATCACGGAGAATGCGCTCATCGGCAACTCGTCAAAGACGCGGGAGATACTGAATCAAATCCGCGCTCTCGGAGTGGGGATCGCGATCGACGGCTTCGGCAGCGGATTTTCGAGTCTTGCCTATATCACTCGGTTTCGTGTCGACCGTATCAAGATCGATCGGTTATTCGTTCAAAACTCCGTGACCGACAAGACTAGCGAGACCGTTACTCGCGTCTGGAAGCGGACTTACGTGTGCAGGGTGTTGTTGCAGTGCCCTCCCGAGTCGTTCCAGCGGCTGGCCTATAAGAGAGAGTTTGAGGCGGAGAGCTTCGGCCTCGTCTTCTAATTCACTAACAGTGTAGAGCGCATCTTTACGGAGCTGGCTTTCTGTGCCTCGGTCATAGTGCAATTCCCTCTCGTCTAATTGTCAGGCGATAAGGAGAACCGCGTCACAAGAATCGTCGATCTCTCCCCAAAGCCGCAAGGAAGAAAAAGCAGGTTGCTGAGGATAAGCCAGACGGAGGCGACTTGATGATCAAGGTATATTGTTGCCCATCCGTTACGCTTATTTTCTATAAGTTACGCTTTTCCAGTGCCCTATCACGGCAGGGGCCGTGGTTGCCATTAAGGACCTCATGAATATCAACTAATCCGTCTGACTTTTTCAACCTCGACAGGCCGAGACACTCACCCAGAACACCTCAGGGTCGGCGGAGAACCATATTGGTCCGGTGACAGCCGAGCGGCCGAAAGACCACTTGGGGCATTGGAAATGAGAGGGTAGTAGACGGCCTTGAAAACTATGATTCGGCTTCCGACTCTTCTCCCCGCCCTTTGGAAGACGCCGGTACTGCGACGCCTACGCACATTTCCAAAGACCCAGTGACGACGATGTGTTGTTGTTGAAAAATTGGAATAAGACTTACTGAACGTCAGACACCTTGCCATCGATAAGGATTTCCGATGGCGAACCAGGGTTGTTCTGGTGCGAGGTGCTCCCTTTGCGGTGCTCCAGTGCGGCAGTTCCGGTCTGCATCGGCTCGGTGTGCAATTGCCACTCTGCGCCCCACATACCGGTGAGCCAGCTTCTTTGTTAGCCGGTGCCCTGCGGCGAGTTCCAGGTGGCTGAGGCCTCCTGCTCGATGGCGAAGGGCTCTTGGCCGGTGTTCTCGAGGCGCGACCACCGGGCGATCACACTCTCCGGGTATCCGCGCCTGGGTGTGACGCTCAAGCTCGGTGAGAGCCGCCTTGACTGCCTCGCGATGGGCCTTCCCCACCCGCTCATCCGCACCGACAAGAGCGGTCAACGAGACGGATTTCGGAGCGGAAAAAGTTGCATCCTACCCAGCCCGGTACTCGACCGCCTTTGTCGTCGAGCCGTCCTGGTTCTGCACTCCTGGGCCTCCCGATGTTGAACCATCTGTTCGTCGGTCCGGGGATGGCGGCCTTCGGTCAAACGAGCGAACTCTTCCGGGGTGACCGCTCCTCGGAGGCCCATCTTTTCGGCGAGCTGACCTTGCCACTGCCCTTGAATGGCGCCGTCCTGCTTGTAATAGTTCGCTGTCTCGGCGGTGAACTCCAGCTTGTGGTGGGTCTGCGCCTGACCGGAGCTGAGCGGTTTCGAAATGTTGAGCGTTCTGATTTCCTCTCTGCGTTACAAATTGGTGCAAGGATCGGTGGCCTGCCCTTGGTTGAACAAGGGCAGGCCGGGGAACAACTGTTCTCCATCACAATTTCTAGAGGCGGACCGCATCAGAGTAGCATCTGGCTTCAGCCATGGTGTTTCGCTCGTGCAACAAGGCCAGCAATTGATCAAGTGGGTCAGCGTGACCTGAAACGATTGGATTATCGCTCCAATAGAATACTCAGTTTCCGATAGGCAACAAGCAAAGCCAGCTAAGTGACCTCCCCAGTCCAGCATTGATTCCATCAGCATAGGAGGAGTCTCTGGCTGAAAGGTGCAGGTCTCGCCCGGTCGTTTGAATTGGTACCGAGGCGGCGCTCAAGCATAAGGAGCTTCCTGCTTGGGCGAAGGCCACTCATAGTCCTATCATCCGTCGGCTGGGAAAACGCCGAAACCGATTCCCGCTCCTGCTCCCGGTGGGTCATCCCCGGCGTGGGTAGGCATGACTTCACCGCATTCAACGGCGGCCTGCTTCGAGGAAAACGATCTTATCGATCTTTCGTCGACGCCCAAGTCTTCAAAGACGGAGAAGCAGAAGCCAGGTACTGGATGTGAACAGGAATGGTTCGCAACGCGCTCCATTGGGAGACTCGCATTCGCTGTCTCGCTGAACCCCTATCCGGAGGAAGCACTCGTGAAGAGCCGGCCCGCAGGGACCCTGACGGCGATCGAAAAAGAAGTCATCGCCGAGATTCGGGCGATGCGATCGTCGTCCGATGGCAGTCTCATCAGGACTCTGCTCTGGAATCCTGCATTCCTTGTCCATCACTTCATCCTTGCTTCACACGGCAATATAGGTCTGCGGTTGAGCACCATCGCAGCTGAAGTTGCCGTGGAGATGCGGACGTTGGAGCGGGCCTTCTCCAGCGAATACAAGATGACGATGACGCAATTTCAAGTGAAGACTCGCCTTGAGTTCGCAAAGTGGTTGCTGGGCATATATCCGCCGACGAAGATGAGCGCCATTGCCGCGACTCTGGGCTACGAACGTGTCCAGGACTTCAACCGTTTCTTCAAGAAGCACACGCATCAATCCCCTGCGGAGTGGGCTCGAATGGAACGCGCCAGAACTCCGGGGACCGGCAAGGTTGACCCAGGCAAATGAAGCGCCACCGTCTTGACGCTCGACCGCGACAGGTTTCGAACCATCTATCCAGAATCGCTTTGTCGCTTCATGCGAATCAGTTTCGATTGCATCTCGAATTGGCCGGTGTAAGACTCATCCCACAGTTGGATTGGCGGTGCCTGCTTTGAAATAGAATGTCCGCTCCGATGCCCGTTTTGAGCGGTCCGTTCAGCAATCCTGGAAGCCCCCATTTCACTCATGTTGATGGCCTTGTACTGACGCCGCGCATTGAACCCGCGGCTCAGAGGAGCGTCTCCATTTGGGGAACTCGGGCATTTCGCATTGGAGGCGAATCGAATGACTACATTTCGTTCAAGTCTGAGGTCCGTTGTCGGTCACGATGGCGCAGTAATTCTGGATATCGAGCGCGACTCAATGCTGACGCTCAATCCAACAGGAAGCTACGTGTGGCAGAGACTCCAGCAGGGTAAACAACTCGATGAGATCATTCGCGACCTCGCGAGTGAAACTGGCGCAGATCCCGTGACCATTGACCGGGATGTACATGCCTTCTTCAACGAACTGGACTCAAGACGCCTCTTTACCGCATGAAGAAGGACGCTTCCATGTCACTTCACGACTCTCCCTTGCAATATGACGACTATCGACTGGTTCAGGTGCGGCTGAACTCGCATGAGACATGGGCTGAATTCCGTGGTGTGGCAGTTGGACTGCCGCGGGTCGCGATACAACCTCGGGCCCGCGCGGCGGAACAGGCCTAGCGCGCAATACAGGATACCTGGCGCACCAGCGCAATCATTTTGGATATCTTACCTGGGGGCAAGAATCAGGCACCATGCGTCATTGCTGAGATCCCAAGCTATCAATCCCCTCACGGTCTGATCTCAATTGGAATTGACGAGCTTCCTGAGACGGAGATAACTGCTCAAGAACACGTAGTCATCGAAGAGATTCTCGCTGGGAATCCAGGTAGCCGCGGGCCGTTCTCGCGCGTTGGTTGGATAGAGGAAGCCAAAGCGTGGCTTTGCGCGGAAGCCGACTCGAGGGTCGCTCTGTCTGGAGAAATCCGCCAGTACAACGCGACGGGCACATTCGCGTTGGTTCGATTTGGGACTCGGTCCGGCCAAGCCTATTGGTTGAAGGGCACAGGAGAACCCAATGCCCATGAGTTTCAAATCACCAGAAAGCTGTCTAAGTTGTGTCCAGATTTCCTTCCTACCCAGATAGCGGCCCGAGAAGATTGGAATGCGTGGCTGATGGAAGATGGCGGACGGCCCGCGGACACGTGGAATGCACCCCAACTTGGCCAAGCGGTTCGTTCCATGGCGGCGATTCAGAAATCGACCGTCGGAAGTTGCCACGAGTTGCTTGCTGCGGGAGCAGCAGATCAAAGCGTTGACGTCCTTCGCGGAAGCCTCGTTGAGGTCATCGAGTATCTCGACGAGGTAATGGTAAAGCAGACGTCGACTCGCGCTCCAAGAGTCGGACGCCGACGCCTGTGGGAGATTGCAGCCATTCTTGAGGATGCCTGCTTTCGCATGGAGGGTCTTCGCATCCCCGACACGTTAATTCACAACGACCTCAACTCGGGAAATATTCTCTTCCGCGATGGAAGTTGTGTCTTCACGGACTGGTGCGAGAGCTGCGTCGGCAATCCATTTTTTGCCTTTCAGCACCTTTGTTTGCTCCAGCCATCTGGGACCAGTGACTGGAATCCGGTGTTGCGGATGTTCTATAGGAGGAGTTGGCTGGATCTACTTCCTTCGTCCAACATCGATGCGGCATTTGCACTGTCTCCACTCTTGGCCATTTTCTCTCATCTTTATGGCAGTGGCAGATGGTTGCATTCCTCCAGGCGAAGTAATGCTCAGGTTGAGGCCTATGCACGCAGCCTTGCCCGCCACATGGATCGTGCCGCACAGGATCCATTGTTCATGGAGGCATTATGAACCAGAGTATGCCCCTTCATCCTCCCATTGTAGACACGATTCATGGGGTAACCATAAGCGATCCATATCGCTGGCTCGAAGAGCGAGAGTTACCAGAGACAGAAGCTTGGATTGATGAACAAGGGTTACGTTGCGACGCCTATTTCTCAAACTGTTTCGCCCTTGACTCACTGCGAAGCCGCGTCAAAACATTCTTGAACGTGGAGGCCGTGGATCAACCTGCGCGGGCTGGAGGCCGTTACTTCTACCGGCGCCGGAATAAGGATCAAGAGCAGGCGTGTAACCGGCTAGTCGGAAAAGTGATTGCTGCCAATCGACTCGTCCGCCTTTGCGTGGCCACTGACGCGTTGGGATCAATGGCAAACTCTCAAAACGCCGCAGAAATTCGCATTTCTGATCGGGTTTTGTGTGCCGGATGTGTGCCGGAGGCGAACGGCTCGACGGCAGAACTTCGCTCGGGTGATTGCAGATTACTCACGGTGATATTCCCACCTTGATTTTCGCTTGCCTACGTTCCATTCGCCAGCACACATTTCGCCCACCGGCCAAATCTCAGAACTACGCAACTTAGAGTGACGGAGCACTTGCCGGCTGTTGCCGAATGAGTCGCCGAAATTCTGTTTTGCCGTTGGCGGTCTGCGTGATCAGTGGAATATTCGCTGAGCCTGGCATTTCCCGGCGAGCCGCCCTGCTATCTCGGCATGCGGAGAGGCGTTATAGCAGTGTGGATGCCACCGCCCGGGAAGTGATTCTTCTCGGGCGCTGGCGGTGTGTTCAGATCCCGAGGCTGGCTTCGGCGTTCTCGGGAAAGATCTTGCCCGACCGGATATAGCGCCGCAACGTCGCAATCGTCTTGTGGACGGTTTGGCGCGCGATCACGCATTCCCGAACACCGTTTCTTGCGGCTTGTGTAACTGACCGGCTGGCCTTTGCCTTGGCCTTCGAGGCCCGCCACTCCTCTACCGTCGCGCCCGGATGCTGTTCCCTGTACTAGTGCCGTCCCTGTCAATACGCAGCCTTAGCCTTTTACCCAAAGGGGATGAAAGGGGCTTGGGCGGCTTGGTTGACCCGGCCATACCGAGTCTTTCAAAATCCCCGTCAATCTCGTTCTTACGACGCACCCTCTCCGCTTGGAGTTCCTGTACTGTATACGAGCCGCAACATGATTGAAAAGGACGGATTTCCTGTTATCCGAATCGGTGCGAGTATGAGGATAGACCCTGTCAATGCTGCGAAGTGGCTACGCGATACCAGTAACCGCCAAATTACGGAAGAATCGGTCTGGAATATCTGCGCTCGGCAATGGCGCCCATAGCAAAGAGGAACCTCCTTCCAAAAAGTCGGTTCAACTCGGCCGGAAGAAATCGTGATCAGGTTGGCCGAGCTTGTCAAAAGAACGCGGCCAGATTTTTCATCCCGACTCAAATGAGATCACGTTCCACCTCTTTCCGTCCGCCGCTAGATGCATCCGGAATGTGGGCGGCCGCATTAAGGTGGGAAGGGCATGTTGCCAGAACAACCCTGCAATTGAATTCGACTGCATTATGCAGACCTGCCAAGAACCAGGAAAACGCCGCCAAACTTCTCGGGCAGCCAGTGTACCGACGCCACGTCTTCGGTAGCCCCGAAGAACGAAGAACTCAGTCATGTCCCACACACCTGGATCACCAGAAATCGGAGAGCCCCTTCTCACCAACGCCAAGCCGGCGAGTTGTCCGTCGGCCTTAATAATAAAGGGGTGTCGTTCGGGCAGACTCCAATATTCGTCGAGCCCTTTGTAGCCAAACTTTCCATCCTCCCCGATAGCAACGCTACAAAATTCGCTAAAGTCGTGCGAATACAGTTCGAGGAGGTTAAGCAAAACCGGCGCATCATCACGATGAGCTACCTGGAGGTTGATGTCGGCTATTCGACCAATGGAACACATCATTCAAGCGCCTTCGACACGTTTTACATGTGCTCCAAATATCATGCTTTGAAAAGCGAGATTTCGCTAGGCACATAACTCGAATTGACTTTATATTTGTTTCGAATGTTTATATTTACTCTTCCGACTGCCCCCGATTGCCAAGACTGGGGACAGCACATAGGCAAGTTTTGTCGAGATCGGGAGGCTTTTCAGGCCCCGGTGCCCCTCTTTGTCTCAAAATCAGGGATGTTGCCCATTTACCATAACTTTGCTGCCGTTCCAATCCTTATCGCTATCTTCTTCGCCTTACGTCCGATAGCGAAGCGACTGTTAGTAGATCAGGCCTTCGACCCAACAGAGGCCATTCCCGATGACGCTGAAACATTCTGGGTGACATTCTGGCTCAGTTCATTCGTGGTCGTATGCATAGTGTGGTTTTGGACTGTCTTCATTGAGAGTTCCCAATTGGGCGCTGCAGTACGAATTGGCCTCGCCCTAATCGTCTTGCCTTCCATTTTCGCGTTAGAAGCGCTTGCCTTAGCCGTCTTGGAACTAGAAGATAAAGAACTTCCAGATGACTCGGAAGTTAATTCATCGAACGCGCAAGCCGTGAAGATTATGTCAGACTATCGGCTAGACGCAGATGCCTACATTCGAGCGCGAGAGTGGCTACTAGCCTCTCTTATTATTCTGCTAACGACTTTGGTGGAGTACGAAACCTATCATATACCTCTCGTCGGAACCTACAACGGCCCGGTCGCGAGAACTGTAATGACTGGTATATTGGCAACGGTAACAGTGATTTGGATGGCTCAGTCGCCTGGCAAAGAACTGGGGAAAAAACGTCCCTTTGGATTTTTGAGCCTCTGGTTTGCTCCAAAAATAGTCCATATAGGTGTTTTGAAAGTCGCCGGTTTTCTAAGTCGCTGCTCAGCTGACAGGCCCTCGCAGGTGACCGCTGGTTACATTGACAGATTGCTTCCATTTTCAAGTGAACCTCAACTCGCGCCGGCGGGCAGCCGACTATTTGCAGATCTCATACGCCGATATGGACATGGTGACTGCGAGATCCACGAACTTTTCGACATAAACGAAGATGGCTCGGTCGACTTTAAAACGGAAGAGATAGTTTATGTCGGGCCAGGAAAGGTGGTGCCGTATTTTCGCTTGCTTCTATGCGACGTGGATTTTCTAGAAATGCCTAAAATCCAGAGCGTTTCGGCATTCAAAGTTCGCGAGATGAGCGCCAACATAGAGTACGATCTGGCCGCTTGGAAGACTTCTAAGGGCATTTTAGAAGAGATTCCTCGGAACGAAATAAACACACAGGTAGGCTACTTTGACGGAAACCGCAAGTCAGCAGCAGTTCATATTGACGTGGGCAAAAGCGTCCTGAAACAGAATGAAGCATACCTCATTTGTGTGACGATAACCTCGCATATGGAAAAAGGAGCCTTCAAATGCGCTGAGAAGCCGGGTAGGGATTCATGGTCTCGTAAGCTGTTGAAACCCTGCTATTTGGCTGTGACGACTTACAGGCTACTTCCTGATTCCAAAGCACACTTCAGAATGTCAGACTTCAAGGTGCTCCAAGAGGAGCATCGCAAACCCGTTGCGCACGAGAGGGAAACTAACCGATTCCTACAACTCCAGTTAGCGCAGGACAGAGAGGCGCGGGATGCTGGCGTGCCCTGCTATCACGGGATTTCAAAAGAGGACGGTAAAACGCTCCGAGTTAAGCTGAGGCAGGGATTGCCAGGCGCCGAATATAAGGTCAGCTGGGAGGTCACCCTCAAAGAACGCCAGCGAGGGGCTTCAGTTTGAACCGCCGCCATTCATGGAAACTCCAAGGTCCCGGCAATAGCCGGTCAGTAAGTTGGTGCGGTTGATTGAATAACCGCCTCCTGAAATTTGACGCGCAAGCCGCTTAAAAGAACGATCGAAAAACAAATCCCTATTCACCCTATCGACACTAATTTAGGGCGTCAATAGCAAAATTAATACGCTTTTGCTTTCTCCTGAGCGGCAGGGACGAAGGTCGGTACCTCAAGCGATTTACTTCGGTATACATCGTCTTCAGTTCCAATTCGGGAAACGGAATAAACTCTCTCAGATTTTCTGAGTCTCCAATAAAATGCTTCGGCCGCCTTTAGATGTCACTGGGCCAACGCACATTAAGTACCTTTTTTCCACACTTTTTCCACTTAATCTCGCGGGCCTCGGCGTAATCTCGCTTTTGGCTTCCTTGAGTGCCTTCATGATTAGCGGCTTACTTAAGCGCCCGAATTAGCTTTCGCCGGTTGCTTTGGAGAGGTCGGTCATGTCGAGGCCGATGGCTGCGGCCAGCTTGTCAGCTTCACCCATAGCCATCGTATCGGGCTACCATGTGCGCTGCTGCCCTTCGGTGACCTTGTCGCTCTTGGCTTGAAGCCTGTCGATGCGGGGGGGCTTCCTCGTCCGCCTCGTTGGATTCGAGCAACGCTTCCAGTTCCCCGTTCATCTAGTCCAGTTCGGCCTGTTTCTTTTCCGGCAAGGGTGCTGCTTCCTCGTACCGGTACGCACAGTTCGACCACTCCGAATAGTCGCGTTGCAGGCGGGTTTCGACCCACTTCCATCCTTCCTTGCCGACGCTGTTGGCAATCCTGTCCCGCTTGTTAGCGAGCGATTCCAGCAGTTCCTTATCGACAATGAACGCGCTGTTCTCGTCCGAAGCAAACAGGTCACGCCGTATTGCCCCACCGGCCTTTTCATAAGCCGCAAAGCCCTACAAAACTTCATGCGCCGGTTCTTGGCGCTGATCTCGCCTCGCGTGAGCATTTCCCGTATGGCTTCCGGGTCGCAGGGGCGATATCTCGGCATGTCGCGCTAGACAGCTTTTTGCGTGCTTTTTAGTGCTTTCCGTTGCCATCGGCCCACATGTTTTCTATCGGTTGGGGTTATTGGGAAATATGGCATTACAGGCGAGGCGATGGACCGCGCTCTGCATATTGCAACCGAAGAGTACTTCCATGCCGGGTCACAGCACCGCGGGAGGCGCTTCCAGCAAAACCCGCTCCCGCTGGTATGACCCCGCCTTTGTCCGCTCACCGAGCGTTGTGTTCAAAGACTTAAGAATCAAATGTCAACCTATACATGACAATGTATAGATAGCTACCCGGAGCATGGTTGACAATTAAATACTTGTCATTACAGTATCTATTGACTATACTTAACTTGTCATGCGCAGTGAATTCAAAAGTCTCCGCCTGCAACAACTCGATCGCGCTCTGGAGCCCTACCGTGCGGCGCGGGCGGTTCCACGTCCATCGAGGGGATGGATACGCACCATCCGGCAGGCGCTCGGACTCTCCTCGGCTGAACTAGCGCGGAGACTGGGGACGAGCCGCCAGCTTCCCCTGCAACTGGAAAAAGGGGAGGCGGAAGACCGCATCACCTTGAAGAGCCTGCGCACGGCAGCCAATGCGCTTGATTGCGACTTAGTCTATGCCTTTGTTCCGCGCGCTGGCAGCATAGAGGAGTTGATCGAAAACCGCGCGCGCGCCGAAGCGAAGAACCGCGTCCTAGGCGTCGAGCATTCGATGGCGCTTGAGAACCAGGCGGTCGGCAGAATCGAAGAGGCGGTCGAGGCAGAGACGCGCCGCCTGGTAAGAAAGCGCAGATCCCGATGACCCTATTCACCACGGGAGATGGAAATACACCGCTGTCTCCCGAGGAGCAAGATGATCTCATCCCTGATCTCACTACGAAGGAAGAATTGAATGAGTGGGAGCGCCAAAACATCCTCGAAGCCTCTGCGTGGGCACTCAATCCGCGCAATTTGAATCGGCAGAACCCATTTTCAGAAGCCTATGTGAGACAACTGCACCTACGTATGTTCGACCAAACCTGGAAGTGGGC
>Ga0302325_10031529_pt1 | contig 10904 bp, 8 predicted proteins | sample Palsa_T0_2_FD_201948 | JGI IMG/M metagenome (GOLD analysis project Ga0302325, IMG submission 201948) | Peat permafrost microbial communities from Stordalen Mire near Abisko, Sweden - Palsa_T0_2 | ecosystem: Environmental > Terrestrial > Soil > Palsa > Peat permafrost | place: Sweden: Abisko... | reverse complement strand
CGGCAGACGTCACGCCAAACAGATTTCCCGCATTGTCGGCGATCAGCGCGCCGCTCGGATTCCCGCCTTTCGTGCAATCGTCGCCCGGACAGAAATTGTAGATGACGCGCTCCTTCCAGCGCGATTTTCCGGGCCGGGGCGAAAGTTCGAACGCGGCGCCGTCGCCGATTTCGCCGCCCGTTGTCGTGGCGCCATAGAGCGGCGAAACGCCGTCATAGGGTGCGCCGCTGGCAGCGCCCCGATAGGTCAGGTTCGAGGTCGGCGCCGTGCCGTCGGCACACCCGGTCAAGGAACAAAAACTGTAAAGCGTGTGAAGCGTCCATTTCGTCCGGTCGGCATTGGGCATCAGCTCGAACGCCGTGCCGCCTTCCCCACCCGTGCCGCCGTCATAGGTCGTGCCGTACAGATTGCCGTTCGTGTCGATGATCAGGCTGTCTTTGGGCGTTGCGCCATCGGCACATCCGCCCTTGCTGCAGAAATTGTGGAGAATCCGGTAATCCCATTTGTTCCCGTTCGGAACCAGTTCGAAAACGGCGCCGGTGAAATGCGCGCCGCCACCTTCTGTCGTACCGTAGAGATTGCCGGCGGCGTCCTCCACCAAACCGGCCCCCGGGTTGAGGCCGTCCGTGCATAATTTCTTCGCACAGAAATCATGTATCGTTTTCAACGACTGGGCGGCTGCACCGGATACCGCGAGAGCAGCAACGACCGCCACGCTCGCCACGCAAAAGGAAACGTCGAACCGCGAAGGTCTTTTGCCGCGCATGACAGTCTCCTCGAGACAGGGCGACGCATTCGCGAGATGCCGCCGCGCGGGAGACTATGAAAAGCCTCCCGCGCGAAGCGACCTTTACTGCGTCAGGCCGAACACGGTCACCGTCTTGTAGGCCGGCACATAGACACGGCCATTCGCTTCCATCGCGGTCAGGAAGGAATTGCCGTTGCCATTGTCCCAGCTGCCGGCATTCGCGCTGAACAGCGGGCTTCCCATATTCACCGCATCATAGGCTTCCAGAGCTACGGTGGTGCCGCGGTGGATGATCCACGCCACGCCGGTGCCTGCAGTGCCGCCGTTGGAGGAGATGATGGGCAGCGAGCCGCCATAGCCCGCGCCGCTCGTGCCGTCGGCGACATCGGTGAGCGAGGGCGTCGCGCCGGTCGATACGCTATAGGCGCGCAGCACGTCGCCGCCGGTCTGATAATAGACGAGGCCGCCACTCGGACCGGTATAATAGGCGGGTCCGCCCCACACGCCGCCGCCGCCCACATTGAGCACCTGCAACGGCCCTTTGTTTTTATGCGCGCCCTGCAGACCGCCGAGTTGCGTCTGGTTCAGCAGATACAGCGTCGACGCCTTGCCCATAGCGACCGCCATCGGTGGCGCCAGTTGGCCCTGCACCGCGGGCAGCAGCATGATGCCGCCGGAACCGAAATCGACGTCGCCATTGTTGAGATTCTGATAGTCGCTGGGCGTGAAGGTGTCCTGCAGCTTCAGATCGCTGGAGAGGTGCAGAACGCTCTCGCCATAGCCCTTGGCGCCCTTGTCCAGATTGTAGTTGCCGTTGCCGGTGACGACGAACAGATTGCCGTTGCTGTCCACCGCCGGGGCAAAGCCCGCCATCCAGACGCTCGCGAGCTCATAGCCGGCCGCCGCTTCGATGGTGTGGAATTTGGCCTGGAGCGTCAGGTCGGTGCCGTACTTCAACACCCAGCCCGAGATGGCGCCCGCATTGTTGTCGCAATGGGAGCCGATGCCCATGTAGATCGAGTTGTTGGCATAGACGAGGCTGGCGCGGTTCCACTGATTCTGCGGATCGAACCCGATCTTGCCGCCGGTTTCGAGTTTCGCCTTCGGATCGATCTCCACCGGAGTCATCAGATCGGCGCCGGTGCTCACATTCAAGGCGTGCAGCTGCGTGTGGAAGGAGAGGTGGGCGGGTTCCGTCGCGGCCACGACATAGAGTGTGGCGGCGTTGGGCGCCGTGCGCACGATCACGGGCGTGCTCGAAATGCCGTATTCGGGCTTCACATCGCCGCAGCCGACATCGTTCGTGGGTTGCTATTTGCCGAGACTGACCTGCCACAACACCGCATAGGTCTCTTCGTCGAAGGCATAAACGGAATCGTGACCGGTGGCGACGATGAGGATGTTGTGCGTGGTACCGTCGGGCAGAACGTAATTGGAGACCAGCAGCGGCTGCGCGAACACATTGCCGTCCACGTTGAGTGTCGTCAGCTGGCCGAAATTCGCGGAGGCGACAGTGGTCGGTGTGAGATCGGTTTCGCTCTGATTCCAGCCGGTGGGGTATGCATCGTAGTGATAATTGAGAACGTCGATCGGCGTGCCGGAATAGGGCCGCCGCTTTCCCGTGACGATCTTCGTTTGACCGGCCGGCTGCGCCGGGGCCGCGATATGGAGTCCCTGATGCGACTTCAGGATCTGCGGCGTGCCGTTCTGCTCCGTGCTGTTGAGCGGCAGCGGTTCATGCAGCGGTGCGGCCAGGGCCGCAGTTTGCAGGAGAGTGGCCACGGCCGCGGAAGCAGCCAGGGTCTGGAACGGTGAACGCCACAGCATCGAATTTCTCCACATTGCGAATTTCCCCCCGGATGGGCAGGTCACCCATCTGTCGGTTTGGCCAGCGTTATACCGTCGGGCTGCCGCGCATGCCACCGCGATTGTGCGTTTCGCCGCCCACGCGTTGAAAAAAAATAAGATTCGGGATTTATCGGGCGTTGGCCGCCGGTTTGTATTTGATTCGCATTTTACTTGCATATGAAACGCGGCCGCTCTTGCGCTGCAACTTAGCTCGGCGGCTCGTCCGGCCGCGCCATTTCGAACATCGCCTCGGGGCCGATCTCGGCATAGTCGCTGTGACGCCCCGCGCGCAGGATGGGACGCGCGGCCGCGGTGTCGTAGACGCCACGCGCGACGAGTGCCGCAGCGATATGGATGCCGATCACTTCGCCCAGCACGAGCCAGGTGTGCAAAGGCTCGCCGGCCACATTCTGCAGCCGGATCAGTTGCGTCAGCCTGCATTCGAAATTGACGGGGCTTTCGGCGACGCGCGGCGGACGCACCAGGCGGCTCGGCGCGGGCGTGAGACCAGAGAGGGAAAATTCGTCGACGTCGGACGCAACATGCGCGGAGGTAAGGTTCATGCGCTCCGCCAGATCGCGCGTGGCGAGATTCCACACGAATTCCCCGGTCGCTTCGGCGTTGCGCACACTGTCTTTCCAGCCGACGCTCGCAAAGCCGATGACGGGCGGGCGAATGTTGAAGGCGTTGAAATAGCTGTAGGGCGCGAGGTTGCGCGCGCCCGCCGCGTTCTCCGTGGAGATCCAGCCGATTGGCCTGGGCCCCACGATCGCGTTGAACGGATCGTGTGCGAGTCCATGACCTTTCGCGGGTTCGTAAAAATGTCGCGCGTCGATCGAGACGCCGCCGCTCACGTCTCGCCGTCTCCCGCTGTGGCGCGCGACTGGCGCACCGCGTCGCCATAGATGCCGCGCGCCATGAGCGAAAGCTCCGTCGTCATGCGCGCTTCGTAGACTTCCGCGCGCAGGCCATGCACGGTTTTCGAATCCGGCGCGGCGAGCGCGGCCATTTCGGCCAGATGACAGGCAAGACGATGCTCGCCCGCGGCCGACAATTCTCGCGCCCGTTTGGCCAACGCCTCCGCGCCGCCCGCGAGTTTCGCGACCTCCGCCGCCACGCTGGCGTCTTCGGCAGGTTTCAGATTGGCGGGATTGCCGTCATACCAGCCGCCGAATTGCCGCCAGATATTGCGCACCACGAATTCCGGCTCGTCATACACGGGACGCAGATAAGGCTTCTCCAGAATTTCCTGCGGCAGCTTCACCTCATGCACGATGCGATCGAGGCGAGCGCCTTCATTCATCAATGCGAGCGTCTGCCGGCACAGGCTTTCAAGCGCAGAGGCTACTTCGTCCAGCACGCGGGCGATGCGCGCTTTGCCGGAAATGGGCAGGCCATGCGCCGGCAGCAGCAATTCCGGATCGAGCGCCGCCATCTCGCGCAGCGCCACCGCCCAGTCCAGCGGATAACGCTGCACCTTTTGCGGATTGCCGGCGTTGGGAAACACCCAGGTGAGGAAATCGCCGACGATGAGGGCCTTGCGCGCCGGCAGCCAGGCCCAGAGATGATCGTCGGTCTCGCCGCGCGCGTGGCGCAGCTCGAAGCGCAATTCGCCCGCCGCGAATCCCATCCGGTCGGCGAAGGACGTGTCCGGCTCGATCCATTCCGCCGGACCGAAGCGTTCGGGATTGGCCATCTGGATGCGGCTCCGTCCCGCGCCGCCGAATTGCCGGAAATTGATGGCCATGTTGTAGCCATTGGTGAGATGGTAGCGATGGAACCGCGGCGCGACGTTTTCGTGGCCGATCACCTGCGGGCGCACGCGCTGGCGATCCGCCGCTTCGTGGACGATCGCGGCCGCGCCGCCAACATGATCGACATGGCCATGCGTATAGGCGATCGCGCGCACGGGATCGTCGCTCCAGCCGCGCATGGCGCGCACCACCTGGCCGCCGAAGGATTCCAGACTCGTGTCGAACAGCACGAGGCCGTCCGCGGTGCGGAACAGCACCACATGGCTGAACGCCTCGATCACGGCGATGCCGTCGGCCACTTCGGAGAGTTCGCCGGTGATGCGGTTGACCGACAGAGGGCCGTCGGAAGTTCCCTCGTCGATGAAGCGGCTGGAGAGCGCGAGCAGATCGGTCATGGGTGTTACTCGTCTGGTGTCCGGGCGCCGCGAGTATCGGCAGGCGCCGCGACGCTTGCAACATGGCGGCTGCGGCTCCGTCGTGAAGCGAATTGTACACGCACTGAGCGCGTGAGCGGTCCGTATGCGATCTTTCAGCCCTCCCCTTGCCCGCCTTCCCCCGGATTAAATCCAGGGTCCGTCGGGTCATGAGAATCGACCGGTCGGCCGAAGCTTCGGCATAGGCTGAAGAGAGGCTCGAACGCAATTCATCTATCTGTATACAGAATATTCTCTATCCCTCACTTCCCCGGCTTGTTCGCGAGGAGATAAGGGAAGCCGTCATCGGTATTGGATTTTTCATTCCAGATTTTCGGATTGAAGCCCGCCGGGAGCCCGGACTGAAACTGCGCCGTCGTCAATCCGGTAATGCCCGGGTCGTTCGCGACATTGCCCGCACCCTGATTCTGCCCGCTCGTCTCGGTGTCCCAATAAGTATCCGTAAGGCTGCCGGGCGGCGCCCCGTCGGCTCCGATTAGTCCACCAACCATGCTTCCCGTTCCGCCATTCACCGCGCCCGTCGAGTAAGAGAAGCTGATCGTGCTATCTTGATTTCCACCCTGATTCGTACCAACTAGCCCACCGATCGAGGTATCGTTACCACCGACAACTGCGCCTGCGGCATAGGAATCCTCGATCGTTCCGCCCTGGTTCAAACTCACCAGCCCTCCGCCCCCATCCGTCACCAGTATATTGCCCGTTGCATAGCAATTCGTAACGATTCCGCTATTTCCGTTAATTAGCCCCCCCCTGAAATAGCTGTGACGTCGCCGGTCGCATAGGATTCGCTGACCGTACCGCCGCTATCATGCACGAGTCCTCCGGCGCTTCCTTTGCTTGCTGAAACCCTAACAGCCGAATGCGTATTCGATATCGTGCCTCCGTTTCCCCCGACCAGTCCACCGAGGTGGGGCGAGGATTTTTTACTGCTCACCGTTCCTGTGGCCCAGGAATATCGAATGATGCCGAGGTTTATGGCCGCAAGCGCGGCGATATAGACCGGTTTGTTTCCATGAACCTTCTGACCATAGATCACGCTCGCATTCGCAAGGCCGACATTCTCGATGGTCCCGCCTGTTCCAACCTCGGCGAACAGACCGCCCAGCCATTCGCCATTGATCAGTGCGACTCCGCCGCCCGCCCAGTTCGAAATTGTGTTCCCAAGTCCTTCGAAACTTCCGGTATAGATTTCGTCGATAGAATACGACCCGCCCTGACTGGCATCGTAGCTGTTCGCCAATGCGAAATTGCCGGTCGGGATGGCGGCGATGTCGCTGGCCAGCGTCTTAAGGTCGCCGACCAGCGTGTAGTTCGCGTCGTTGATCGTGAGCTGGCTCGACAGGTTTGCGAAGGTGACGCTTCCCTTTTTGCCGAACGAAAATGCGCCGTTCGTGCCGCCGGTCTGGATCGCCAAGCCGCTCAGACCCGCGATCGAAACCGGTTCGTCAACCGTGACGGATTTGTCGGCCAGCAGCGAAAGCGCGCCCGTGCTGGACCAACTCAGTGCGGATTTGACGTCGATGTCGCCGGCCTGAACGCCGGCGCCTGTTGTCGTCACGGTCACATCGCCAGACGCGAGCAGCGTCTCCAGATCGCCGACATTCAGCACGGCGTTCTTCGCCGTCGGCGCGCAGACGCCGTTCCCGCATGTCATGTTCGTTGTCGTGGCCGAGGAAATCGTTACCGCCGCCTGCGTGCCGGCTGCCGACAGCAATGCGGCTGCACAGGCGGAAAGCGCGACGGTCGTTTTCTTCATTCGCATCGGATGCTCCCCACCGTCGGACTTCAAAAGAGTAGAACAAAATTCTTCAAATCGATGCACCCCCTCACCCGCATTGGTGCAGACGGCTCCGACCTCGTGCTTTCTCCCCTCTCCCCCCACCGGGGGAGAGGGCAGGGTGAGGGGGACTTCGCCCTCCGAAATTACCGGTTGACAATGAACCAATTCGGTTATAATGTCAACCGCGAACTGATCCCGGTCCGCCGGGAGGCTCTTTGACATTGTGAATAAACCACCCCGGGCGCGGCGCGCTTTCGCCGCGGCGCTTTCGCGTGCCTGCCGGAACGCGGTGGCCGTGCCGCACGCGAGAACGCGCAAATTCCCTGTTCCACTTATTCCCTGCTAATTTCCCTGCTAGCAGGGAATTCGTTGCCCGAAAGTTCCGCCGCGAAATTCCCTGTTCCATTTCTGCCCGTATCAGGAGCCCCAGATGACGGATGTCTATCTCTCGCCCGGCCTGCGCACCCCGTTCGTGAAAGCGGGCGGCGCCTATGCGAAGCACACGGCACTCGAACTCTCCGTGCCGGTCGCCAAAGCGATGAACGCGAAAGCGCGGCCCGATTTTCTCGTCTGGGGACAGGTGATCCCCGATCCCACAATGTCCAATATCGCGCGCGAACTCGTGTTCGAGGCGGGGCTCGATCCCGCGCTGCCCGCCTTCTCCACCGTGCTCGCCTGTTCCACGAGCTTCATCGGCACGATCGAAGCGGCCGGCATGATGGGACGCGGCGGCACGCATCTGGCGCTGGTGGGCGGCGTGGAGACGATGAGCCATATCGCCATCGGCCTCAAAATGGCGATGGCCGATCGCGTCATCGCGGAATTCGCCAAGAATCCCGCGGCCGCCGTCGAAACATTGACGCATGTGACTCCGGCCGATTTCGACCTGCCCATCCATGGCTGGGCCAACCGGCAAAGCGGCCGCTCGCAGGGCGAGCACACTGAAGACACCGCGAAGCATTTCGCCATCTCCCGCGCCGACCAGGATGCGCGCGCGCTGCTCAGTCATCAGGGCGCGATCGCGGGACAGGATTCCGGATTCTTCGCTGATCTGGTGCTGGCGTTCGACGGCGTCGATCACGACACGATCCCCAGGCGCGACACCTCGCTCGAAAAACTCGCGAAACTGCCGCCCGCGTTCGACCACAAGGCGGGCACGCTGACGGCGGGCAATTCCTCGCCGCTCACCGACGGGGCTGCGTCGATCTGGGTTGGCGACGCCGAAGGGCTGGGCCGGCTCGGCGTCGAACCCGCCGTGAAACTGGTGGACTGGGAAATCGCCGCGACGGATTTCCTGCACGAGGGCGAAGGCATTCTGATGGCGCCCGCGCGCGCGATTCCGCGCCTGCTCGCGCGCCACAAACTGACCTTCGACGACATCATCTCGTGGAACATCCACGAAGCGTTTGCGGCGCAGGTGCTCGGCAATATCCGCGCCGCGTCCGATCCCGCCTACCGGCTTGCCAAAGCTGGTGTGGATTTCGATCTCGGCGCATTTCCCTGGGAGCGCGTGAACCTGCATGGCGGCTCGCTCGCCATCGGCCATCCTTTCGCGGCGACGGGCGCGCGCGTGCTGAGCCAGGCCGCGAAGGAAATGACCGCCATGCCGTCCGGTTCGCGCGGCATCGTTTCGGTGTGCGCCGACGGCGGACAGGGCACCGTGGCATTGCTGGAACGGGTCTGACGCCGGCCGGCAATCGCTGCGGCGCGAACTACTCCGCCGTCTGCCGCCGCAGGTTTGCCACATCCGCAGGCGTGACGTTGGACGTCTGCGCGCCGAACCGCGCCGTCACATAATTGGCGACGGCCGCGATCTCGACATTCGAATAGGCGTGGCCGAATGCGGGCATGAAGACCGCACCCTGCGGCGTCCGCCGTCGCGTGCCGGAGAGCACGATCTGCGCCACGTTGATCGCGCTGGGATCGTTGACGGCGCGCGCGCCTGTGAGGGTTGCATAGGGCGTCAACGCACTTTCGCCCGTCCAGCTGTGGCAGCTGGCGCAGGCGCCGGCGAAAATCATTTTGCCGCGCGGATCGAAACCGGCGGCCACGCCCTGTTTCGGCGCCGACGGCGCGGGACCGGCCAGCTTCGCGGACAGATCCGGCGCGGAAACGGGCGGCACCGTTCGCAGGTAAGCGACAATCGCGCCGACATCGTCTTGCGTCAGATGGTTGAGACTGAAATCCACCACCTCGCCCATCGGACCCGAGGCCGTGCCATGTCCCGGCGCATGGCCGGCCGAGAGATAGTCGGCCAGTTCGCTATCGCTCCACGCGGCAATGCCGGTCGGACGGTCGCTGGTGATGTTGTAGGCGCGCCAGCCTGCTGCCACGGCGCCCGCGAATTTTTCCCTGTTATCCAACGCCTGAAGAAGGTTTCTGGGCGTGTGGCAATCGCCGCAATGGCCCAGCGCCTCGGCGAGATAGGCGCCGCGATTCCACTGCGCGCTGCGGTCGGGATGCGGCTGGAAGCGTTGATCGGGGTTGAACAGAAACGACCAGATTGCCATCAGCCAACGCTGGTTGAACGGAAACGCCAGCGTGTTGGCGGGCGGCGTGTAGCGCACCGGCGCGAGGCTAAAGAGATACGCCTTGATCGCCAGCGCATCGACGTCGGTGAGATAGGTGTAAGCCGCATAGGGAAAGGCGGGATAGAGACGCGTGCCGTCGCGCGCGATGCCCTGATGCACGGCCGCGAGAAAATCGGCATCGCTCCAGGCGCCGATTCCCGTTTCGACATCGGGCGTGATGTTGGGCGAATAGAGCGCGCCGAACGGCAGGTTGAACGCCAGCCCTCCCGCAAACGGCCGGCCGCCTTTCGCCGTGTGGCAGACTTCGCAATCCGCCGCGCGGGTCAGATATTCGCCGCGCGCGACAATGTCGGATTTGGCGAGACCGGCGGGCACGCCGGTCGGGCTCGGTCCCGTATAGGTGTCGAGCGCCACGGTCCTGCCGCCCGCGAAATCCATCGGCCCGGGACCGAATGCGATCCAGGCGAATGCGGCGAGAAAAATTGCGAGCATCGCGGCAATCGCGATCCCGATGCACGACGAGGAGCGATTCATGCCGGTTTCCTCCCCGCCAATACGTCGCGATCGATCGGCAATCGCCGGAGCCTGATTCCCGTTGCCGCATAAATCGCATTGCCCAGTGCCGGCGGCGCCGCCGTGGTGCCTGTCTCGCCGATGCCGCCCGGCGCTTCGCCGCTCTTGACGACAATCACGTCGATGTCGGGCGTCTGATCGATGCGCAGCATGCGATAGTCGTGGAAATTGCTTTGCTGGACGCGGCCCTTGTCGACCGTGATCTCGCCATAGAGCGCGGCGGTCAGCCCGAAAATGAGCCCGCCCTGCAATTGCGCCTTCACCGTATCCGGATTGACGGCAATGCCCGTGTCGACCACGCAGACGATGCGGCGCACGCGGACTTCGCCGTCTTCGCCCACTTCGGCCTCCGCGACGGTTGCGATAAAGCTCGCGAAAGCGACCTGAACCGCCACGCCGCGACCCGTGCGCGGCGGCAGCGGCGTGCCCCACCCTGCGGTGTGCGCCGCGAGGTCGAGCACCGCGCGCAACCGCGGCACCTTGCCGAGCATCGCGCGGCGAAAGGCGACGGGATCCTTGCCCGCTTTCTTCGCCAGTTCGTCGATGAAACTTTCGATGGCGAACACATTGTTGTTGGGACCGACGCCGCGCCAGAAGCCCGTGGGCACGCCGGGCGGTTCCTCGCGTACATATTCGACCTGGAGATTGGGAATGTCGTAGGGGATATCGATCGCGCTATCGACGGCGTCGATATCGATACCGTGCTGGTAGGCGGGCGGCAGCCAGCGCGCCATCACCGACGACCCGGTGACGCGATGATGCCAGCCGACGATCCTGCCGCCCGACAAACTGGCGGACAATCGGTCGTAATATACCGGCCGATAGAAATCGTGCTGGATGTCCTCCTCGCGCGTCCACACGACCTTGACCGGTCCGTCGACATGCTGCGCGATGCGCACCGCCTTCTCGACGCTGTCCACTTCCAGCCTGCGTCCGAAACCGCCGCCGATGAGCTGATTGTGGACCGTAACCTTCGCGAGCGGCAGGCCGGTGAGTCTCGCTGCGGCGGCTTGCGCGCGCGCCACCACCTGCGTACCGACCCAGATTTCGCAGGCGTCCGCGGTGAGATGGACGGTGCAATTCATGGGTTCGAGCGTAGCGTGGGCGAGGAAGGGCAATTGATAGACGGCGTCCAGACGCTCGCCCTTGCTCAGCCCCTTGGCCACATCGCCCGCGGCTTTCGCCACCGCGCCGTGGCGCTCGCTGGCGGCTCTGGCCCTGGCCCAGACCTCGTCG
>Ga0302325_10031528_pt1 | contig 10904 bp, 10 predicted proteins | sample Palsa_T0_2_FD_201948 | JGI IMG/M metagenome (GOLD analysis project Ga0302325, IMG submission 201948) | Peat permafrost microbial communities from Stordalen Mire near Abisko, Sweden - Palsa_T0_2 | ecosystem: Environmental > Terrestrial > Soil > Palsa > Peat permafrost | place: Sweden: Abisko... | reverse complement strand
CACAATGGCCAGTCCGGTGGCCAAGACTGCCAGGTCCATGGTGTTATGTCGCTTCGACCAGCGGATGTAGCCGAGCATGGCCACGGCGCAGCCGAAGTAGGACCACGCCTCGCTCATGCCATTGCCATTGGTGTACACGATGATCGGACTGAGGGCGTAGGCGCCGACCAAGAGTCCGGACAAGAGTGTCGGGAGTTCGAGGACCCAGCAGATCCGAGTCATGACCAGGACGGTGACGGCTCCGATGAAGGCGCAGGCCAGAGGACCCGACAGCTGGGCGTGATGCAGCGGTGACAACAACAACATGAAAGGCAGCTGCCCGACCGTCGGAAGTGGCATCCAGTAAAGCCCGATGGCCGCCAGATGAGGGTCTCGGCTGAACAACATGGCCCGGGCATCGGACATGCGAGCGAGGGAGTCGCCGATCTCCAGATGCAACGTGTCGGTCATCCAGATGGCAGCAGCCGAGTACACGGCCCACGACAGGAGAGCGAGGCCGATTGGCCAGCGCCATTTCTGTCGTGGGGGCCGAACTTTGTCGCCGTCTTTTACCCCGGACGGCACCTTCCATGCTTGATCGCGGCGCGATTCGCTGGTTGTAAGGACCGACACGATTCAGGCTTGATGGGGGGTGGCCACGGCGACGAGTTGCCATCCGATCGGCGTCGATGGGAGGTTGAGCCGGAAGGCGGCGTCGAAGACCCGATAGGCGAGCTTGATCAAGCTTGATTGTTCGAACGAGTCGTTGGGCTTGGCCAGATCCTCGATCAGCTTGCGGCCCCGCAGCATCACCGTCAGCCGGTAGAAGTTGAAGAACGGGGCACCCGCCCGCTCGATGGTGACCGGCTCAAAGCCGCCGGCCACCAGGGTCTGGCGCAGGGACTGGGGCGTGAAGTGGCGCCGGTGGCCGATGTAGCGGTCGAACGCGGAGCGGGGCCCCGACGGGACCGTCACGACCACCCGGCAGCCCGGTGCCAGGTAGGGGCGGGCGTTGCGCAGTAGCACGGCGGGGTCGTCGACGTGCTCCAACACCTCGGAGCACACGGCGTGGGTGGCCCATCCTCGGTCCGCCGAGGGCAGGTCCGCCCCCACCAGGAGGTCCCGCTGGGTGAACCGCACGGCCAGCCCCGCCCGCTCGGCCCGCTCGGACGCTCGCTTGACTCCTTCGGCGCTGTACTCGAGGCCCCACACCTCGGCCGAGGGGAAACGGGAGCGCAGCAGCACGGCCAACTCGCCTTGGCCACTGCCGATATCGAGGATCCGGGCGTCGGTCGAGCACGCACCAAGCTTTTGGAAGATCCCAAGCTTTTGGAAGATGAGGCGCTGGCGGTATGTATTGGCGGGATTTCCGTCCGCACTTTCACCTAAATCATCCCAGTGCTTATCCCAGTCATCCGCCGCGGCGGGGCGCGAAGATGGCATCGATCCGGGCACCGGCCGTATCGTATCGCGGCCCCGACTCCGCAATAGAGCGCCAAGTTATAGCCCGAAGACGACCAGAGGATGAACACTTGTCGAACTCTGAGGATAGCTCCCCTGCCATCACCCCAGGCTCGTCTAGAGGCGACGAAGACGTTCGGACCCAGTCCTTCGGGCAACACGGACGTCTTTCCCCGCTTGATCGCCTTGGGGTGTGGCTGTCGTGTCGGCGCTTGAAGCAGCAAGCGGGGGGTCTGGCGGGCAAGAAGTTGGGTGACTTCGGGTGTGGCTACCAGGCCCGTTTCGTGCGCGACGTCTTGCCGGTGCTGCGCGAGGCGGTGGTGGTGGACGTCGCCCTGGCCCCCGACCTGAAGGCGATACCGCATCTCACGGCCATCGAAGGGCCCCTGCCTGACGCCCTGGAAGACCTCCCCGATGCATCATTCGATGTCATCACGTGTGTGTCCGTGCTTGAACATCTGAGCCGCCCAGCCGATGCCCTCAAGGAGTTCCGCCGCCTGTTGGCGCCGGGCGGCGTCTGCCTGGTCAACGTCCCCTCGTGGTGGGGCAAGTGGGCCCTCGAACTGTCGGCCTTCCGCCTGGGCCTGAGTCCGCGGGAGGAGATGGACGACCACAAGGCGTACTACGACCCCCGCGACCTTTGGCCGCTGCTCATCGCGGCCGGCTTCCTGCCCCATCAGGTGCAGTGCCGGCGCTACAAGCTCGGTCTGAACACTTTCGCCCGCTGCCGCTTAGACTGATACCTCGTCTACTGCGTCCAGTTCGTCTCGCCAACGGACAGCGGGGGGCAACAATCTGAACGGAAGGCGAAGTGTTCACAAACACTCGTGCGATCCCCTTGGCCCGGCATGGCTAGCCTGACAGCCTGTGCCTGGGCGACCAGCACAGGAGCGCGACCAAACGGTGACACAAGTGGATACGTCGAGTCAGATCACTGAAGCGATGACTGAGGCGATCACCGCGTCTGACGTCATGGAGGCGGCGGCCGGTCCGGACGTGCATTTGCTCGTTCCCGAGCGTGACGAGGCTGATCCTGAAGTTTCGATCGTGATCCCCGCGGTCAACGAGGCGATCACGATCAGCGAGTTCGTCCAGTGGTGCCACGAGGGCCTGGCGGCGGCGGGGGTGCGGGGCGAGATCCTGATCGTGGACAGCTCGACCGACGCGACAGCCGATCTGGCCCTGGCCGGCGGCGCCCGGGTGCTCAAGACGCCCAAGCGGGGCTTGGGCCGGGCCTACATCGACGCCGTGCCGTTCATCCGGGGCCGCTACGTGATCATGGGCGACGCCGACTGCACCTATGACTTCCGTGAGTTGGGATCGTTCGTGGAGCAGTTGCGGGCGGGCAACGACTTCGCCATGGGCTCACGGTGGAAGGGCTCGATCGAGGCCGGCTCGATGCCCTGGCTGCACCAGCATCTGGGCACGCCGATCACCACCTGGATCCTCAACCGGCTGTTTGGCAGCACGTTCTCCGACATCCATTGCGGTATGCGGGGCATCACCCGCGATGCCCTCTCCCGCATGGGCTTGATGTCGCAGTCGTGGGAGTACGCCTCGGAGATGGTCATCAAATCGGTGCGCATGGAGTTGAAGACGGCCGAGGTGCCGGTCACCTTCTTGAAGGACCGCGACGGCAGGCTGTCCCATCACCGCCGGGAGGGCTGGACCTCGCCGTTCAAGGCGGCGTGGATCAACCTGCGGGCCATGTTCATCTACGGCTCGGACTTCTTCGCCTTCAAACCGGGACTGGTCCTGCTGGCGTTGGGTTTGTTGCTCACCGTCCCCTTGAGCGCCGGCTCGGTGCGGATCGGCGCCGTCACGTTCTCCCTCTACTGGATGCTGCTCGGCGTGACCCTGTCGTTGATCGGGCTGCAGAGCGTGTTCTTCGCCTGCCTGGCCCAGGTGCTGTGCGACTACACGGGCAAGGCGCGAAAGCGCTGGCTGGGCGTGTTCCGCTACTCGCGGGCCATGGCCGTTAGTTTCGGCCTCTTCTTCCTGGGAGTGTTGGCCGCCGGTGCCTTAATCGTGACCTATATCAATGACGGGCTGGTCCTGCCGTCGGCGTCCGCCCGGATCGACCACGTCGGCCTCATGGGCCTGTTCCTGATGATCTGCGGGTTCTCGGTGTTCGTCTTCACCCTGCTCCTCCACGCCACGGGCGTCCGCTACGGCCAGATCGACCGCATCGATGCGCCCTGACGACTCCACGTTCGCTCGGTCGTACCTAGCCGAGACCGTCGCCGTAATCGGTGCCCTCGATCCCGACGAGATCGAGCGCTGCGCCCACGGGTTGGCCCAGGTGCGGGCACGGGGCGGGCGGCTGTTCATCCTGGGCGTGGGCGGCTCGGCCGGGCACGCCAGCCACGCCGTCAACGATTTCCGCAAGCTGTGTGAGCTCGAGTCCTACGCCCCCACCGACAACGTGTCGGAGCTGACCGCCCGGACAAATGACGAGGGTTGGGACACCACGTTCGCGGCGTGGTTGCGCACCTCCCGGCTGGACAAGAAGGACGCTGTGTTGGTGTTCTCCGTGGGCGGCGGGAGCGTCGAGCGCCAGGTGTCGGTCAACCTGGTCCGGGCGTTGCAACTGGCCCAGGCGGTGGGCGCCTCGGTGTTCGGCATCGTGGGACGCGACGGCGGGTACACGGCATCGGTGGCCGATGCGTCCGTCGTCATTCCTCCCCTGTACGGCGACCACGTGACGCCCCACACCGAGGGCCTGTGCGCCGTGGTGTGGCACCTTCTGGTCAGCCACCCCGTCCTGGCCCGCACGGGTACCAAGTGGGAAACGGTGGTGGCGGCACAGCCGGACCTGCAGCCAGAGCCGGACCTGCAGCCAGAGCCGGACCTGCAGCCAGAGCCGGACCTGGGAAAAAAGGGCGAGTGCGAACCAGTCGGAGGGCCGGTCCGCTGAGTTCGCCGCAGCCAGCGACCCCCGGCCATCGGTGGGCCGGGCAACCGGTGGGCGGCCCGTGGCGACGCTTCATCGTGGTGGGGGGCGCCGGGTTCATCGGCGGCCACTTCGTCGACCGCCTCTTGGCCGATCCCTACACGGCCGCCGTGACGGTGTACGACAACTTTTCCTCAGGGCGGGAATGGCACCTCAGTCACCACGACGGCGACGACCGCCTGGTGGTGCACAAGGGTGACGTCAAGGACCTGGAGAGCCTGGTCGACGCCATGGCGGGCAGCGAGGTGGCCATCCACCTGGCGTCCAACCCCGACATCGCCCGGGCCGCCACCGAGCCCTCGGTCGATTTCGACGAAGGAACGCTACTGACCCACCACGTGGTGGAGGCGGCTCGCCGTACCGGCCTGGCCCGGCTGCTGTACGCCTCGGGCAGCGGGGTGTACGGCGACCTGGGGGAGCTGGAAGCCACCGAGGACCACGGTCCCCTTCTCCCCGTGTCGACCTACGGCGCCTCCAAGCTGGCCGGCGAGGCGTTGCTCGGCTCGTACTGCTTCATGTTCGGCCTGACCGCCCGGGCGTTCCGCTTCGGCAACGTGGTCGGTCCCCGCCAGACCCACGGCGTGGGCTTCGACTTCCTGCGCATGCTGCGGGCCGATCCAACCCAGCTGCCCATCCTGGGCGACGGCAGCCAATCCAAGTCCTACATCCACGTGTACGACGTGATCGATGCCGTGCTCACGGCATCGGCCTCCACCGACGTGGCCTACCAGGTGTACAACGTGGCCACGGGCGACTACATCACGGTGCGAGAGATCGCCGACCTGGTCGTCGACTGCCTTGGATTGGGACGGGTGACCTATCAATTCACCGGCGGCGACCGCGGATGGAAGGGCGACGTGCCCATCGTCCGGCTCAACACCGACCGCATCCGCCGCCTGGGCTGGGCCAACCGCTGGTCCACCGCCGAGGCGCTGCGCCAATCCCTCCTCGGCATGATCGACGACGCCGACTCGGGGCGGTTGTGGTGACCCGCGCCGCCGTGTTCCTCGACCGCGACGGCGTCCTCAGTCGGGCCGTCGACGTGGACGGCCAGCCGCGCACCCCCATGGTGGCGGACGAGTTCGAGGTGTTGCCCGAGGCGGCCGAGGCCTGCCGCCGGCTGCGCGACGCCGGGTACCTGCTGGTGGTGGTGACCAACCAGCCTGACATCGCCCGCGGCCTGATGGACCCGACCGAGCTGCTGGCGATGCACTCATCGCTGCTGGCCCAGGTCCCCCTCGACGAGATCCGGGTGTGCCCGCACGATGACGGCGACGGCTGCGCCTGCCGGAAGCCTCTGCCCGGCATGCTGCGGGCCGCCGCCGCAGACCTGGGGATCGACCTGGGCGCCAGCGTGCTGGTGGGCGACCGCTGGCGCGACATCGAGGCCGGCCGGGCCGCCGGTTGCCAGACCGTGCTGGTCGACCACGGGTGGCGGGAACGAGCCCCTGAGGGGGCCAACGCCGTTGCCCGCAACCTGACCGGAGCAGTGAACTGGATACTGGCCGGGACCGGCGCCCAGTGGGCCCGTCACGAGGGAGCCGCCTGACATGCATACCCTCGACCGCCTTGGGATCAAGGTGTTCGCCGACGGCGCCGACCTGGCGGGGATCGTCTCCCTGGCCGCCAACCCCCTGATCAAGGGTTTCACCACCAACCCGACGCTGATGCGCCAGGCTGGCGTGGCCGACTACGAGACCTTCGCCCACCAAGCCATTCCCCTGGTGGGGGATCGCCCCATCTCGTTCGAGGTCTTTTCCGACGAGTTCGAGGAGATGGAGCGCCAGGCGCTGCGCATCGCCGCCTGGGGCGCCAACGTCAACGTGAAGATCCCGGTGACCAACACGGCAGGGGAGAGCTCGGCCAAGCTGGTGCGGCGCCTGTCAGCCGACGGCGTCCAGCTCAACGTGACTGCCCTGATGAGCCTGGGCCAGGTCCGCACCGTGGCCGAAGCGCTGGAGGGCGGCCCTCCGGCCATCGTGTCGGTGTTCGCCGGGCGGGTGGCCGACACCGGCCGCGACCCGGTACCCCTGATGGCCGCCGCCCTTGAGTTGGTTCGGCCCTACCCCAACATCGAGCTGCTGTGGGCCAGCCCCCGTGAGCTGCTTAACATCGTGCAGGCCAACGCCATCGGCTGCCACATCATCACCGTGACCCACGATCTGTTGAAGAAGCTGCCCAGCCTGGACCGGGACCTGGACGACTTCTCGCTCGACACGGTCAAAATGTTCCACCGCGACGCTGAGGCGGCGGGCTACCAGCTGTGATCATCACCCGGACGCCCCTGCGGATCTCGCTCGGCGGGGGCGGCACCGATCTGCCCTCCTACTACGAGCGTTTCGGCGGCAGCCTCATCTCGGCCGCCATCACCAAGTACGTCTACATCGCCATCAACCACACGTTCACCGACGACTACTTCCTCAAGTACTCCGCCCTGGAGCGGGTGGCCACGGCCGAGGAGATCGACCACCCGATCATTCGCGAGGCCCTGCAGCTGCATCCGATCGGGCCGTCCATCGAAGTGGTCAGCCTGGCTGACATCCCGAGCGGCACCGGGCTCGGCTCGTCGGGCACCTTCACTGTCGGGTTGCTGCGGGCCATTTACGCCTTCCAGCGTGAGCACGTCACCGCCGCCGCGTTGGCGGAAGAGGCATGCCACATCGAGATCGACCGACTCGGGCGCCCGGTGGGCAAGCAAGATCAGTACATCGCCGCTTTCGGGGGCCTGACGTGCTTCGAGTTCGAGCCCGATGGCCGAGTGCACGTGTCACCGCTCATGATCTCGACCGAGACGCTGCATGACCTCGAGGCACATTTGGTGATGTTTTTTACCGGGTACTCGCGCGGGGCGGCCGACGTGCTCGACGACCAGCGCAAGCGCTCGGTTGAGGGCGAGGAGGAGATGCTGGACAACCTCCGCTATATAAAAGGCATCGGCCGCCAGATCAAGAAGGCTTTGGAGAGCGGCGATACCGGTCGCTTCGCCGCCCTGATGAACGACCATTGGGAGCAGAAGAAGAGCCGCTCGGTCGGCATGTCCAATGACCACATCAACGCCTGGTATGACGTTGCGATGGCCAATGGCGCGGCCGGTGGCAAGTTGGTCGGTGCCGGCGCCGGAGGCTTTCTGTTATTTTACGCCAATGACGTCGACCGGTTGCGCCGGGCAATGTCGGCCGAGGGCCTTGCCGAGGTGCGGTTCAGTTTCGATCATGACGGTTCGGCTGTTGTGATCCGCGACTGATCTTGCTGCATGCAGTGCGTCATCCTGGCCGGTGGGCTGGGCACCCGAATGCGGCGCTGGACCGAGGACGCACCTAAGGCGCTTATCCCGGTGCTGGGCCGCCCCTTCGCCGAACGCCAGCTGGAATGGCTGGCGGCCCAGGGGATCACCGACGTCGTGTACTCGATTGGCTACCGGGGCGACATGCTTCGCTCCGTCCTGGGCGACGGCTCGAGTCGGGGCGTGCGCATCCAATATGTCGACGAGGGCGGCGAGCTGCGGGGGACCGCGGGTGCCCTGCGGTTGGCCGTCGACCAGGGCGTGCTCGACTCGGCATTCTTCGTGCTGTACGGCGACTCCTTTCTTTCCGTGGAACTGGCTGCGGTCGAGCGCGCCTTTCACGACGGCGGCCAGTCCGCCCTGATGACGGTGTTCAAGAACGACGGCCAATGGGACCGCGGCAATGTGATCTTTGTTGACGGTCGGGTGGTGCTGTACGACAAGGGCGCGCCGCCCTCGATCGACCTGCAATTCATTGACTACGGATTGTCGGTGGTCTCTCGTTCCATCATTTCGGCCTCTGTGGCCACCGGGGCAGTGGCCGACCTGGCCGACATTTTCCACCGTCTCAGCCTTGAGGGCCGCCTCGCCGGATTCCAGGTCACCGACCGCTTCTACGAAATCGGCTCAGAAGAAGGCCTCCGCAGCCTCGAAGCCCACCTCAGCTAGCGCCGGCGGGGGACTCGCACGTCGCTCCAGCTGCCCGCTGCGAACGGGCAGCCTCCCTCGATGCACGAGTCCCGCGCCGCCTTGGCGGCGGCCGTGGCCTGCGGCGACCGTCGCGGGGCGACGGATGGATTAAGCTTTTCCTGAACTCAGCGTTGACGCCGCGTGGGCCGAAGGGCGAAGGTAGCCCCACGTCGGGTACGAACGACGTCTGCGGAGTGGAAGGGGCTCGCCCGTGCAAGGTAGGTTGGCTTGCGAGGTTGACCTTGGATGCGCGCATACGGCCGCGTCCCGACGACCCCGAAGGCTCGACCCGGGCAACGTACCGGCCTACCAGCGTTCAGCCATCCTCCAGGGACTGGCCATGTGCGGGCGATGCGGGCGACGTCTGGCCGTGCAGTACGACGACGCCATTGCCCACTATTACTGGGCCAACCAGGTGATGACCGAGGGTCGCACAGCGCGATGCCTCCGCGTTGCAGCCGAGCCGATCGATCGAGCCGTGATCGCGGCGGTGCTCGAGACGGGCGCGTTGGACCGTGTCCTGGTCGCGGCCGACTCCCTCCAGGCCAGGCGGGAAGCGGCATCGGGCTGGTGGCGCCGTCAGGTCGGCGTGGCCCGGCAGGAGGAGGCCCGGACAGGGCGGCGCTATCTGAGCCTTGTTGCCGGCGACCGGGATCTGGCTCGACTCGTCGAAACGGACTGGCTGACCAGACTCGAAGCCGTGGCGACGGCGGAATCCGCCTTGACCCGCCGCTACGCGGTCGACTCCGCCGACTCGCGCACTATCGACCGCGCCGCGCTGGCGGCTCTAGGAGCAAGCATCGCCCATGTGTGGTCCGCCCCTGAGACGTCAGACCGCCACCGGAAGGAACTCCTGCGCACCCTCCTCGAGGACGTCCGTGTCGGCCTGCAGGGTGGCGACGGACGAGTCCGCGTCGTCCTGCGCTGGCGGGGCGGCGTGACCAGCGAGCTGCACCTTCAACCCCCCCGGGCGAGCCTGGGTGTGGTCAAAGCCGACGGCACCATTCACGGCCGGCCAGCTCCGATCACGGTGATCACCACTACTCCCTGACGCCGAACGCGCATTGGCCGGGACCCGGCAAAACGGGTCCCGGCCGATGTTTGTGCTCGTGGTAGTTCAGGTGATCTCGATAACCACCAGGTTGTATGGCTCGGCCGTCGGGGACGGGGTCGACCCTGGATAACGTCGCCGACTGAGGATTTTTGTGCCGTTTGGTGGTTTTGATAGCGATTCAGTGCAAATAGCAGCAACCAGACGGCAAATATCCACCAGGTTCCACAAAAGCTCCCCCGCCAGCCGGAGTGGCGGCGGATCCTCTTCGAGCCCGTTGGTGCCGCCGGGCGCGGCCGCCAAGCGCATCTTGCGACAGCCTTCCGGGCGTGTGAAAGCCCGGATTTTCGACCTGAAGCACGCCCAAAGACTCAAACCTCGCCCGGTTTGCAACGCAAAGTCCGCGGCAAAGACCGCAGCAAGGAGCGCGGTCAAGGGGCGTCAGCAAGGGATGGCCGGCAAACACGAGCTACCCACCGGGGCTAGCTCTTGGGCTAGGTCTGCATCATTGGGGGTGCGCTGCCCGCGACCGGCGGCGGGAGCGCCACATGGCGGTCCAGATGGCAACCAGGATGGCGCCGCCCACGACCAGGAGAATGGGCGAGTCGGTCCACGAGCGGTGATGCCCCGACGAAACCACCGCCACAGGGGTAGGAACAGTGGCCGGCGCGCCCGGCCCGAGTGTCAGCCCCGCCATCATCGCCTCAGTCGGGTCGCCGTCGCCGATGGCGTAGCTGTCGTTGACCGCGCTGTACTGGGGGTCCTTGAACCAGATCAGGAACCCCGAGATCCCGGCCCCGAAGTCGTCGGTGATCTTCTCCTTGAAGATGGCGGCCCGCAGGTTCAGGCTGGCGTCGGTCACGGGAGTGGGGCTGCACGACGGCCACGGCCCGCAGTTCAATGGCTCAGGCCCGGGCGGTGGCTGCACGTTGGGCACGATCCCCGCCTCGCCGATGAAAAACGGCTTGTTCAACGCCTGGCACTGGTGCAGCTCGTCGGCCAGCCCGTTGACGGTGTGGTCATCCGCCAGCGGCTGGTACGAATAGTCATAGTCGTGGAACTCGCAAATCCCGATGGCGCCGGCGTGGACGTAGCCGTAATCGGATCCGGTGATCCCGCACTGGTCGCCCCCCAGCGTTCCCAGGCTGACCAGGTGACCGGGGTCGACGGCGTGGATGGCGCCCGTCATGTCGTCGCCGAATGACCGCAGCGCATGGGCCGCCGCCGTCTCGTCGCACGTCGACTGACCATTGGGCAATAACGTCACCGCCGTCGCCTCATTGACCAACTGCCAGAAGGCGATGGTCGGGTTGTTGGCGAAGTGCTGGGCCACGGCGATGGCGTAGTTGCGGAACGAAACCGGGTAGCCGTCCCCCGTCTGCTTGTACCCGTTCTGGAACCAGGCCAGCGTCTTCTGGATAATGACGGGCGGATTGGCCTCGCACGTGGCCCACTCGTTGACCAGGGTGGGGATCAGGCGGATCCCG
>Ga0302325_10031527_pt1 | contig 10904 bp, 2 predicted proteins | sample Palsa_T0_2_FD_201948 | JGI IMG/M metagenome (GOLD analysis project Ga0302325, IMG submission 201948) | Peat permafrost microbial communities from Stordalen Mire near Abisko, Sweden - Palsa_T0_2 | ecosystem: Environmental > Terrestrial > Soil > Palsa > Peat permafrost | place: Sweden: Abisko... | reverse complement strand
ACTACGGTTGCCCGGACTTGGACCCCACTTCCCCGCGCCGCCGAGTACGAACAGCGGACGAAAGTGACCGCGATCTGGCGTACGTCATCTATACCTCGGGTACAAGTGGCATGCCTAAAGGCGCGACGCTCACGCACCGTAGCGTGGTGAATTATGTTAAATGGGCAGCGTCCACCTACCGGCTGTCAGAGGGAAGCGGTGTCCCGCTGTGCACTTCACTCAGTGTTGACTTCAGTGTTACCGCCATTTTCGCTACGCTCCACGCTGGACAGAAAATCCTGATACTGGCCGATGAGAAATACCCCGGGGAAGCGCTGGCGGACTGCCTGGACCATATGACTGACCTAAGTATGGTCAAGATCACGCCCTCACATCTCAAGCAATTGAGCCCGGCTTTGGAAACGACCAGCCTGTCCGATTGGACCCGATTCCTGGTGGTGGGAGGTGAGGACCTGCAATGGGACGACGTAGCACGGATCACAGGGCATGCAAACATCCAGACATACAACGAATACGGACCTACAGAAGCGGCTGTGGCATGCGCTGCCTACAGAATAGAGGGGGGCAGCCCAGGTACCAGGCGCGTTCCCATCGGTACGCCGATCTACGCCGCCGCCGTATACGTTCTAGATGAAAGCCTGAACCAGGTCCCTGACGGGCTGATCGGAGAGATCTACGTCGGCGGCGTGGGCGTGGCAGACGGGTATTGGCGCCGCCAGCGGCTGACCGCCGAGAAGTTTCTTCCGGACCCGTACATCGGAGAGCCAGGGTGCAGGATGTACCGGACAGGTGACCTGGGCCGCCGATCACTGGACGGCTCATTCGTTTTCCTCGGAAGAGAAGACGACCAGGTGAAGGTACGCGGATCCCGGGTGGAACTGGGTGAGATCGAAGCTCTTGTGATGAGTCACCCCAGAGTCGAACAAGCCACGGCGGCGCTGGGACCCAGCGGGCAACTCGCAGCTTTTGTTGTGCTGGCCAAGGACGGGAGCCACGAGAAGGAGATCGTGACCGCCTGGCAGAGTGCTTTTGAGGATCAGTACTCATCGATGCCCCCGATGGGCGACCCGCTATTCAACCTGGCCGGCTGGACTAGCAGTTATACGCGCATTCCCTTCTCGCCAGCGGAGATGCTTGAGTGGGTGAATAGCACATCAGACCGGATACTTCGGCTCGCTCCCCACAGGGTACTTGAGCTCGGTTGCGGAACGGGGTTGCTGCTCGGCAGACTGGTCGGCAGATGCGAGAGTTATGTCGGCACAGACTTTTCGAGAGCCGTGATAGATCATCTGCGTGAAGTCGTCGAGCGCGACCTAGCGGCGTCCCAAGTGCGGCTCTACGTCCAGCAGGCGCATGAAAGACCGCCGGTCACGGACATGGATACTGTAGTGCTCAATTCGGTTATCCAGTACTTCCCGTCCGTCGAGTATCTACGGGAGGTCATCGACCGGGCGATCGAGGCAATTCCTTATTCAGGACAGGTCTTTATCGGTGACGTGAGATCCCTAGATTTGCTTACGGAGTTCACCCGCAAGACGGAACTGGATCAAGCTGACTCTCTTGACGACTTGACACAGGTCGCCGAGCGGGCACGTCGGCGTGTTTTGTCAGAGACCGAACTGTGCGTTAGTCCCCGATTCTTTACTGGACTGGCCGAAGCCAACAGCCGCGCAAGCGAAGTGCGGATCGAACCGAAGGATGGTGTCTTCGAGAACGAACTCAACGATTTTAGGTACGACGTCACGATCTCCGTTGACGTACCGTCCAAGCCCGAAATCATTGACGGGCGGGATCCGGATCGACAGCCGGAGCGAGAGCCAGTGAGACTGTCCTGGCTGGCCTGGAGCGACCATGTTATCGACCAAACGGCGATCACGAAACTTCTGATTAGCGGCACTCGTGAAGTCGCCCTATCAGCGATCCCCAACGCACGGCTGACTGCGAGTGCCGCCATGTGGGCGGAGCATGCTTCAGGTACCCGCCTAACCGTGGCCCAAGCACGTACCCGAGTGGAGGAAATGGCCCCGGCTGGAATCCACCCGCATGACCTGAGCATATTGGCCAGCCAGTATGGATACACTGCTGAGTTCAGCTGGGCAGCCCAGCATCCCGGTGGGGCATTCGACGTCGTGCTTTCACGGGAGACCCGGCCTGTCCTATGGCCAACCGCCACTTCTCCAGCCGTCGCAGAGCTAACTGCGGATAGCAACATTCCATTGGGTCACGGATCTGATCGTCTGCCTGTACATCAGGACTTGGTCAACCTCTTCCAGCAGCGACTGCCAGAACCAAGCCGTCCGTCCACCGTGATAGGCGTCGACCGGATCCCCACCACCATCACCGGGAAAGTGGACCGGAAATATCTTATAAGCCTGCTGCAAGCTGGGCCCGACCAGCAACCTCAGGCCGCCGAGCAGATGAGTGAGACCGAAAGGCGTCTAGCCGACCTGTGGGTGGAACTACTCGGCCGCCCCGTCGAGCTGAGCGATAATTTCTTCACGGCGGGCGGACACTCCTTGCTTATCTTCAAGCTCGTTCATCGGATGCGTGACCAATTCGGCGTAGCCGTCGCCATGCGGGCGCCTTTCGAGCACTCATCGCTGCGATCACTGGCCGCCTATGTTGAGGACCTGTCCGCGCGCTCCGTCGCCTAGATTGGGAATCCTGCGTGTGTTCGGAAACGGTAATAGAGCTCTTCGGCCAGCAGGCTCACCGCTGGCCCGGCCGCCTTGCGGTTGCGGGGAGCAGCGGGGGCCTGACGTATGGTGAACTCAGCACGTTGACCGCGCGGGTAGCGGCGGTGCTGAGAGGATACGGTGCCGCCGCCGACACCCCAGTCGCTGTACTGGCCGAACGCGGGTCACTACAGCTCGCCGGCCTCCTCGGTGTCATGCGGTCCGGATCGGCCTACGTATGCCTCGACACCAGTCACCCGCAGAGCCGCTTGCTAGCGCAACTGAGCGGGTCCGGCGCCGAGATCATGCTCGCGGACCGGTCACTTCCCGGTTTCGGTGGCATGATCATGCCACTGGATGACCTGCCAGCGTCGACCTCGGAGCGTACCGACCAAACTTCCGTACCCGCCGCTGACGATGTGGCATACATCTCCTACACCTCAGGCTCTACTGGCATACCGAAGGGCGTGGCCGTGACCCATCGCGGCCTGGCGAACTACTCCCGTTATATGGTCGGGCTACTGGACTGCGCGAACCGGCCAGGGGCGTTCGCGACGGTTACGAGCCTTGCCACGGATCTGGGCAACACGGCCGTGTTCCCCGCCCTAGTCTCCGGCGGCTGCGTGCACCTCATACCGGCCGACACGGCTCGCGACCCGGTCAGCCTGGCTGATTACTCTCAGGCTCATGGCATTGACTACATGAAGATCACGCCGTCGCTCCTCTCGGCCTTGCTCGAGTATCCCGATCCTGGCATGCTGCCGCGGAAAGCGCTGGTCCTTGGCGGTGAGTCCGTCCCGTGGCAACTGGTGGACTCGGTTCACGCCATATCTCGCTGCCGTGTCATCAATCACTATGGGCCGACTGAGACGACGATTGGATCCTTGACCTACGACCTCGCATCTGCCACACCCGGACATCGGGCAAGCCAAACCGTGCCTATCGGCCGGCCCATAGCCTCCACCGGGATCCGAATCGTAGGTGAAGGACTCCAAGCCGTGACCAAAGGCGCAGAAGGCGAGTTGCTGATATCGGGCGCCGGGCTCGCCCGGGGCTACTGGAGGTCGCCGGAATTGACCGCAGAGTCGTTCATCACCCTCGATGACGGCACCCGCGCCTACCGAACCGGCGATCGCGTGCGCGAGCTTGAGGACGGCACGGTGGAATTCCGCGGCCGGACCGACCTGCAAGTCAAGGTGCGTGGCTACCGAGTAGAACTCGGCGAGATCGAAACGGTGCTGCGTGGGCATCCCCAAGTCGCCCAGGCAGCGGTTGTCGCCTTCCCTGGCTCGTTTGACGACACGTCCATCGAGGCGTACGTCGTCAATAGCGGCGCTGCGCGCCTAATGCCGCGCGACCTTCAGGACTACCTAGGCCGGAGGCTGCCCGCGCACATGATTCCCGCGGCCATCACGTTCCTGGGAGAGCTTCCCCGGGGACCGAGCGGCAAGATAGACCGTCAAGCGCTTTCCCGCAGGCGGGACCTTCACCGGCTCCGCCGGGACGTTCCACCAGCGCACCGAGATCACCAAGGCCCAACGTGACATCGGCGCCCAGGCGTGTACGCGGCGATGGACTGGCTGGAGGGCCGACAGGACGAGATCGAGGAGCAGCTGGCCCCGCCACTCCCACAAGGCTGTTGTTCATCCCGGATAACTGCTGCTGGTCCTCTGTACAGAATTATCTGCTTCCCGCTCGGAGGGTGGCGTGGGCTCGCCGTCGTCGTATACATTCCGGCGGATCAATACAAGAGACGCAGTTACAAGCAGCATAGCGGCGCCGATCAGCATGGGCGGGATGGTCCCGACGCTATCGATGGCTAGGCCGGTAAGGCCGTAGCCGGCCGCGGTGCCGGCGTTGCCGGCGGTGTTGATCCAGGTAGTAGCTTCGGTGCCGCGGGCGTCTCCGGCGAGCCGGTCGGCCGCGACGTAGTTGAGAATCAGAGCGGGGGCGATGACGGTTCCGGTGAGGCCAATGACAAGGCCGAGGACGAGCAAGTTCGTTGTGACAGCCGCCAAGGAAAGGCCAACAACCATCACGATCAGCAGTGTTGCCATCTGGGTTGACGTCCGCCTGTGATGGCGCAGCCTCCCCCAGGCGAGGCCGCCGAGCGCGCTACCCAGGCCGAGCGCGGCCAAGATCCATCCCGCTGCTGCGGTGTCGTGGTCTTGCACGGCACGCGCCGTGATCGTTACGTCTATCGCCCCGAGACCGAGTGAGCTAACGAGTACCACGACGGCCAACAGCCGGAAACCGGGCTGGTACATCGGGCCGAGCAAGCGGGCGCCCCCGCTAGCTTCAGGTTCCCGAGTGACGATGGTGCCCGATGTGGCCAACCCTAGGCTTCCGGCGAAAAGCAGTAGAGCGGTAACGACCAGCGCGAGGATGGAGCCACCCAGCACTACCAGTCCAGCGACGAGTAGCGGTCCCACTGTAAAAAGCACCTCCTCTACGGAGGTGTCAAGACTGTAGGCGCGTTCCAGACCATCCGGGCCCTCTGTCATGGACGCCCACAAGGCACGCATCACTGGTCCAAGCGGTGGCGCGAACGCCCCAGCTAGACCGGATAGCAAAATATAGATGCCCGGATCGCGAATACCGTCTTTGGTGAGGATTGCCATCGCGAGCAAGGCCGCCGCAAATGTAGCGCCGAGAATGGGCGTGACTACTCGATGACCACGGCGATCCATGAGGCGAGATTTGACGGGGCCAACGAGTGTAGCCACGCCATAGACGCCGCCGGCGGTGCCCGCAACTGCGAATGACCCGGTTGCCTGGTGGACAATAAGCAGAAGGGAGAGTCCGACCGCTCCGTAGGACAGGCGGCCGAGGGTCGCGGCGGAGAAGGGCCTTAGCACGCCTGGCAAGCGAAACAGGGCAAGGTAACTGAGCGTCTCTTTAGGTTGAGACATGAGGACTTTACCACCTCTGATTTGATCCACCGCAGCGTGAAAGTATTGCGAATGAGTACGAATCCGTTTCGGCAGATCACGAAGGGAACACAGTTCGCTGGCTCAGGAGCGAAAATACGGGGCTGATTTCGGTTCGCCCGATAGCCGTGCCTCACCGTGGTGGCCAGTAACAGCCCTGAAGACAGCCCGCAGGTGGACGGCCCAGGCTTTTTCGCATCCTCCAGTTCGTTGGCCCTGGATGGAGCGTTCGGCCTGGTCCAGGATGCGGCACAGATCGGTGGGTATTTCACGGAATCGCTCTACACATATCAGTTCGCCATACCTGAGTATAGCATCGATTGACCGATTTCCCGGCCGCGCGGCCGGTGGGTGAGCGAGCGAGCGTCCGTTAATCCTCCAGCGACACTTCGTGACGCGCGAAGGCCGGGCCCACCGGCGGCCTGCACGGTCCATGATTGCTCGTTCGGCACTTGATCACCCCATCAATGGAATCCTGCGGGCTTTCTAGAGATCCTCAGAGCACGGATCGGCCGCCGCGAGAGATGCCGGGAGAATTCCGGAGAGGAAATCGGCCAACGCGGCCGGCGAATAGTAATCATAAACAAAGCCTTCCGGCGGATGCACGCCGAGCTGACGAATGACGGTCGCCCGCAGTTGAACGGCCGTTATCGACGTCATTCCCAGCTCGAAGACGTCCGCGTCGGGCCGGATCTGCTCGTCGTAGCCGAGGAGTTCGGCGAACTGCCCGCGCAACAGGTCGACGAGCAGGCCGGGCCGTTCCTCAGACGGCAGGTCCAGTAGCCGCCCCAGCCAGGCCAGGGTGTCGGCCGAGGCCTGCTCCCCCGCCGAGCCCCCGGGCCGCCCGTCCTCGCGCTCGCGCCGCCGCCACGCCGTCAGGCCCGCCAGCACCGCGCCCAACGGCATGTCCTCGCGCAGCGGCTCGTCTAGGCCGAGCACGGAGGCCATGGCGGTCAGGTCGCCGCCCTCCACCGCGGTCCAGAAGCGGTCCTCACCCGCAGCGGCGGCCGCCGGGGATGTGATCGCGGGCCGGGGCGCGGCCGGCCAGAACCGCTGACGCTGGAAGGCGTAGGTGGGCAGATCGACGTGCCGCCCGCTGCCCAGTACCGCGGTCCAGTCGACCACGGCACCGCGGACGTGGGCGGCGGCCAGCGCGGCCGCGACGGCGCCGAGTCCGGACCCGTCGCCGCGCAGCGTCGCGACGACGGCGAGGCCGGAGGTGTCATCCCCCGCCGCGAGGACGCGGCCGATCTCGGCGGTGGACGCCAGGGCCGGGCCGACCTCGACGCAGAGCCCGTATCCGCCCCCGCCCAGGGCCTCGGCGAGTTCGGCCACCGGCGCGGCCGCCCGCGAAGGCCGGCACCAGTAGGCCGCGTCCATCGCCGCGCCGCCGATCCACACCGCGTCACGGCCGGAGAAGACCGGCACACCCTCCGGCCGCAGACCGATCGCGGCCAGGTCGGCCGGATCCGGCGCGCGAACGGACCCGGCGGTGAGCACCGCGATCCTGGCCGCGTCGGCCAGCGACAGCACTCCGGCCACATGGGCGGCGGCGATCTCGCCCACAGCGTGCCCGGCGACCGCGGCCGGGTGCACGCCCGCCGAGCGCCACAGCGCGGCGAGCGACACCATGACCGCCCACTGCACCGGACCGCGCACCTCGGGCCGGTCCAGCGCCGCGGTGCCGGACCCTCCGCGTACCGTCTCGCTCAGCTTCCAGTCCGTGAACGGGGCCAGGACCATCGCGCACTCGGCCATCGAGGCCGCGAACACCGGGGACTCGTCAAGTAGCCGGGCGGCCGAGGCAAGCCATCCGGGCGCGTTCCCGGATCCGTCGCCCGACGCCTCCTCCGCCGCGTCGCCGGGGAAGAAGAACAGTGTCTTGCCCACTCCCGTGGCGGTGCCGGTGAGCACGCCCTTGCCCTGCACGCCCGCGGACACCAGAGCCAGCCCGATGAGCAGGGAGTCCCGGTCCTCGCCGAGCACGACCGCCCGATGGTCGAAGGCCGTGCGCGTGGTGGCCAGCGAGCGGCCGACGTCGACCGGGTCCACGTCCGGCCGGTCGGCGAGGAACTCGCGCAGCCTCGCCGCCTGCGCCTTCAGCGCCTCGTCGGTGCGCCCGGCCAGCACCCATGGCACCACCGCGGGCGCCAACGCGGCGTCCGCGGGCGGTTCGGGTGCCGGTGCCTCCTCCAGGATGACGTGGGCGTTGGTCCCGCTGATGCCGAAGGAGGAGACGCCGGCCCGGCGGGGACGCTCGCCGGCCGGCCACGGCCGGGCCTCGGTGAGCAGTTCCACCGCGCCGGCCGACCAGTCCACGTGCGGCGACGGTTCGTCGACGTGCAGCGTCGCGGGCAGCAGGCCGTGCTGGAGGGCGAGCACCATCTTGATGACGCCCGCCGCGCCCGCGGCGGCCTGGGTGTGTCCGATGTTGGACTTCACCGTGCCCAGCCAGGCCGGCCGGTCCTGCGGGCGGTCCTGGCCGTAGGTGGCCAGGATCGCCTGCGCCTCGATCGGGTCGCCGAGCGTGGTGCCGGTGCCGTGCGCCTCGACGGCGTCGATCTCGTCGGCCCGCAGTCCGGCGTTGGCCAGGGCGGCGCGGATGACCCGCTGTTGCGACGGGCCGTTCGGCGCGGTCAGGCCGTTGGACGCGCCGTCCTGGTTGATCGCGCTGCCGCGCAGGACCGCCAGCACGCGGCGCCCGTTGCGCCGGGCGTCGGAGAGGCGCTCGACGACAAGGAGGCCGGCGCCCTCGGCGAAGCCGGTGCCGTTCGCGCCGGCCGCGAACGCCTTGCACCGGCCGTCCGGCGCCAGGCCGCGCTGCCGGGAGAACTCGACGAAGGTGCCCGGCGTCGCCATGACCGTCACACCGCCGGCCACGGCCAGCGAGCACTCGCCGGATCGCAGCGCCTGCGCGGCCAGGTGCAGGGCCACCAGGGCGGAGGAGCAGGCGGTGTCGATCGTCATCGCCGGCCCCTCCAGGCCGAGGGTGTAGGCCACCCGGCCGGACAGGATGCTGGTGGCGATGCCGGTCATCAGGTGGCCTTCGACTCCTGAGTCGGGGTCCGCGAGGACGCTCAGTTCGTAGCCTGAGGTGTAGCCGCCTATGAAGGTGCTGGTCCGGCTGCCGCGCAGGGAAGTCGGGTCGATGCCGGCCCGCTCGAACGCCTCCCAGGACAGCTCCAGCAGCAGCCGTTGCTGCGGGTCCATCGCCAGGGCCTCCTTCGGGCTGATCCCGAAGAAGCCGGCGTCGAAGGCGCTGGCGTCGTCCAGGAATCCGCCGGACCGGGTGTACGAGGTGCCCAGGTTGTCGGCGTCCGGGTCGTACAGGCCGTCCAGGTCCCAGCCGCGGTCGGCGGGGAACGCGGTGACCGCGTCCCGGCCCTCGGAGAGCAGCCGCCACAGGTCCTCGGGCCCGGCCACGCCGCCGGGGAAGCGGCAGCTCACGCCCACGATCGCGATCGGCTCGTCGGTGACCGCGACGGTCGCAGGCACCGCGGCGCGTGCACTCGCGGCGGTGCCGCCGCCCAGCCGGTCGCGCAGGTGCGCCGCGAGCGTGATCGGGTTGGGATAGTCGAAGACGAGAGTGGCGGGCAACCGCAGCCCGGTGGCCGTGTTGAGCCGGTTGCGCAGCTGGACCGCGGTCAGCGAGTCGAAGCCCAGGTCGGTGAAGGCCCGGCTGGGCTCCACGCCGTCCGCGGAGGCGTGTCCCAGCACCGTGGCCGCGTGGGCGCGCACCAGGTCCAGCAGCATCTGGTCCGCGTCGGCGGGGGGCAGCGAGGCGAGCTGCCGGCGCAGCGAGTCCGCGCCCAGGCCGCCGGACGCGGCGGCGCGGCGGACCCCGGCGCTGACCAGCGTCCGCCACAGCGCCGGGACCTCGGCGCTGCGGGCGGCCTTCGCACGCAGGCCTGCCAGGTCGATCCGGACCGGGACCAGCACGGCCTCCTCCCGGGCCATCGACACGTCCAGCAGGGCCAGCCCCTCGGCCGCGCTGAGCGCGCCACTGCGGCTCATCCGGGCCCGGGCGGCGTCGGTCATCTGCCCGGTCAGGCCACTGACATCGGCCCACAGACCCCAGGCCAGCGAGGTGCCAGGCAGGCCGGCGGCTCGGCGGTCCGCGGCCAGCGCGTCCAGGAACGCGTTGGCTGCCACGTAATTGCCCTGCCCGGCGACGCCGAAGGTAGCCGCCGCCGAGGAGAACAGCACGAAGTGGTCCAGATCGAGGTCCCGGGTCAGCTCGTGCAGGTTCCAGGCCGCGTCGACCTTGGGCCGCATGACGGTTTCCACCCGCTCCGGAGTGAGCGCGGAAATCACGCCGTCGTCCAGCACACCGGCGGCGTGGATGACGGACCCCAGCGGACGCTCGGCGGGAATCGCTTCCAGCACCGCGGCCAGCGCGGCCCGGTCCGCCACGTCACAGGCCACGACGTCGACGGCCGCGCCGAGCCCGGCCAGATCGGCCGCCAACGCGGCGGCGTCGGCGGCAGCCGGGCCCGAACGGCTGGTGAGCACCACGCCGTCAGCGCGCCCGGTGGTCATCCAGTGCCGGGCGACCAGCCCGCCGAGCGTACCCGTGCCGCCGGTCACCAGCACCGAGGATCCGGCTCGCTGACCGGCGGGATGTTCAACCGACTCCTCGACGACAGTCGGACGCGTCAGCCGGCGACCGTAGGCGGCATCACCGCGCAAGGCCAGTTCGGGTTCGCCGCTGTCCAGGACGGACGGCAGCACCGCGGCGGACCGGTCATCGGGGTCGGCGGCGGACAGGTCGGCCAGGACGATCCGGTCTGGGTTCTCCGACTGCGCCGAGCGCAGCAGGCCCCGGACGGCGGAGGCGGCCAGGTCCGCGACGCGCTCGCCGGCCGAGGCGGCGACCCCGCCGCGGGTGACGACCACCAGCCGGGCGGACTCCAGCCGCTCCTCGGCCAGCCAGTCCTGCCCCAGCGCAAGCGCCTCGCTGGTGGCATGCCGGGCGGCCTGCGCCGCATCGCCGTCGACCGCCTCGGTCTCCCCGGCCCCGGCGCAGACCAGCACCACCCGCGGGTCGATCTCGCGGACCTCGGCGGCGGCGGCGAGTTCCGCCAGGTCCGCGAAGGGCCGCACCGGCACGCCGGCGCCGCTCAGCGTCTCGACCAGGCCGAACCGGTCGGCGCCGATCAGGGCCCAGTCTCCGGCCGGCGCCGTGCCCCCGGCCAGCGGTGCCCACTCCACGGTGAACAGACACTCCGCCAGCCCGGCATCGGCCGACCGCAGTTGCTCGGCCGTCACCGCGCGGGTGATCAGCGAGGCCTCCGAGATC
>Ga0302325_10031526_pt1 | contig 10905 bp, 8 predicted proteins | sample Palsa_T0_2_FD_201948 | JGI IMG/M metagenome (GOLD analysis project Ga0302325, IMG submission 201948) | Peat permafrost microbial communities from Stordalen Mire near Abisko, Sweden - Palsa_T0_2 | ecosystem: Environmental > Terrestrial > Soil > Palsa > Peat permafrost | place: Sweden: Abisko... | reverse complement strand
ACAGGGCGTGTATTACTCGACCATCGGAATGTTCGACGACGAAGGTATCGCCGACTACAACGGGATGCTGATCTCCGTGCAGCGGCGCGCCAAGCAGATGAATATCGTGGCCAACTACACGCTGGCGCACTGCCTGAGCGAGTCGGAGACCACGGAGCTGACCGGCCCGTCGTATCCGATTCCACCGGCGTATAACCCGAACGGACGGCGCTTTAGCTACAGCAACTGCGACTCCGACCGGCGTCAGGTGGCGAACGTTTCGCTGATCCTGAACGCCCCGAAGTTTACTAACCATTGGGTGAACATGCTGGCGAGCAACTGGAGCCTTTCGACGATTTTTACGGCGACGACCGGCGGCTTCAACTCGGTCTCGACGGGCGCGGATCAAACGCTGGCGGGAACGGGCAACTCAATCGCACTCAATCCGTCGAGTCCATACGGAACGCGCACGAACTTCGGCACCAAGGGGTACCTGACTCCTTATGTGACGCCGATTGCCCCCCTCACCTGCACGACCACAAACTGGGTCTGCCCAGTGGCCGGTACGTTCAGCACCCAGCGGCCGCTGAGCCTGGTGGGACCGTCGAGCTATGAGCTGGATATGGGCCTGGCACGCACCTTCAACATCCACGAGGCGCAGAAGCTTCAGTTCCGCTGGGAGGTCTTCAATGTGCCGAACGAGGTGATTCTCAGCGGTATCGGGAGCGCCACGACGACCAGCAGCACGTTCGGCAACTTCGCGCTTGCGAATCAAGGTCCCCCAAGGATCATGCAGGCGGCACTGAAGTTCATCTTTTAGCCGACCCAGCTTTGCCGGGTGGGCAATGCAAACGATCGCGCTGCCCACCCGACTTAATATCTCGGCAAGATAGCAAAATAGGGGAGATGGAAATGCAGTTAAAGACGGCGCGATTGGATTTCATGTTTATTGCTGGAATTGCGATCTGCGTAACTAGCAGCGGCGGGTGCCTTGCGCAGAAGCCGGATAGCGGGGTTGCCGGTACAGCGGCCCAGGCGGCAGATGCGAAAGAATGGCCGACCTTTGGCCACGATTCCGGCGGCATGCGCTTCTCGCCGCTGACCCAGATCAATGCCGCCAATGTTGGCAATCTCACGGTGGCATGGACCTACCACATGAAGCAGGAAGGCGATACCGCGGGCTTCGGACGCGGCCCGGGTGGCCCGGGTGGGCCTGGCGGCCGGAGAGGGCGTCCCGGTGGCGGCCCTCCCGATGGTGCGGGAGGGCCTCCCGGTGGTGCACCCGGTGCGCCCGGACTGCAGCCTTTGGATCAGGCCTCTGCCCAGGCGGCGGCCGAGGGCATCGGTCCCCCGCGCGTGGCGACCGGCTTCTCCGTGTCTGAAGTTACGCCTCTGGTGATCCATGGCGTCATGTATATTGGCACTCCCTATGGCCGGGTCAGCGCGCTCGATCCGACCACTGGCAAACAGATCTGGACCTATAAGCTGCCATCCGGCGAGCCCGCCACGCGCGGCGTGGAATATTTCCCCGGCGACAAGCAGACGCCGCCCCAGATCGTAGTCGGCACCTCAGATGCCAAGCTGTTCACGCTCGACGCCAAGACCGGAGCGCTCAACACCAGCTTCGGCGTCAACGGCGTGGTGGACCTGAATACGCCAGAGATCACGCACAATCTGGAGGAAGCCACCGACGGCATCTCCTCCCCTCCGATCATGTACGAGAACCTGATCATCCTGGGCGGTAAAACCACCGAGAGCGGCGGCCCGGGTCCCGCGGGCGATGTGCGCGCCTTCGACATCCACACCGGCAAACTGGCGTGGACCTTCCACTCCATCCCGCAGCCTGGCGAACCCAACTACGGCGGCTGGGTAGGCGAGAGCGCCAAGTATCGATCGGGAGTCAATGTCTGGGGCCTGATCACCGTGGATGCCAAACGCGGCATCGCCTATCTGCCGTTCGGCGCCCCCTCGGGGGATGCCTTCGGCGGCGACCGGCCGGGCGACAATCTCTACGGAACCAGCGTCGTGGCAGTCGATGCAAAGACCGGCAAATATATCTGGCACTTCCAACTCGTGCATCACGACATCTGGGACTTCGATGCGGAGACGCCGCCGCTGCTGATGGACGTGAAGAAGGATGGCAAGACGATTCCAGCGGTTGCCGTGATCGCGAAGGACGCACTGCTTTACCTGCTCGATCGCACCAACGGCAAGCCGATCTATGGCGTGGAGGAACGTCCTGTGCCGCAGAGTCAAGTGCCGATGGAGAAGACCTCGCCGACCCAGCCCTTTCCAGTGAAGCCGGAACCTCTGGCGCGCCAGAGCATGACAATGGCCGACATTGCCACGGTGACGCCGGAGCTGGAAGCGGCCTGCCGCAAACTGGTAGCTGACAATCATCTGGAATTGGGTGGGCCTTTTCTTCCGGAGACCTACAATCACGTCCGGGTCAACTTCCCCAGCGAGATCGGCGGCGTCAACTGGCCCGGCGGCGCTTTCAATCCGCAGCTCGGATACTACTTCATCTATGTCATGGATCTGGGCCAGATGCAGGGCTATAAGGACCCAGCCAGCGGCCCTGTGAAAGACAACATTGCGGGCACCAATCAGTTCTTCGGCCGGGCTGGTCCCTATGGCTCGCTGCGGCCCGCCGGCCGCTTCAAGGACAACCCCTCGAACATGCCGTGCAACCAGCCGCCCTGGGGTGAGTTGGTCGCCGTCAACGTCAATACTGGAGACATAGCCTGGAAGGTGCCATTGGGCATTACCGAGAACCTGCCCGCCGACAAGCAGAAGACCGGCCGTCCCGGTATTGGCGGACCGATCGCCACGGCGTCCGGCCTGGTCTTCGTTGGCGGAACCGACGACAATCGCTTCCGGGCCTTCGATGCTAAGACTGGGAAGGAGTTGTGGGCCGTCAAACTCGACGCCGCCTCCGCCACCGTTCCAAGTACGTATTCAGGCAAGGATGGAAGGCAGTATGTTGTGGTCACCAGCGCCGGCAATCCGTTCGCGGCGGAGTTGCCTACTTCAGATGCCATCACTGCGTTCGCTTTGCCGAAGAAATAATGATTTTATGAGGCGGCCCGGCGCAGAGGAGCGGCGTACCTTAATCGACGAGACCCCAACCTATGCCCCATGGCTTCTTCACGATTGAACAATGGGCGGCTCCGCAGGACAGCGCGAGGTCACAATGGATTCCGATTCTTCACTTGGATTCCCATCAATCCTTGACGAAAGCGATGGCGACTCTGGAGAAGCGTGGCGAGCCTGGCCTCTATCGAATAGTTCAGATGCAGCGGTGTATTTGGGCGCAAATGGAAGGGGGAAGGTTGCGGCTGCACGGTTCGCACTCTTCATCACCGGAGAATCTCGCTCAGATCGTGGAAATTTATGAACGTGAAGGCGGTCGCCGGCCAGTGGAGAAGGCGCGCGAGCAGCGTGCCCAGGCGAAGGCCGACCGCGCCAAGAAATGACGGCCACAACGCTCGACAAATCAGTAAAGTGGCCCGCAGGACGCCGGGCGCTGATGATCGCCGCTTTCTTCCGTGATGTGGCCCTCTAGTACGTCTTGGTGTTGTAAAACTCGCCGAAGAGTTCGCTGTCCGGCGGTCGATCTTCCAGAATCGGGCGGCTAACCCAGGTCGTCTGTAGATAGTGTTTCAACGTCACATTTTCATTGGTGATGTTGCCGCCCCAGATGCCGCAACCCATGCTGGAGGTCATCGCCATTCCATTGGTGAACGACCCCGAATTTGCTTTTGACTGCGGCTGCCGGACCATGATGCGGCTCACGGGCGCCATGCGCGCCAGACGATCGATATGATCGTCGTCGTAGGAGTAAATGCCGACCGAATGGCCGCGGCCCCCAACCTTGTAAATTCTGTCGATCATATCGAGGCCCTCTTCAAAGCCGCTGTACTTGAAGATGGCAAGCACCGGAGAGAGCTTCTCGCTGGAGAAGGGATGCTCTTTGCCGATCTTGTCTTCTTTGACAATCAGGAATTTTTTGCCGTCCGGTATGGAGAAGCCGGCTAGCTCGGCAATTTTAGCGGCTGCTCGGGCGATGGTCGGACTGGTGCGATGCCGCTCCGCATCCCACATAACATCTTGCAGAAGGACTTTCTCCTCGTCGCTTACAAGGTAGCCGCCTTCCTCCTGGAGCTTGCTGAGAAACTCGTCGTAGATCGACGCATCGACGACCAGATTTCCATCCGACGAGCAGCCGGAGCCATTGTCTGCGGTCTTGCTGATTCGGGTGTTCCTGGCGGCTCCGGCGGGGTCGGCCGTCTCGTCAATCAGCATGGTTGCATTGCCCGCGCCCACGCCGTAGGCCGGCTTGCCTGAGCTGTAGGCCGCCTTCACCATTGCCGGACCGCCGGTCGCAATCGTCAAGTCGCACGCGGACATCAACGCATTGGCCATGGGGATACTTGGCTTTTCGATGCATATGAAAAGGTCCTCGGGAGCGCCTTCTCTCCTGAGAACTTCCCGCATGATGCGGACCGTCTCGATAGTGGTGTTCTTGGCGGCAGGATGCGGCGCGAAGATCGTTGCATTCTTGGCTTTGATCGCAAAGATACCAGTCCCGACTTCGGTCAGCGCGGCGTTCGTTACCGGCACGAGCGAGGCAATCACGCCGACTGGCTTGGCATATTTCACTAAACCCTTCTCGGGTATTTCTTCAATAATACCCATGCTCTTCTGGCGAAGAACGTCGCGCAGGATTCCATAGATCTTGAAGCGCTTGCCATACCGAGTGACACGGTCGCCGAGGCCGCTCTCGTCGATACTCATATCGGCCAAACGGGTAAAGGTCTTCTCGTTCGCGAGCGCCCAACCGATCGCCTGACAGAGCCGGTCCACCTGCGTCTGATCGTAATCTCGAATGACGCACATCGCGGTCCGCGCCCGCTCAACCAATCCCTGGATGTATTGTTTCTGCTCTTGTATCTGTTCTTCCGTCAGTTGCTTGGCCATTACTTTCTCCTGAGCTGGGTCTTTGTAGCTGGTCCCGGACTGTCGCCGGAACGTGGCTTTTTGGCTTGCAAAATACAGATGTTATGGTAGCCCGCTACGGCGCACAATTTGGCCGCCTAACCGTGTCGATACGGTATATCCGTTGTCTTAAACCGCCTCCGGCTGCTAGCGTTAGGCGATTCTGAAAGAGTGGGACCGCTTGCCCTGAGAGCAAGCTCAAGAGGCAACTGGAAGAGGCATGTTGCATGCAGGATTCACGAACTACCTTGCCACTCGTCACAGTCGATGCCGATGCTTCGCTCGTGGAGAGAACCAGTCCACCGTCATGGTTGTCGTGGTCTGTCTGGGGAATCGCGGCGCTCTTCTACTTCGGCGGTTTTTATCTTCGCGTCTCCCCGGCGATGATGACCGACGAGTTGATGCAGGCATTCGGTATAGGCGCGGGAAGCCTGGCGAATCTGACCGCCTTCTACTTGTATGCATATGTGGCCATGCAGATCCCCATTGGCATCCTGGTCGATTCCTGGGGGCCGCGCAAGCTGCTGATCGCCGGATCGATTGCGGCCGCCGTTGGAGCGACGCTCTTCGGCTCTACAAACAACTTCGCCCTGGCCTGCGCCGGGCGCGCGATCATCGGAGGCGCCGTCGCGGTGGGTTGGCTGGTAACCCTGAAACTAGCCACGCACTGGTTTCCCGCGAGCAGGTTTGCCACTATCTCCGGACTCGGACTGATGTTCGGAAATCTTGGCGCGCTGGTTGGCCAGGTACCCCTTCGATTGGCCATCCAGCAGTTCGGATGGCGAGAGGCCATCTTTTTTTCCGCGGGGATGGTCCTGATTATAGGAGTCCTGGCATTTTTCTTCGTCAAGAACGACCCGCTTGACGACGGCTACGAAAGCTATGCCCCTGTTGGGGTGCAACGCAAGCACCTCAAAGTATGGGAGCTGCTTAAGGGCTTCAAGCATGTATTCGCGTACCGCAATACATGGCTGATATTTTTCGCGCAAGGTAGTCTGGTCGGTTCGATCCTGGCTTTCACCGGCTTGTGGGGCACTCCGTTTCTGCGGGCGCGCTATGGCCTGCAGCCCGCGCGCGCCGCGGCCGTGGTTTCGGTCATGACAGTGTGCTGGGCCCTTGCCAGTCCTGTCTGCGGGGCTCTCTCCGACAAACTCGGCAGGCGGAAACCCCTCTGTATCGGGGGCTGTCTGCTGGCTGCCGCCGGATGGAGCGCGATGTTCTACATCGACGGGCTGCCTCTGCCATTGTTTATCGCCATCGGCGCCTTCACCAGTCTAGTTACAGGTGCAAACGTGCTCGGTTTCGCCTTCGCCAAGGAGTCGGTTTCCGCCCAGTTTCTAGGGTCCATCTCCGGGACTACTAATATTGGAAATATGCTGGGGCCTACTTTGCTCATTCCCGCCATCGGTTGGGTCCTCGATCGTGAATGGCGCGGAACCATGAACCACGGAGTCCACGTCTACGATTTGAGCGCCTTTCGTCACGGCTTTGGTCTGATGATCTGTTGGCTGCTTGCTTCAAGCATCCTTCTTAGCCTCACCCGGGAGACTTACTGCAAACAGAGCGTCTGAGGTTAGCGCCTTCAGTTGGATTTTTCAGGATGGGCAGCGTCGAGCTTGCCTGAACGCGGTAGTTGCGAGTTATAACATTTGCCGGGAAATAGCTTTATGTCTCAGGAGTTTTATTTCGAATTGGAGAAGGAGGTACTTAGAGTCCGGGTATTGCAGTCGCGCAAGGAGAATGGGCTCATTCATGCCAGGTCAACCGCGTACTACCAGCGCAATGGAGCCGTACTCCGGGAGACGGCAAACTTTCTTGCACCGCTTCGAACAACCGCTTAGGAATGGCCGCTTGGTGCGATGCTGTCGCTCGTGGAGGCTCCAGCGGGACTCAATTGCGCGACAATGTACGAATATTGCTATTATTATCAATGACTTATTTGGATGCGGTCTGCTCGAAGCGGCCATGGTGACGCAGATAGGTCCATTGCTGTAGCATGTCCGCCATGCAAACCAAGGCCCCCCCATCGGCTGAAGCTCCTAAAGAGGTCAACAGCCTCGAGGAGCCAATTCGCCGTCAGCTGAGCCAAATTCTCAAAAGCCGGTCGTTCAGACAAGTGGACCGACTGCAACGGTTCCTCGCATTCATCGTTGAAGAGACTCTATCCGGCCGGGGAGATGTACTCAAGGAATATCCGATCGGCGTCGATGTTTTCGGCAAGGACTCGAGCTTCGATCCTCGTATGGATCCGATTGTGCGAGTTCAGGCACGGCGATTGAGGATACGGCTCGCGAACTACTATCGGGATGAGGGGCATGGCGATAGGATCGTCATTGATCTGCCGAAAGGCGGGTATACTCCCATCTTTCGCCGGTCCGAAGCGTGCGCCCCGAAGAGGCCCGCGGGTTCCGCGCTGATCAGCCGGAATACAGTGATCGTTTTGCCGTTCGAAGACCACAGCGCCACTGGGGACCAGGGCTACTTCTGTTCAGGGCTAAGCCACGAGATCATCGATTCTCTATCCAGGGAAACCTCAATTATCGTAGTGAGCCGCGACGGTGCTGGGGATGCGCAGGGGATCGACACGAATCCGGCTGCTGCGTTGGCGATCAGCGGAAGTATTCGCAAATCGAGAGATACGCTGCGCATCACTATGCATCTGAGCGATGCGGTGCGCGGCTGTTTTATCTGGTCGCAATCCATCGATAGAGATTTGACCGATGTTTTTCGTTTGCAGGAAGAGGTAGCCCATTTGGTAGTGCGTGCTGTCCATGACGAATTGGCCGCCGGAAAGGACAAGGGTGGGTCCAGGCGTCGAACTGAAAATCTTGCCGCGGACAATATGTATTTGCAAGGCCGCTATCATCTGAACCAGCGCACCGAGCAAGGGCTGCGCAGAGCTGTCGATTTCTTTTCCAAGGCTATTTCGGAAGACCCGCAACTTGCAGAGGCGTACGCGGGTCTGGCGGATGCCGAAAATCTATTGGCTCACTACGGTGTTCTAGCGCCGGCGGATGTCTGGACCAAGGCTGCTTCGAACGCAGCACAGGCTGTGATGTTGAATGGAGAATCCGCCGAGGCCCACACCTCGTTTGCTCACATCAAGGCGACCCAGGACTGGGATTGGGAAGGAGCAGAGCGTGAATTCCGGCGGGCTATTGCTCTGAATCCCAGGTACGCGCCGGCCCACCACTGGTATGCGGGTTCCTGCCTCACGCCGCTTGGGCGATTGGAGGAGGCTCTGGAGGAGATGTTGATGGCACAGTCTCTCGATCCAGTCTCGTCCATCATCTCGCGGGACATCGCTCTCAGTCACTACTATCGCCGGGATTTTGAGGCGGCTCTCGAGCAGTGCGACCATACGATCGAGCAGAATCCCCATTTCTCCCCGGCATACTGGACATTGGGCCTGGTCCAGGAGCAAAGAGGAGATCTCGATGAAGCAGTGGCTGCCTTTCAACGCGCCATCGAACTTTCTCCGCCGAGTTTGCGAATACTCGGGGCGCTTGGACGCGCATTGGCACGAGCTGGCAGAAAGAATGAAGCGCTTCGAGTGTTAGGCGAACTGGAAGAACTCGCTACCAGGCGCTATATCTCTCCATTCGAACTTGCGTTGATCTATTTTGCGCTGGAGCGGGTGAATGAGGGCTTTGAGCTTCTCGCCAAAGCATTTCAGGACCGCTGCTATGAATTGGCGACAATCAAGGTCGATCCAAGATTCGATTCGGTTGCCAAAGACAAGAGATTCGCCTCGATAATTGCGCAGATCGGGCTGCCGTGATTTGGCGGTAACCCCTTGACCGTTCGCACGGTCGAGCAATGTCTCAGGTTGACCGCCATAAGTATCTAAGGCGTTCGCTCAGGGGCCGCCATCATCGGCTTGGGAGTGATGTCAGCGCTGGTCAGACCTAGTGTCCACTTGATCGCCTCGAAGTACATCTCCTGGATTGCCCGATCGTCCCAGGTGCTTGGATCGTGGCCTAAGGCAGAAGCGTAGACCCTGCCCTTGCCATACATCTTCGCCCATGCCAAGGGGTAGTCTGAATCGAGATGGTGAACCAGTGGAACTTTCATGTCGAGATGAGAGATATCCAGACCGAGTATGACGTGCGACTTCTCGCGCGAGAAGTTCTTGATCTGGTAGTACTCATCCACATGGTCGAACTTCGGGGGAAGGTGCGACATACCAGGGAAGGCCGCATCTTCCACCAGGACAGGAGCCTGGATAATTCCCCACGGGTGCTCGTCGAAGCGTCCGCCAATCATCTCGCCGAATTCCGGCGAAGAGAAGAATCCCGTGAGGCCTGCATGGGCCACAATAAATCCCTTTCCATCGTCATGAACGAAGGAAAGCAGATCGGCCAACTGGTCGGGCTTCAAATCGATCTCGCGAACTCCAAAAAAGAAGATCGCGTCGAAGTCATTGAGGTTCTTCGCGTATAACAATGGCTTGCCATCGGCGCCCACAATTGTTTTCTTGGTGATCAATTGCGAGTCGGTGCGGATAATCGTATCGTATGCGCCTGTCTCGTAGCCTAGACGTTCTATGGTTGCGAGTGCGTGAGAGACCGAATCGTGCTGGTATCCCTGGGAGACATCTCCCCACGCAAGGATTCTCATGCGCTTCGGTAGGGCGCCGATATGAAAGCTCGCGTCGCCGATGCTTGCAGACGACATGCCCGGACCCAGACGCACACCTGCTGGGCCAAGCCCCAGGTCGGCGGCGCCTTGTCGAGGATTTTGTACCCCGGTGGCGGATGGGTCCTGCGCCATACATGCCATGATCGATGTCAGGGCCACAAGGACAATCCATAACTCCATCCACTCAAGTTTCCTTTTCATGTCTTCCCCTGATCCAGCGGATGTCCGCTAGAATTTGCAGCGAACAAGTTGTCTGCTCGCGGTCGCGGCTCGCCAAATCCTGCGGCTGTGACGTTACAAGATTACGGTCGTGGTTGCATAGAGCTTCAGGCTCCGATTTGAACGTTACACCTTCGCATAGCCCTGTAAATATTGACTTTCCACCACCCAGCCTCAAACGGTAGCGATACCGTTATGAGGGCCCGCGAACCTGTACAACCGCAAGACCGGTGGGGTATAAGGAAGCTTAGTTCCCGGAGCTTTTCATGAATTTCAGAAGTGCCGCAATGTTCCTCTTCGTTGTCGCCGCGACTGCTGTAAGCGTGGTGTTTCATGAGGCGATCCCGGTCCAGGCGCAGACCGTCCCGGGTCCCACCTTGGCGCTGCCTCAGCGGTTCCTGGCCGAATTGGTGGGTCCGAGCGCTGGAAGCTTCGCATTCTTGCAGGCTCCCGCTGCAAAGAATAAGGCAGCTGAGCAAGCAGCGCCCTTACCCGAGGGTAAGGGGAAGGATTTGACCCAGAAAAACTGTGGCACGTGCCACGCCACAAGTGTCTGGACAAAGCAACACCACACGAGAGACCAGTGGAGTTCCGTCCTGGACAATATGGTTTCGAAAGGCCTGAATATACCGGACAGCGATCTGGAAATAATAAACGACTATCTGGCGACCTACTTCGCTCCAGCAAAGAGTACACCTGCTTCGCCAGATGCGAGCACGCCACAACCTGCATCGCCAGATGCTGCGCCTGCTCCTAAGTAGACGGCAATTTCCCGAGGGGGCAGAATGAGCGAATTGACAAGCGCGCGGGGTTGTGGGTATACGGAGACATTGATCTCAGCCCGAGTGAAACCGATAACGAAAGGTCTTTAGAGAGCGTATGCGGAAAGCATTTATAGTTGGCGCAATAATTGTCTGGTTGGGGATCGCTGTCACTGCGGCTGTATTGTTTTCACCACAATCGCAAGCCCAAAGCACCAAGGCTGCGAAAGATGCCGCGATGGTCCAGGCGGGTCAGGACCTCTTTACCCAGAAGTGCATGGCATGTCACTCCGTCATTGAGGGACAG